>Ga0206927_1082_pt1 | contig 21282 bp, 11 predicted proteins | sample Alteio_BWOrgHeat_60_FD_153249 | JGI IMG/M metagenome (GOLD analysis project Ga0206927, IMG submission 153249) | Enriched cells from forest soil in Barre Woods Harvard Forest LTER site, Petersham, Massachusetts, United States -... | ecosystem: Environmental > Terrestrial > Soil > Temperate forest >... | reverse complement strand
TTTACGATTCACGCCGTGCCCGATTTGCCGCCGCAAGTGATGGTGCTCAAGCCGCAGTCCGACGAATGCGCCGACGTCAACGCCGTCGTGCCGCTTGAAATCCGCGGCGAAGACGATTTCGGCATCGCCATCATGCGACTGGTCGTCCAGTCCGAAGGTCTGCGCGAGCCGCTCGTGATACCACTCCTGCGGCCGCCTGACGGTAACAAAGTCTGGCTGATTGCGCAGCCGTGGGATCTGGCCGGATTGGCGCTCAACGGCAGTGAGACGCTGACGTACCGGATCGAGGCGGTCGATTCCGCCAACCAGGTCGGAAAAAGCGACGAACGCCGGCTGCGCCTGACAGGTGGAAAAAAGCAGCGGGATATTGAATCGTGAATTTCAGGCTCGCGATTTCAGGGCGTGGGAGCACGTCGATCTGGTATGCGGCGGAACGGCTGTCGCCGGCGCGCGCGCGGTACTCCACCTTTTCATGCAACGGCCCGAGTTTCAGCGTGTAACGGCCGGGCGCATTGTCTTCGCTCATGCGCAACGGCTGCCAGCGTCCGCCGGGCTGGCGGGTTTCGAGCCACGCGTCGGCGACGAGTTCGCCGGTGGTGCGGACTTGTACTTCCAGCGCTTCGCCTTCGACCACACGCGTGCTGCCGGTAAGCACTTCAATCCCGGTGCTGCCCAGGCGCTGCATGTTCACCCATGGAAGAAAGGCGCGGGCGTAGGCCGAGCGCATGCGCAGGCCGGCGGGAATGCAGAGCGTCAGGACGATGGCCCCGACGGCGGCGGCCGCGCGCAGGGCGCGGCGCATGCCGCTGCGGTCGACGAGGCGATCGATATTCAGCGCCTGGATGCATTCGGCCGCTTCGTTAGCGACCTGCTGAACCATGGCCGCCGACAAGCGCGCTCCGCTGTCGCGGCGGGCGGCGAGCTCCACGGTGGTCGAAATGCGTTCCTGAATTTCTTTCGGCGCGCGGGATTCGATTTCAAGCGCGATCGTTTCGGGGCTGCGCGGCCGCAAGACGCGCCGCACCAGCCATACCGCGCCGGCGATGGCCGCGAGGTAAATGAACACAGCCGACCATTGGCGTGTCGAGTCTTCAATCAGGATCAGGCGATCGACCAGCGCCAGGAGCGTGAAGCCCACAAGCAGAAACGCCAGCGTCGCTCCGGCCGCTTCCCACGCCATGGCGCGTCGGCGTCGGTCGGCGAAGCGTTCAAGGCCGAGCGCGAGCGGCCCCGGCAATTCAAGCGCCCCATCTGGTGCTGGTGCTGGCGGCGGCGAAAGCAGTGACGAAGGAGTCGGCGGCGGCACGGTCAATCCCGCAGCAGGATTGGCGACCGGAGCTTCGGCGTTTGCAATGTCGGTGGCTGGCATATGGAACTCCGTAGCGCACAACATAGTACCACGCGAAGACGCCCCTGTTGAATTGAAACGCGCGGCGACCGCTGCGTACCGCAGCTACTATCGCAATTCAAAATTCAAAACTAAAATTCAAAATTCGTGTAGGTTGACCATTCCCCGACCCCGATTACAGTGTGCGCCTGAATTTGTTCAACAATGAGTGCCTGAGGGTTCGTCATGTTAGATTTGAAGTTTGTGCTCGCCAACATTGATCTGGTGCAGAAGTCGATCGACGACAAACGCGCGGGCAATGAGCACACTGATCTCAAGCGTCTGGCCGAATTCGAAGAAACCCGCAAGCGCGTCATTCTCGAAAGTGAAAAGCTGAAAGCCGAGCGCAATAAGCTCTCCAAGGAGATTGGCGGGTTGATGGGGCAATCCAAAGCCGCCGTCGGAGACGCCGCGAAGCTGGCCGTGGTCACCGCCGATATCGCCAATCTCCAATCCAAATCAAAGGGCCTGGGTGAACGCATCCAGCAACTGGAGGCCGAGCAGACCGCCGCCGAAAACGGGCGCGACGAAATCCTGTCCTGGGTTCCGAACGTGTGCCACGCCAGCGTGCCCGAAGGCAAGACGCCGGAAGACAACAAAGTTGTCCGAAGTTGGGGCACGGAAACAAAATTCGACTTCAAGCCGAAGGCGCACTTTGAACTCGGAGCGGAACTCGGAATATTAGATACGGAGCGCGGCGGCAAGGTCAGCGGCTCGGGCTGGTATTTTTTGCGCGGCGACGGCGCGCGGTTGGAACGGGCCATCGTCTCATGGTGCCTCGACGTGCACCGCACTCGCAATGGCTACGAGGAACTCTTCGCCCCTTTCTTTGTCAGCGAGAAGACGCTCTTTGGGTCGGGCCAGTTCCCCAAGTTCCGCGAGCAGATGTACTATGCCGACGCGGATAATCTGTACGCGATCCCGACCGCCGAGGTTCCGCTGACCGCGTTCCATCGCGATGAAACGTTGGAAGAGAAGGAGCTGCCTAAAAGGTTTGCGGGATATTCGGCCTGTTTTCGCCGCGAGGCCGGAGCCGCGGGCTCCGACACGCGCGGCATCTTGCGCGTCCACCAATTCAATAAGGTCGAAATGCTGAAGTTGACCACGCCGCAAACCAGTTACGATGAACATGAGAAAATGGTGGAGAACGCTGAATACCTGCTTCAGCAACTGGGCCTGCAGTACCGCGTCGTGTTGCTCTGCCGCGGCGATCTTTCATTCGGCGCGGCGAAATGTTACGACATCGAAGTCTTTGCGCCGGTCGCGAATCGCTGGCTGGAGGTGTCCAGCGTTTCGAATTTCGAAGACTATCAGGCCCGCCGCAGTAATCTAAGGTATCGACCCACTGACGGCGGAAAGCCCCAGTATGTGCACACATTGAATGGCTCAGGTTTGCCGCTGCCGCGCATCATGGTTGCGCTTTGGGAAGTCAATCAGCAAGCGGACGGCACAATAAAAATTCCCAAAGTCCTGCACAAGTACATGGACGGTCAGAGTCAAATTCGGAAAAAGTAAGAATGGCGCGGCATGGGGAAAGTCGGTGTAATTGCGCTAGGTGCAGCGAATATAACACTGCATTATTCTAGTTGCAATTACTTTCCACGGCAGCAATTGCCTTCCGAAATCGACCCTATTCAGCTTGACGGATAAAAAAAAAACCGTAAAAGCATTGGCGCAGCATAACACAGACAATGCTTGTTAATGAGTTCCGAGAAACTCGGACTCATTAATGAACGCGAAACAAAGGCGCTTTCGGAAAGCACGCTCCGGTGCACTTTTTTTCTCGTTTCGTTGCATGGCAGTACCGTGCTGTAAAAGAGTTGGTCCGGGAACTTTAGTCCGAATCAACTTTATTAGATGGGGCTCGAGCAGAAAGGACGGCCACGGGCGATGACAGGATTGAGGACGCTCGGGAGTGCAGCGCTGGTCGTAGGCGCTTTTGCGGGACTGGCCGGATTAACGGGTTGCGGAAACCAACCTGGTGATCTGGGTGCCCTGCGAGAGGACACGCCGCCGGCTCCGCTGGTGCAGACGGTGCCTGCAGGCGCGACGGAAGTCACGCCGGGCAAACCGCCTGCGGAAATCGCGCAGATTCCGGACGCGGAAACAAAAGACAAACCCGCAGATGCGAAGAGCGCGCCGGCCGAGCTGGTTTCGCTCAACCCAGAAAATCTGCAGGATGTCAATACGGCCAAAGTCGCTCCCGCGCCGCGCGCGGAGACCAAGGCCGACGATTCCGCTCCGCCCGCTGAAACCGTTGCTACGCCGCCTCCCGCTCAGCCTGCTGGCGAAGCAGTGAAGCCGGCTCCGGCCGCGACCGCTGCAGATGCGTCGGCTCCCGCAACCCCGGCCCCTGCTGCGGCTCCCGCGACACCGGCCGATGCGAATGTGGCTGCTGCCCCCGCCGCTCCTGCGACTCCGGCTGACGCTGGCAACACCAATACGAAAGCCATCCCGGGCGACAAAGCCGCCGGACAAACGTTGGCTGACGGTGACGCGCCGAAACCGGCTCCTGCGCCAGCTCCGGCCACGCCTCCCGCTGAAGAAACACCGCAACAAAAAGCCGCGCGCCTGCTGTCCGAAGCTGAGCGACTGGGCGGCGTGCGCAATCAGGCCAATCTGCAGGAAGCCGACGCTGCTTACCAGGCTGGCCTGAAGTTGTTTAACGATCTCGAATACGAGCAGGCGAAGGGCTACTTCGAACGCGCTGTTTCGCTCGATCCCGCCAACGAGGCCGCGCGCCAGAAGCTGCAAGTCGTCAACTCGCTGCTGGGTATCCATGCCGACCGCATCGCCACCAAGGTCCGCGAACTGGAACAGTCCGCGCGCGTCAAGCAGCAGGAGGCGCTCGTCCAGCTCGCCAACGATATGCAGGAAGGCCGCGTCCTCGAAGAACGCGGAACGGTCCTGCCCAACGACATTACGGGCGTCGACCGTGAACGAATTCTCGCCGACCAGCTCGACAATCTCCGCAAAGCGCAAGACCGCTTCCGCCGCGTGCGCGAAATCCTCAATTGGATGCCGCCCTCGTTCGATCTGCCCGCCGAACGCGGTGCGGTCGATGCGTCGCTGGCGCGCCTGAAGCAGAAGATCGTTCAGAAGGACGACGAAATCAGTTATCTGCGCCGCGTTGAAGCTCAACGCGAGGCCGATTCGCAACGTGTGCGCGAGACAGAGCTGTTTAAGACGCGCATCGCCAAGCTGCTTGAGCAGGTCAAGGATCTGTACGAACGCGGCGACTACAAGGGCTGCGAACGCCTCGCCATTCGTGTTTTGCAGATCGACCCCTTTAACGCAGAAGCCGAATCCTGGAAGAGCAAGGCGCGCGGTGCCTATCACTCGCATGAACGCGCCAGCGAGCTGGAAGACACCCGCGAAGCGCTGAAGCGCGAAGTCGAAGACACCGACCAGGAAACCATCGGTTATGCGCCGATCATTCTGTATCCTTCTAACTGGGATCAGATTACCCGTCGCGTCGACAATATGGCGCTGGGTAAGTCCACTAAAGAGGAAACTTGGAAGGCCGACCTGATCAAGAAGCTGCAGAAGAAGGTGACCTTCGACTTTGTCGACACGCCGCTGGACGAAGCCGTCGCGTTCCTGCGCCAGATCAGCGGTGTGACCATCATCGTCGATCCGAAGGTCACTGCCGCCGGCGCCGCGCCGAACATCAATCTCCGTGTCACCGACATGAGTATGGATCTGGCGTTGGAATGGATTCTGCGCCTCGCCAATCTGGACGACTTGACGCAGTCGATTCCCGATTTTCCCGGCCCCGAACTGCAGCTTGAAACACAGGGCGCGCAGGGCGGCGGTCAGGCCAATCCGGCGGCCAACGCGTTCGCGCCGAAGACCACAGTTACCCCGACCGCGGCCAGCATCGCGGACATGATCAAGACGCGCATTCGTCCGGATTCATGGGACCAGGCGCTGGGCACCTCGGTCGAAGAAATGGCCGGTCGCCTGGTGGTCATGCAACGTCCGGAAATTCACGCGCTGATCGATCAGTTGCTGGCCAGCTTCCGCCAGACGCAACGCATGATGATCAATATCGAATCACGCTTCCTGACCATCCGCGAGGCCAACCTCGAAAACATCGGCGTCGAATATCAGGGTCTGGACACCAATGTGCTGTTCGGCGACTTCGGCGATATCACCCATCTGGGCGCGCCCAATCAGTTCCTGCAGCCGCGCCAGCCGGGCGCGGGCGATGCAATTCCTGTCAATGCTCCGTTCCCCGGATTTGTACAGGGTCCGACGAACAGCTTTGGCGGGTCGTTCTCAACCGTTGGCTCAATCGTCAATCATGACATCGGGTATGCCACAAACGATCCGACGACTATTTCTTCGCAGGATCCCAACGGCATCATCCGCCAGGGTGGTCTGAATACGCAGTTGACGATCATCAATAACACCCAGTTGCAGGCCTTCATGCGCGCACTGGCAGTGCGTGAAACCACCAGCACGCTGGTCTCGCCCCGTCTGACGGTCTTCAATACCCAGCGTGCCCATATGTTTGTGGCGCGTCAGCAGTCGTACATCGCCGACTACGACATCAACGGCGACAGTTACGATCCGGTCATCCGCAACTTCCTCGAAGGCGTCGTGCTGGACGTGCGGCCGATCGTTTCCGCCGACCGCCGCTACGTCACGGTGGAAATGCGACCGACCGTCACCGAACTGATCAGCTTTAAAGTCCGCCAGATCGACTCGTTCACGGTCAATAGCGGCGCGCAGGTCAATCTGATCATCCCCTTGTCATTTCCAATTCAGTTCCCTGAACTGGCGATTACCCGTGTGCGCACCACGGCCACGGTGCCAGACGGCGGCATCATGCTGCTTAGCGGCCTGTTTCGAAACGTGAAGTTCAACGCAGAAAACGGCCTACCCTTCTTAAGCGACCTGCCGGTCGTCGGCCGCATGTTCCGCTGGAACGTCAAGGAAAATGCAAAGCAGAATCTGTCGATCCTGTTGAGCCCGCGCATCATTCTGTTCAGTGAAGAGGAAGAAAAGCTCTAGTCGCTCTGCGCAGTTTTATGCAAGGCGCCGTGAGCGTGCCCGCAAGCCGAGCAGTAAGCTGAGGATGGAATGACGAAATTCGGAAAGCAGAACGCGCAAGACGGACGGGACCCGGTGTCCGGCGCTCGGAATTCGAAATTCCAAGAGGGGATGTCGATGAACAATGGCGGCATAAAACTTTGGATGCGAACGGGGATCTCAAGCATTGTGTTGGCGCTCGCAGCCAACGGCTTGATGGTCCGCACTTGGGCGGAAGAGGCGCCTCCAGCGCCTCAGCCTGCTCCTGCAACGCCTGCACCTGCGCCGGCCCCGGCTGCACCCGCCGCTCCGGCGAATCCCGCCGAAGCGCAGGCTCAGAAGCTGCTCGAAGAACAGGCTGAAAGCGACAAGAAACTGAAGGGCGAACTGACCGCGCAAGCGGCGTCCCATTTCGAAGCCGGCAAACGCCTCTTTGAATCCTTCGACTATGAAGAAGCGCGCAAAGAACTGGAACTCGCCGTTCAGCTCGAACGCACCAACGAACAGTATCGCGCGATGCTGGTCCGCGTGAACGATATTCTCGGAGTGCGCCGCGACCGCATCAAGTCTTCCATTGCCGATCTCTACGGGGAACACAAGGTCGCCGTACAGGAAAAGCTGGTCGAGCTGGACAATCGCATCGACTGGGGCAAGCGCTTCATGTCGCAGGCCAAGAGCGACCCGGATTTGTCGCTGGCCGATCAGATCCGCCGCTATCAGCAGGCGCAGATGGCGTTCGAGCGCGCGCGCGAGCTGATCAAGTACATGCCGGTTGAAGTTCACGTCGACGAACAGGCGAACGAAGTCAATCGGCTGCTGACCGAGATTGGCAAGTCGATCAAGGGAACGGAAGTGCGTTTGTCAGAAGCGTCCCGCGAAGAGGCGCAGAAACTTGCCGTCGAGCAGGCCGCCAACGAACGCAAATTCGCCGAACAGAAAATCAACAAGATGGTCGATCAGGCCACCAGTCTTTATGAAACAGGCCAGTACGAGGAATCGATCGCGCTGGCGAATAAGATCCTCGAAGAGGATCCGACCAATCCCGAAGCGCACTCCATCATCAGCACCGCGCAGAACCGCGAGCACGACGCCCGCAAGAAGTTCAACGATGAGGAATACGCCGAGCAGTTCACGCTCAATCGAGAACGCGCCGAACGCCTGAACATCCCGCACCGCGAATATCTCATCTACCCCAAGAACTGGCACGAGATCGCCCAGCGCACCGGCCAGGAGACCCACGCCCGTCCCGAAGAATCGTGGAAGGCGGACATCCGCCGCAAGTTGCAGCGCCGCGTGACGTTCGAATTCGTCGATCAGTCTCTGGAAGACGCGATCAACTTCCTCAATTCGCTGACCAAGGTCAATATCATTATCGATCCGAAGATTGCCGCCAATAACGGCAACAAGACGCCCATTACTCTGCGCGTCACGGACATGGAGCTGGAACTGGCGCTGAAGTGGATTCTGCGCCTGGCGGATCTGGACTACGATCTCCGCAACCAGGCTGTCTTCATCACCCAGAAGGCCAACCTGTCGTCGAACGTCGAGCTGGATATCTACGACGTCCGCGATTTGACCACGCAAATCACCGACTTCCCCGGTCCGCGCATCGACCTGGGCACCCAGACGGGAAATATCGTCGATCCCTTTGCCACGCAGCCGGTCGTGAATCAGCTCAAGGCTCCCGACCTCGTGACGCTCATCCACGATCGCCTGTTGCCGGCTGAGTTCGCCGATCCGCAGACGTCCATCAATGAAAACAACGGGCAGTTGGTCGTCATGCAGCGCCCGGAAGTGCACGACAAGATCCGCGAATTGCTGAAGAGCATTCGCGAGACACAGACTTTGCAGGTTCTGACGCAGGTCCGCTTCATCGACACCAGCGACGAATTCCTGGAGCAGATCGGCGTCAGCTTCACCGGTCTTGACGCGCCGGTCGGCGCTGTGGCGCTGCCCAACGTCAAAGTCAATCCACTGCAGCAGCCCTCGGCGCAGGGATTGTTCCCTGTCGGTGGCGGTCCCGGTTTGCCCCCTGGAACGCTATTCTCGGACGTTAGTCCGTCGCCGGCCTTTCAGTTCCAGAACTTCATACCGACGCCACCGTACGTCCAGAACTTCGGACCGGGATCGAACAATGTGCGGCCCAACAATCAGCCTATTCTCCGTCCGCGCCTCGACAACAATTTCCCAGGCGTTCAGGCCGCAAATACCAATTTGGTGGCAGGAGCCGCAGCCGGCTTCCGTAACCAGTTCTACTCGAAAATCGTGGGATCGCCGGTGCTGCTACAGGGCTTGACGCAAAATCTGCTCAACGCGACGCCGCTGGGCCAGGCCGCCAATACGCTGGGCTCGTCGCTGCTCACCGCGCCACAACAGGGCGGACTCTTCCAGTTCCGCTTCCTCAACAGTTTGCAACAGAACGCGATTCTACAGGCCGTGCGCAAAGACCAGACCGAAGATCAGTTGCTGGCGCCGAAGCTGATGCAGTTCAACAATCAGCGTTCGCACGTGATGGTGGTCAATCAGCGCTCATACATTAAGGATTACGACGTGGCCGGTGCGGTGTACGATCCAGTCATCAGCAGCTTCCTTACCGGCGTGGTGCTCGAAGTCAGGCCGACTGTCTCGCATGATCGGCGCTACATCACCATGGACGTCCGCCCCGGTACAGCAATCGAAATTACACCTCCGCAAGTCATCTACATCACCAACGGCGGCGACATCAACAATCCGACCGGCTCAATTAATCTGCCGATCGAATTGCCCAATCTCGAATTGCGCTCGGTCAGCACCACGATCACGATCCCCGATCAGGGCACGATGCTGTTCTCGGGTCTCGTGCGTGACAATAAGTATGACGGCAAGACCGGCATCCCGTTGTTGTCCGATCTACCGATCATCGGCCGCATCTTCTCGACGAATCTCCGCGAGCGCGTCCGCCGCAACTTGCTGATTTTGATCAACGCCCGCATCATCCTGTTCGACGAAGAAGAAGCGAAGCTCTGATGTTTGCGGACTTATTCTGCTGAGTCCGAAGAATCCCGCTGAAAAGCGGGATTCTTATTTTACCTCGAAGAGCTCTGCCGCATTCTGCCGTGCAATGAGTTCCCGTTGAGCCTGATCGATCGCCGTGAGTTGATCGAGCCACGCCAACGGGTTCCCGCGCACTTCGCAAGGCGCCGCGCCGCTGGCCAGCAATAACTTTCCAGCCCCGACTTCTCCTGTGGCAAAGTGCAGCGCCTCGTTGCATTGCGGATTGCTCCAGCATTGCGCCGGTCCCGGCGCCAGTCCAATCATTGAGAGCCAGACATTGCGGCGCTCGGCCAGCAGCACGCGCGGCATCCAGTTCGATTCCGCGCCAAATTCAAACGCATCGAACAGGAACACGACCTGTGGATATTCGATCGCCAGTTTTCGGAGCAGGGGAAATTTCGTGAAGTTCGCTTCCAGTTTGATATGTACGAACCGGCACGTCTGCGACGACCCCAACAATGGCCACCACGCGTGCCGCGGCCCTTCGAGCAGACTGGCCAGCGCGACGTTGCCGAGCTGCAGATCGATCACGTCCGGCGCCGGCTCCGGGTATCGCAGATCGTCGGCGCCGACGGGTTGATTCAATACGGCGGCATGCAGCCATCGCGATGCTTTGGAAGAACAGGCAAACGCGGCATTGCGCCACGAAAACGCTCCAGGGCCGTAGAAAATCGCGCCGCTGTGTGCTGCGCAAAGCTGTATGACTTCCGCCGCATCAACAGCCGCTGGACATTCGCGTATGGAGGCGTCGAAATATTTCTGTGGTGCGGTTTCAGATGCCATGAATTCGATGACTTTCACGTTCTCGCAAAACCAAACAGGCTCGCTATACTGCGCACGATCTCCGCGGATACGGCCGCTTCCAGAGTTAAATTGGCGTGCGCAACACGTCCGAATCGAGTCTAGCTGAATGGGCGCTCGCAGTCACCTCAAGTCGAAACGTGCGGGACGCGGGCATAATCCCGGCATTGCCTCGCGCGAATTTCGCCACATGAAAGGCGCGCGCCTGCACGATCGCGCAAATCCGTATCTGGCCGGTCGGCGCATGCGGCCGCCCGGCGTCACCGGCCGCGAGCGCGCTGCGGATCTGATCGACAGTGCGTTTCTGGCGTTCAACGCGGGGCGTCTGCGGGAATCCTGTGAGCTCTACACCTACAAGATGCTCGCGCCGCACGCGACGGTCGGCGTGGCTCTATCCGGCGCGATGACGCCGGCCGGCATTGGCAGCTCCTGCATCGTTCCCTTGATTGAAGCCGGATTCATCGACTGGATGATTTCGACCGGGGCGAACATGTACCACGATCTGCATTTCGCTTTCAACATGCCGCTCCACGCCGGCAGCGCGCAGATTCCCGATGCGTTGCTGCGCGATCATCGCATCGTCCGTATCTACGATATTTTTTTGCATTACGACGATGTGCTGCTGGCTACCGACGCCGTGCTGCGCGACATCCTCATGCAGCCGGAATTCCAGATGGAGATGGGCACCGCGGAGCTGCATTGGAAAATTGGCCGCTATGCGGCGGAATACGAAGCCCGCGCCGGCATCCGCGGAGCCAGCGTGCTGGCCGCTGCGCACCGCAGCGGCGTACCGATCTTCACTTCCTCCCCCGGCGACAGCACAATCGGAATGAACATCGCGGGCCTTGCATTGCGTGGAAACAAGCTGAAGATTGATCCGTCGATCGACGTCAATCAGTCGGCCGCAATCGTGCTGGGCTCGCGCTCGCAGTACGGCGGGGGGCCAGGGAAATCGGTGAAAAAGGGGAAGGGCGCCGGCGGTAAGCCGCGCGCCAACGTTGCGGGCGCGCATGGCGCGCTGATTCTCGGCGGCGGAAGTCCTAAGAACTTTCTACTACAGACCGAACCGCAGATTCAGGAGATCCTCGGTATTCCGGACATCGGCCACGACTATTATCTTCAGATCACCGACGCCCGGCCGGATAGCGGCGGCCTGAGCGGCGCTACGCCCAGCGAGGCGATCACGTGGGGCAAAGTGGATCCCGGAAAACTTCCCGACATGGTCGTCTGTTACGCCGATACATCGCTTGCGCTCCCCTTAATGACGTCCTACGCGCTCGCGCGCCATCCTCGCCGGCCGTTGCGCCGGTTGTACAGCAAATTGGGAGCACTCTCCGCGAATCTGGAAGCGGCGTACTTCAAGCACGAAAAGAAATCGAAGTTATGAACTTCGAACAGGCGATTGACGGCTGACAGCGGAAGCGATGAGGCGATAGCATGAAATTCAAAACAGCCTGGGTCCTCGGTTTATCGCTCTGCTTCGTGCCGTTCGCCGGTTCCCGCGCGATGGCGTCGGAGCGTATTACCGAAAACCAGGTGGCGTCGCTGATCCCGCGCTTATTCGAAATGCATCTTAAGCAGCACTCCATGGATGCGGAATTTATGCGGCGCATTCTGAAGCAGTTCGCCGTACAGCTCGATCCCGGACGCAACTTTTATTTGAAGAGTGAAGTTGAAGCGATGCAAGCTTTGGGGCTCGACGATATCGCGCGCATAGAGGCGCAGGCGCTCGGCGGCGACCTGACGCATTTCCGGAAGCTTCTGGACGACTTCGTTGCGGTGCAGCTCGCGCGCGACACGGCGCTGTACGGCGGGCTTGAGCAGCGCACCGCTGAAATCAATGGCCCGAACGCCGCCGACGACAACGATGATGACGACAAGATGAACTGGCTGGAGTTTCCGCAGAATCAGGTCGACCGGGAAGGGCGGGTGCTGCGCCGCGCGCACAACACTTTCGTGCTCAATCGCGCCTACCTGAGCACCACCGAATCGTTCACGCTGGCGATTCAGAGCATCCGTCGCGAACGCCAGAAATGGCTCGACATGAGCAAGCCGGAACGCGATGTGGAAGTCCCTGGCCTGTTCCTGAAGAGTTTTATGAACGCGATGGACCCGCATACCGATTATTTCGACGATAGCGAAGAGGACTTCTCCGGACGCCTGGAGCGCAATTTTGCCGGGATCGGCATCCAGATCCGCCCCTGTCCGCTCGGCGTTTACGTCGAAGAAATCATCAAGGGCGGTCCGTCGGAGCGCAGTGGCAACCTCGCGCCGGGCGACCAGATCACCGCCGTCGACGGCTTCGCGCTCGCCGCTCTGCCGATCGCGCAGTGCGTGAAGCGAATCAAGGGCGAACGCGGCACCGACGTGCGCCTGACGGTGCTCCGCCGCAAGAAAACGGAACAACCCGCGGCGCAGCCGCGCACGGAAGAGATCGTCATGCGCCGCGATACGGTGGAACTGGCCAGTCTGCGCGTGAAGGGCAAGACGCTGACGAGTTCGAACGCAAACATCGGCGTGGTCTCCGTCCAGACTTTCTACCGCGGCGTGCACAACGACGTGCGCGACCGCCTACGGGAGCTCAGTGAACACAAGCAACTCGATGGCGTGGTGCTGGATCTGCGCGGCAATCACGGCGGTTATCTGGATGAGGCCATCGGCGTCGCCGGGCTGTTTCTCGATCATGCGACGGTCGTGGGCGAACGCGATGCCGACGGCAAAGTCGACTGGAAGGACTCACCGGACAGCCCGTTCTTCAGCGGTCCGCTGGTGGTCTTGACCGATCAGTTTTCAGCCAGCGCGTCAGAGATCGTCGCCGGCGCGTTGCAGGACCACAACCGCACCCTCGTCGTCGCTCCCAGCCAGACGTTCGGAAAGGGCACGGTGCAGCGCGTCGTCCAGTTGAGCATGTATAACGCACCGGGCGAAATGAAAGTGACGACGCACCAATACTTCCTGCCCAGCGGTAGTTCAGTGCAGACGCGGGGCGTGCCGCCGGACGTCACGGTTCCCGGGCGCAAGTTGGAAAAAGATTCACTGGAGAGCGGCAACGAGAACGCCTTGCCGTGGACGCGCATCGACGGCCACTTGAAACTTAAGAGCGATTACAAAGCGCATACCGAGTGGAAGGCAAAAATGCTGGCCGACATCATGGCGCGCTCCAAAGAGCGTGTTGCCGCCGCGAAAACCGAATGGGACGATGCGCTCGATCTGAAGAAGAAGCGCGAGGCCGATGCGGCAAAAGTCCCGCAGAGCCCCGACGAAGCGCCCGCTCCGCCCAATCCCGATACCGCGGAGAAACTCAGCGAACTCCAGGAAACCGAGGCCGCTGCGGTTGCCGCGGACATCGGTAAGTCTTGGCCGAAGTGGTCGCGGGGAGCGGTCAGTTCGGACCCTTGAGCAGTGCGTCGCCGATACTGCCATTTGTATATATAATTAATCAGAATCGACGTGTGATTATATCGCTTAGTCTTTTAATTCTTTTCTTTCACGACACGGCAGAAAAATTGTATTTTGCATTCTCAAAACTATTGACAATTCTGTAATCGGACGGACTTTGCGGTCAATGTTTGAACAATCTGCAAATTCCAGCCGCGAAATCGACATACAGATTAAAGGATACGCAAGCTCGCAGCGTCCCCTAATCAAATGACCGCGGCGCGATGCGAGCGGTTACAACCAAATGAAAAACATTTTCCAGTCACGGCAGCCGTCCTGGCGTCCAGTCCAAGAAACGCAGTAGGAAACGCAATAATGTCTCAGTCCATCCCCATGTACGAAATGTACGACGCGAACGCCTGGAATGGCGGGCAGAAGGGCGGGGTCGGCAGTAAGACGCCCGCCGAGGGCTCGGCGATTCACGTGCGCGGCGCACACGCGCCAAAGTCGGCGGGAGAACGGGACGCAGATGCGCAAGCCGCCCAACTTCTTACCGCGCAGGTCCGTGGCGCGCAGGCAGGGGATGCCAAGTCGCTATGCGCTTTGATCGAAAGCAATCGCGCATGGATTCGCGGAATTGCGTACGCGGTGCTGGGCGACGCACATTTGGCCGAGGACGCCGCTCAGGATGTCTGCGTGCGCATGGTCAAGCACCTGCACGGCCTGGATGCGCCCGAAGCGTTCCGTCCGTGGCTCTACCGCATGACCCGCAACGTCGCGTTGTCGCTGGCGCAGCGCCGCGAGCGCGCGCCCCAGCCGTTGGGCTTGGATGCGGAACAGATGGCCGGCGAGATACAGATCTCCCGGGACGACCCGCCGGGCGCCGCGCTGGAGGCGGAGGAGAGATATAATGTAGTGCTTGAAACGATCCAGCGCTTGCCGCATATTTATCGCGAAGTTCTGGTGCTCAAGCACGTCCGGAATATGAGCTACGCGGAGATGTCGGCGATCCTCGGCGTGAACATCAAGTCGCTGGAAGTCAGGCTCGTCCGCGCGCGCAAACTGTTGCAGGTCCGGCTCGGCCGGCGTTTCGAACGTCGCCGCACGCGCGATGCGAGAAACCCGGGACGGTCAGATAATTCTGGAGGGGGAGGGATATCGAATGAAAGGAGAGCTTCCGGCTGACTCGACGGCGGCGTTTACGTCGAACCGTTCAAAATGCCAGGCGTTTGAAGTACAAATATCGAAACTGATCGATCGCGAACTGAGTGCTTCCAGCATCACCGAACTTAAACAGCATCTGGATACATGCGAAGGCTGCCGCGTGAAGTTGACACGCTGGAAAGAACAATCCACGGTGCTCGGCCAGGCGCTGGAAAGTTTGTGGAACTCAAAGTCCAGCGGCCGTTGGCGAGCCGTCTCCCAAACATCGCAGTGAGCGACTTTAGTCGCTCACCCTTGTAGAATGCTTTAGACTGTCGCCGAAACTTTATCGAAACTCCCCCGCCAATTGCTCGGCCTTGCTGGCGGCTGCGGTGCCGGCGAACTGCTGGGTCAGCATCTGGCAGCCGCCCAGCAGGATTTGGATCGCCTGCGCATTGGTCCGCTTGAAAGCCTCATTAGCCGGATCGCGCGAACCGCCGACGGGTTTGAGCTGATCCTGGAACGCAATGACGCGCTCCCACATTTGTTCGCCGTCCAATTCCTTACGGACTTTGGGATCCTTTTTCAGCGCGTCAGATTCTTTCTTTGCCGTGACGGAGATGTCGTCGCCGGCGTAACGCAATGTCAGGCTGTCCAGTCGGAAGATCGCGGTGACCGGATCGCTGGTCTTTTCCGCCAGCGCCGAGTCCAGCGAGTCCTTCGCCGCGCTGTGTACGGTCTCGTACATCATCTTCGCTTCGGCGGCTTCCGCGGCGTCTTTGCTGTTCTGCTTTGCGGACAATGCTTTCAGCGACTGCCCGAGGTACTTGCCAGTCTTCACCTGGGCGGCAAGCTGCGCGAGCTTCACGTAGGGTCCCGGTCCGGGATAGACGACCGAGGCGTCTTTGATCAGCAGTTTGATCTTGTCTTCCAGAGGCTTGCCGCGCAGGTCTGAGCCGGCCGCATTGCCGGAGGGATCGATGAGGTAAGTCTGCGGAATGCCGCTCCCGCCCTCGCCGCCAAACCTGCCGCCGGTGGTCAGTTGATAAGGAATCTTCTTATTCTTGGCCAGCGTCGTGATTTGATCGGCAGTGCTGTTCTGCCGTTCAATCGCGATGATATGAAAACCCTGGTCTGCGTATTTGTTGTAAAGTCCCGCCAACTGCGGGATCTCAGCGAGGCAACCCCCTCAATGCGTGCCCCAGATGACGACCAGCACGAGCTTTCCCGTCATGTCCTTGGTCCCGAGGTTCGGGCCGAAAACGGTATCGCCCGGTTCGAGACCGGTCAGTCCGGCGTCGCCGCCGTGGACCATCGGCGCGAGCGCCAGTAGACACGCAAGCGGCGCGACAATTCGTATAGAGTTCATATCCTCTCCTAAAAAAGTTAGCAGTTATCTGCGGATCCAAGTATAGCTCATCCAGAATCTTTTTGTATGAGCTAACTCAATTCTAAAGACAACAGGAGCGCTCGCGTGTGACGACTCGTCGTGATTTATGCGGATCAAAATCGAGTCTAAAATGGATGGCCTACGGATGAAATAACCCATTACCGGAACAAGAAATAGCGTAATGGTCGCGAGTCGCGTTCGTCCACCCGAATGACTCAATAATCACCCCCCAAGGAGCGTGTGAATGAACAGAGCAATTGGAATGCTTGTGTTAATTGTCGCATTTGCGGGAATGACGCTGCTCTCTCCCGGTCTGCGCGCGGAGGAGCACAACGAGGGCGACGATTTCGAGCCGCCGCCGGAAGGATTTACTGAGCAGACCTATCCGCTCTCCGATTTGATGCGGCCGATTGCCAATCTAAGCGGCGAGAATGAAGAATCCAATAATATCGTGCCGCTCAACATCAACGATATCAAAGAGATCCTCAAGACCAGTGTGGCTCCGGATACCTGGCGTGCGCATGGGCCGGCGCGTATGGATGACGAAAACGGCGTATTGATCGTACTGCAGAAAAAGGAAGTTCACGAAGAACTGGCGAAAGTGCTCGACTGGCTGCGCGAAAGCGCCGCGCCAGCGTTCCATGGTACGGTGGTGGTCGCCGCAATGAAGCCGGAAGCCTTGCAGAAATACACCGACGACCCGGCGCCGATCGAACCGGCCGATCTGCAGAAAGCGATCGAAGACGCCGGCGCCGCTGCGCATCCGGAATTCTTCGAGATCAACGGCGCTGAAGGGCAGCGCATTTCAGTCGGCAGCTCGGTGCGCCATCGCTACCTTGGGGATATCGATGTGGCCGGCGCGGTGTACGACCCGGTGTTGCGCACAGCCGTTGAGGGCCTGCGGATTCAGGCGCTTGGGATGCGCACGCCAGACTGTAAAAATGTTCACGTCGAAATCCGCGCCGCGTTCGGACGAGATCTCAAGTTTGACACGGCGAAAGTCAAACTCGCGCTAGTGGCGACGCAAACTGTACAGAACAGCAACGCGGACGCGGATAAAGACAAGGGCAAGAAGGACGGCGGAGACAAGAAAGATGCCGATGCGAAGGACAAAAAGAAATCCGAGGAGACGTTTGCGAACGACGGATTGAACAAAGAAATGACGCTCAGTCTGCCAGCGCTGACAGCGGGAGGATTCGCGGCGACGGTCGAAGTTCCGCAGGGAAAATTCGCGCTGGCCGGCACGCTGGACCTGGGCCTGATCGAGAAGGGTGAGAAACTGGCGGTCTTTGTCCGTCCCAATATCGGAACTGAAAATGTTGCCACGCTTCTGGGCGTTTCCGGCCTGAAAGAAGGTGAGTCGTTTCGGCTCTATCCGCTGCTGGCCATGTTGCGCGGTCCGGCCGACTATCCCGCCCCCAATTTCTTCTCCCGCTTTGCGGACCAGAACATGTTCAGCAATCTTGAAGCGGCGCCTACCGCAAATGCGTACGCTCCCCGCGACCCATTCGTGTCGGGCGCCCCTTCGGCTACTGGGGAATCTATGCGCCGCGCGAAGATGCAATTTCAAGAGAAAGTGCGCATGAATAAGATCGTCGAGCCGCGCGGCTCGTTCGTGTTCACCCGTTTAAAGGACGACGACCACGCCAAGATGGCCGCAAGATTGACGTCCGACCTGCATCGCGCCGGCGCTCCGGTGCGCGCGCACGTCCTCCTGGTCGCGCTCAGTCCGGAAAGCTCCCGCAAACTGATGTTCAGCAGTTCGCGCGTGTTCGATGGCCCGGCGCTTAACGTCCTGATCGGCGCGCCGGGGTCCGAGACGCTGGTTGACGAAGCGTTGACGGTGGCGATGAATCAGCGTTCGTTCGTCTTTGCCGGGCATCTCCGGGAATACGTCGCCGATTACGATATCAACGGTGACTCCTACGATCCCGCGACAGACCGGCTGTTGGATCGCGGGTTTGTGTTGGATCTCCGTCCGATGCCGACGGCTTCGGGAAAGTCGACCGATGTCGAAATCCGACTCGCCGCCGTTCCGGGCGCCGCCGAGATCAAGCGCAGCACGGTGGATGCGTTCTCGGTCAGTTCCGGAGCCGAAGTGAATCTGGTGCTCGGCATTGGAGCCGATCTGGACCTCCCGCACCTCGGGTTGCTTGATTTACGCCAAACCGTCCGCGCGCCGTTCGGCCAGTATATAATAGTGGGAGCAACTCAGATGCCGCCGGGCGTTGACGGCAAGCCCGACCCGCGGCAGGCGGTGCTGTTTCTTAGAACCGTGAGTGAAGATAAGTAATTCCTCGATACGTCGACGAGTCTGCACGGCGTGAATTTGCGATGTGCAGCACTCCGGTATGAAGATTCGGAGTTCTGCTGCGTCATGTAACCAATCTGCGTTAAGGGCCTGTTGAAAGTGTCCTGCTTCCGCCGCAAAACGCGGCTTCAGCCTTCGACTTTTTTTGTCGAAACTGAATAGCGGCAAGGTGTTGCGGAACCAAATTCGTCCGCGCCTTGCAAATCGATGTAGTTTGCCTAAGATAAGGCGGTTCATGACCAACGAAATCCGAATCAGGCGCTGGAAACACAGTGGCGCGACAGGGGTGCTTTTAGCCTGCATCCTGGGGTGCGCGTGTGCGCTGGGCGAAGACGCACCACGCCCGATGGTTCCGCCGCCCACGGAGCCGGGTCCACAGGCGCCGCCTCCGGTGAAGGCTAAGAAACCCGAAGACATTCAAGGTCTCCAATTCGATGCCGTTCGCCAGACCCTGGATCCAGAGAAGAACGCGCTGGTGTTGTCCGGCAGCGCTGTCGTGAACTTCAAAGGGATTAAACTCGAAGGCGATAACATCGTCCTCTTCCGCGAAACCAAGGAAATCTACGCCGAAGGCAACCTGCGCCTGCGGCTGGGCGAATCCGAAATTTCAGCCGAAGCCGCGTACATCGATTCAATCAACACCACGGGCTATCTGGTCGACGCGGTGGTCCGCGTCTCAGGTAAAAAGGAAGAACTCGAGAAGTTTTCCAAGCGCAAATCGAACAATCCAGCTCCGGTCGCCACACCCTCGCCAAAAGCCCCTGTCGCCGACGATAGTTCAGACACGACATCACACGGGTTTTTCCGCACGCGCGATCCTTACGGTGTCTACGTGGACGTCGTCGACGATCCGCAGGCGCGCACCAATTTGATTCTGAAGGGCGAAAAGGTCATCATCCATGGCCGCGAACATCTCAGCGCCGAGGACGCCTTCGTCACCAACGACGACATGGCGCATCCGATGTACGGGGTGTGCGTGAAGAATCTCGACTTCTTCATGAAAGACGTGCCCGATCCCAAGAATCCCGGCCAGACCTTGCTGAAGCCCAGTGAGATTGTCGCGAAAAAAGCAACGATCGAAATCTACGGCGTGCGGCTGTTTCCGTTTCCGACCGCGACCTACGAATTTCAGGACAAGAACGCGTTCATTGAGGAGCATTTCGGACATTCCAGCCGCTTCGGGTACTTCTCTCTGTCGCGTGTCGGCTACGGGCTTGGCGGCGACGAAACCAAGCTCTTCGATCCGCAGCACATCTATTTCGACATCGACGAACGCACAGAACGCGGCCCGGCCGGCGGCGCGGAACTGGACTGGGAAACGGGAGAACGGCCAATTCCTTCCACCGCGGATAAGCAAGACTTCGACCGCGGAGACGGCCATCTGCGGGTATATGGCATCGATGAAATCCAGACGTCGCAATACGACGACATCGTCCGTGCGCGCCGCAATCTGGAGCGCATCATAGAGCCAAAGATCGACGGCAACGCATACCGGCTGTACGATGCCAATTTGCTCTTCATCGAGCGGCGCAGGCTAGAGAATGCCGGTCCGCCGGAACTGAGTCTGGACCTTTATCGCGGCCAGGCGCGCGGCTCGATCGACCTGCAGCAGCACCAGCCATTAAAACGCTTCGCCGGCATTGACGACTTGTTGCTGGATTTCAAATTTCAGCGTGAAAGCGACCGCGATTTCAGCCTTGAGTATTTTCAGAACAATTACCTGCGCGAGAATCAGCCGGAGGGCCTCTTCTCCGCCCGCAAGGTCAGCGACAATTACTCAATGGAACTGCTTTACCGCGGCGATACCCAGAATTTCGATGGCGCGCCCGCGCGCAGCCCGGTGGATTACGGCACATTCACCAACTATGAGCCGGCGATGACCTACGATCTGGTCACCACGCCGCTGAAGTACGGCATTTACATGGACACCGAACTGCAAGCCGCTCATCTGAAGCGCGATTTCGACACAGCCATCTACGATCAAGCCAGCTTCCAGTCCGACCGCGTGTATGGCCTCGTCGATTTCTCACGGCCGATCAAGTTCGGCGCGATAACGTTCGTGCCGCATTTCGGCGGGCAGCAGCAGTATTACGATCAGTTGCGCGACTCCAGCAATGGGGGACCGCAGGGCGCACTGACCTACGGCATGGACGTCACCAGTCGTTATTACGGCCTGTTCCCCGACCTTCACAACGAAGACCTGGGCCTCAACGGCATGCGTCACATTATCGAGACCCGCATCACGTATTCAGGCATCAGCAATACCGAAAAGCAGGCCGTCGACCTGCTCGACTTTGACTCGATCGACGATCTCTATCGTCAGGACAAGGTCGAATTCGGCATCGACCAGGTCGCTCAGACCAAGCGTACCGACGCGAACGGTGTGACGCACACATTCAATTTCGCGGGACTGAGCACCTACCTGGATTACTACCCCAATTCGCAAGATCAGAAGCGGTTGCTGGGCGGGCGCTCGCTGGATCTCTTTCATATGGACGGCTTCTTCCGCGTGATCGAAGCCCTGAAGATCACCGCGTCGACGGGCGTTTCGGTTCAAACCAAGCAATTGCAGGAAGCAAACTACGGCTTTGAAATCGACCCGCACACGCGCTGGAAACTGCGTTTTGAAGAACGCTTCAATTACGGCAGCCAAAAGCGCGATATCGTCGGGTCCGACCAGTTCCACGTCAATTTGTCGTACCGCTTGAGTGAACGATGGACGGCGAATTTCGAAGAAGTCGCCGATCGGCGACAATCGATCCAGGTGATTAACGGCCGGCAAATCGAACGTTTCGGGTTCAC
>Ga0206927_1081_pt1 | contig 21383 bp, 16 predicted proteins | sample Alteio_BWOrgHeat_60_FD_153249 | JGI IMG/M metagenome (GOLD analysis project Ga0206927, IMG submission 153249) | Enriched cells from forest soil in Barre Woods Harvard Forest LTER site, Petersham, Massachusetts, United States -... | ecosystem: Environmental > Terrestrial > Soil > Temperate forest >... | reverse complement strand
AGAATACTATTCAAAACGATTTGTTGAACAAGTAATGTATTCAAACCTTGAAAACAATTAATAATAGCTGTCAACCAAAGTTCAAAATAATGATAAGGATTTGAATTGTGTTTTTTAAAATAATCAATGGATGTGCTTTCAGTCCTGCTATAATTAAGATAATCCGAAACTCTGGCATAAAAAACCTTATCTGCTTCGGGAGGAATGAGAATATGATGGGTTTTATCCCAAAGGAAGAATAAATTATATCCGCAAACTAATAACAAAACAATTAAGCAAAGAAGAATTATTTTGCCGTTAATATAGAAGGTTTCGAATAATCTTTCCCGTTTCCCATTTTGATTAATAATAGATGTTAAAATAAAACAAAAGGGTATCAAAAGCCCAATCATTACTGTATTGAACCGGGTAATCATAATGGAATAAATAAATACAGTGCCAATCATTCCACTCGTTAAATGAGCAAATACTTTCAGATATGAATTTTCAATTGAAAGTTTCAGGAGATTGAATATAATTCCTCCAAAAATGTAAAAAATAGTTGTAGCAAGAATAGAAATTAAGAAATAAGTTATAAGTATTTCACCCATAATTGAATTATTAATTCAATAACATTTATCAATTGTCAAAAACTCCTTTCAAGTATTTCCCTAATCAGATATAATTCAACTATTTTATCAATAATCATCTCGCAATATTACCATTATATTCCCAACAATCAAAACCAACCCCCGTTAACTCCGTTTATTCCCCTCCCTTTTCCATCCTTAAACCATCCTAGAAAGAGATAAAAATCATCAAAAACAAGATTTACAACCCTCGTTAAAACATTTTCAGAGGTCTTTAAAACATTTTACGAGGTCTTTAAAACATTTTACGAGGTCTTTAAAACATTTTCAGAGGTCTTTAAAACATTTTCAGAGATTGTTTTGAAGTGTGTTTACAGCAAAACAGAGAATAATTTGTCATGTTTTGAAGGATTAATCGTAATTGATGATTGATATAACCTTAAAAGCATTGATTTATGATATGCAAGGACGCATGTTATCTGCAAGTAATATCAACCTGCATCAAACAAATGCAATTGATGTTTCCGGGCTTTCGGAAGGAATGTATTTCTTACGAATCATTAATGATAACTCTCCTTTATTTATCGGGAAAGTTATAAAGGTTAAGAATTAAATTTCTATGATTGCAATTGCCCGAATGGGTGAACCATCAGCATTCTCAACTTTAACAGGTAAACATTGAAAGGTGAAAATACCATCCGGTAGCTTATCTAAATTACATAAGTTCTCAATCAAAAGAATTTCTTTTGCCAACAGGATATGATGGTTTGGTAAAGTTGAAGGAGAAACCTTATCGGCTGAATCAATTTTATCAACCGAGAAAGAATCGAAGCCAATTCCTTTAAGATTAAATTGTGTTAGCCATCTTGCTGCCTCATCAGTCAATGTGGGGCAATCATCAAAATATTCTTTTGTTTTCCATTTATATTGCCATCCGGTAAAGAATAGAATGAAATCAATCTGAGAAATTGTTGTTTCATATGATTTGAGATATTCTAAATCAATTGCATCTCTGTCATGACAGGGAATTACGATTGCTTTGCCGATAAATTTATCTAAAGGAAACTGATCTAATGATTTTGTATTTTGCAGGATATGACATGGAGCGTCAATATGAGTTCCTGAGTGAAGAACCATAGACACTTTCATTTCCGCGAAACCATCCTTCTCGACAGTATTCATCACTTCAAATTCGGGAGCAATCGTATCGGGATATACGGTAATATCTTTGTTAAGAAGGTGAGTGAGGTCTATGAGTTTATTTTGCATAATTTAAACAAATCAATTATTTTATTTTTCATCCTCTTTCTTTTGTAATTCATCCCGATGCTCAACAAGATAAGCAAGTTGTTTCTTCCCATAAGCAATCCTGATGATTACAACAAAGAGAACAGGGACAAAGAATATTGCAAGTGACGAAGCTGCAATCATTCCTCCAAAAACTGTCCAGCCGATTGTTTGACGGGATACTGCGCCCGCTCCGGTAGCTAATACTAATGGCATTACACCAAAGATAAAAGCAAGTGAAGTCATGATGATAGGACGTAAACGAAGACGAACTGCGTCAATGGTAGATTGTATCAGTTCTTCTCCTTTATCAACTCTTATTTTGGCATATTCAACAATAAGAATTGCATTCTTTGCGGCGAGTCCTATAAGTGTTATCAATCCAATTTGAGCATATACATTGTTGCTTATATTTGGTAAACAAGTTAACGTGAGGATAGCGCCGAAACCACCAATTGGCACTGCAAGCATAACAGCAAAAGGAACTGACCAGCTTTCATACAATGCTGCAAGGAAAAGAAAAACAAATATCAGACAGAACATGAAGATGTAAATGGTTTGACCACCCGCGACAATTTCTTCATAACTCAAACCTGAAAACTCATAACCGTATCCTTGTGGTAATACTCTGGCTGCAATTTCTTTCAAAGCGTCAATGGATTGTCCGGTGCTGAATCCCTGTGGTGAGCCACCATCAACTTCTGCAGAACGGAAAATATTAAAGTGAGGCAGAACCGAAGCCGTTTCAATCGGAGAATAATTGATGAATGTTTTTATAGGCAGCATTGCTCCTGAATCATTGCGGACATAGTATTTATCCATATCAGTAATCAACCTGCGATAGACGGTATCTGCTTGAACAACCACTCTGTAAGTCCTGTTATAAAGAGTGAAATCATTGACATAAGAACTTCCCATGAATGATTGAATTGTTGAAAACACATCCGTTATCTTCACTCCCATCTTCTTGCATCGCTCCCTGTCCACAGTCAGATTGATACTGGGAGTATGTGCATTAAAATAACTGACAGCGCGAGAGATAGCGGGATTCTTATTTGCTTCAGCACAGAATTTTGTCACCACCTTTTCAAATGCTTTCAAATCATCATTTGAGTTTCGTTGTTCAATCTGAAAAGTGAATCCCGCTGATTGCCCGATACCCGGAATCGGGGCAGGTTGAACTACATTTACTTTTGCATTTTTTAGTCCGGCTTTTGCAATTCGTTTATACATTTCATCAATAATTCCCGGAACCTGAACACTTGCTGAATCGCGTTCGCTCCAGGGTTTTAACTGGCAGAACATTGTTCCACTATTAGATTTCACAGCACCATTACTGATGTTTAAACCTGACAAAGCCGAAAAGTGTGCTACGCCAGGGGTTTCGCCAATAACCTTCATCAACTTGGTAATAAATTCAACAGACTGAGTGGTAGAGGAAGCCTCAGCCATTTCATAAGTCACCTGAACCCGCCCCAAATCTTCATTAGGGATAAACCCTGCTGCTTTATTCTTAAATAAAAGGAAGGTACCAACTCCAATACATATTAATATAATGACAACAAACCTGGAATACTTGATCCCTCTTTTGACACCATTTGAATAATGATTTGTCAGGCTATCGAATCTTTTGTTAAACCAGAAGAAGAATCTATCTAATCCCCTCGACTTCTCATCAATTTTATGCGGCTTTAATAGGAGCGTACATAATGCAGGGGTAAGAGATAATGCAACAAAAGCGGAAATCATAATTGATACAGCAATAGTTATTGCAAACTGCTGATATAAACGACCTACGATACCGGGAATAAATCCTACAGGAACAAACACAGAAGCCAGAATTAATGCCACTGCAATAACGGGTGCGGTAATATCTTTCATGGCGCGAGTTGTTGCTTCTTTGGCTGACAATCCTTCCTTATCAATATAATGCTGAACCGCTTCAACAACAATAATTGCGTCATCCACCACAATTCCAATGGCAAGAACAAAGCCAAATAATGTCAATGTATTTATTGTGAAACCAAATGGAATAAAAAAGATAAAGGTTCCGATAATGGAAACAGGAATTGCAAGCACAGGTATAAGCGTGGTTCGCCAGTTTTGAAGGAAAAGAAAGACTACAATTATTACAAGCAACAACGCAATCATCAGGGTATGTTCCACTTCCTGCATGGAAACTTTTACAATCGTGACGGCTTCAAACGGTACTATGTATTTCACATCTTCCGGGAATGTTTTCTGTAACTCATCCAACTTGGCATATACGGCATTTGCAACATCCAATGCATTGCTTCCCGGAGCCTGATAAACCAACAGGTAGGCAGCACGTGTGCCATCAACATAAGAGTTGCTTGAATATGTGAATTTGCCCAATTCTACCCTGGCAATGTCTTTCAGATAAACCATTTCTCCTGTCTCAGGAATTGTTTTTACAACAACCTTTTCATATTCGGAAGCCTTAGTCATTCTTCCGTTAACAAGAATACTTAATTCATAAGTTTGATTAGCATCCTGTGGAGGTGCACCTACTGAACCTGCCGCCACTTGTACGTTTTGCTCATTTAATGCATTGATAACATCCTGTGGAGTCAATCCATAAGAAGCCATCTTATCAGGATTCATCCACACCCGCATGCTGAAATTATCTGTACGGACATTAATATCGCCAACGCCTGGTACTCGAAGCAAAGCGTCCATTACATAAATGTTTGCATAATTGTCGAGGAAGGTAATATTATGTGAACCTTGAGGAGAATACAACGCCACCATCATTAATATAGTAGTGTTTTTGGCACGAACCGTTAAGCCAAGCCGGCTCACTGTTGAAGGCAAGAGAGGGGTAGCGATACCAACTCTGTTTTGAACATCGAGCATGGCAATATCCACGTTTGTGCCGACTTTAAAGGTCGTATTTATTGAAATCTGACCTGTACTGGTGCTGTTACTTTGGATATATTCCATTCCCGGCGTACCATTTATCGCTTCCTCAATAGGAGTGGCAACAGTTTGCTCCACCGTTATCGCATCTGCACCAGTGTAACTGCCCGAAACCGACACGCCGGGTGGAGTGATATTAGGATATTGATTTACAGGCAGGTTAAAGATGCAGATTACGCCAAGCAGGAGAATTACAAGGGAAATAACGATTGCCGTAACAGGACGTTTTATAAATGTATCTGCAATCATTAATCGTGTAATTATGAATTATAAATTATTAATTATAAATGCTGAATGATTTCTCATTATTTATAACCTATGGAAAGAGAATTACCTGTATTAATATCAATGATCTTTTGGTGCATTTTCATTTCCCGCTAACTCAGTTTTATGTTGTGCAAGGTATTCCAATTGTTTCTTTCCATAAGCAACCTTCACAATAACCACAAACAGAACAGGAACTATAAATATTGCTATGGAAGAGGCGGCAATCATTCCACCTAAAACTGTTACTCCTATTGTTCGGCGGGCTACAGCACCGGCACCGCTTGCCAATACCAATGGCATAACTCCTAAAATAAATGCCAGTGAAGTCATGATGATAGGACGCAAACGAAGTCTTACAGCGTCAATTGTTGATTGGATTAATTCTTCGCCACTATCAACACGAACTTTGGCATATTCAACAATAAGAATGGCATTCTTTGCAGCAAGTCCGATTAATGTAATCAGTCCTATTTGTGCATAAACATTATCACTTAAACTCGGAATAAAAGTGAGCGTAAGAATGGCTCCGAAACCACCTATTGGCACTGAAAGCATTACAGAGAAAGGTACTGACCAACTTTCATACAAAGCAGCGAGAAAAAGAAAAACAAATGTAAGTGAGAACATAAAAATATACATGGTTGTGGAGCCTGCTTTTATTTCTTCGTAACTCAAACCGGAGAATTCATAACCATATCCCTGTGGTAATACTTTATCTGCAACTTCTTGGATAGCGGTAAGGGCTTCACCGCTGCTATATCCTGCTTTCGGATTACCATCAACTTCTGCTGAGCGGAATATATTAAAGTGTGTTATCAAAGGAGCGGTTTCGGTTGGACCATAACTGATAAGTGAACTTAATGGAAGCATGGTTCCTGCCTGGTTCCTCACATAATATTTATTCATATTTGTAATCATCTTTCGAAATGCTGTATCCGCCTGAACTACGACGTGAAACGTACGATTGTAAAGCGTAAAATCATTGACATAAAAGCTACCCATATAAACCTGGATGGCTGTGAAAACATCTGAAACCAGGACTCCTTTTCGCTTACATTCCTCCCTGTCAACATTAAGATTATAGCTTGGAGTATGTGCCGAATAATAACTGAATGCACCGGAAATAGCAGGTGTCTTGTTTGCTTCAGTAACAAAGTTTTTCACAACAGTTTCGAATTGCTGCAGATTATCATTTGTATTCCGTTGTTCAATCTGGAAACTAAAACCTGCAGTTTGCCCTATGCCCGGAATCGGTGCAGGGGGAATCACCACAATATCCGCATTATTTATTGCCGCTGAATCTATTCGTTTTTGAATTATTCCAATAAGGTTAGGTATTTTTTCATTCGATTTACTTCTATCACTCCAGGGTTTAAGCTGTATGTATATCGTTCCGCTGTTTGACTTTGTAGCACCAGTTATAACATTAAATCCTGACAATGCTGAATAATGTTCAACGCCGGGTGTAGTAGAAACCACTTGCATTAATTTATTCATTACATCAACGGATTGAACCGTGGCAGAAGCTTCAGGCAATTCATAAGTAATATAAAGCAATCCGTCATCTTCACTCGGAATAAATCCTGTTGGTTTATATTTGAACAGGAAAAATGCAGCAACTCCGATACACACCAATATGACAATAACATATTTCGATTTCTGGATACCTTTTTTTACACCATTAGAATATTTGTCGGTAACTCTTTCAAACCAACTGTTAAACTTGAAGAAAAGTTTATTTATTCCTTTTGCCTCTTTGTCTATTTTATAGGGCTTTAAAAGCAGTGTACACAAAGCTGGTGTTAAGGATAATGCAATGAATGCAGAGATGATAATTGATACTGCTATCGTGATGGCAAATTGCTGATATAATCTTCCAACTATTCCCGGTATGAATCCCACAGGAACAAACACCGAAGCCAATATCAGAGCAATGGCAATTACCGGAGCAGAAATATCTTTCATCGCGCGTCGGGTAGCTTCTTTTACATCAAGTTTATCCCTGTCAATATAATGCTGCACCGCTTCAACAACAATAATTGCATCATCAACCACAATTCCAATCGCTAATACAAAACCAAACATGGTCAATGTATTTATTGTGAATCCTAAGGGAATAAAAAATGCAAACGTTCCAAGAATAGAAACCGGAATGGCAAGGACCGGAATGATCGTTGCGCGCCAATTCTGCAAGAATAAAAATACAACAAGAGCTACTAAAAACAATGCTATCAGGAGCGTTTCAACAACTTCATCCATGGAAACTTTTACCACAGTAACTGTTTCAAAAGGGATTTTATAATCTACATCAGGAGGAAATGATTTTTTAAGTTCATCAAGCGCTTCAGTAACAGCTTTTGCTGTCTGTAGAGCATTGCTGGTTGGTGTTTGATAAAGAGTAAGGATTGAAGAGCGTTTCCCATCAACATAAGAATTATTGGAATAAGTAAACTTGCCCAATTCCACTTTCGCGACATCTTTGAGATAAACTAATTGACCAGTTCCTGAATTGGTTTTTACAATAATGTTTTCAAAATCTTCAACTTTATTCAATCGCCCATTTACAAGGATACTTAATTCAAATGTCTGCGTCTTTTGTTGCGGAGGCACACCAGCAGAACCTGCCGCTACCTGTAGGTTTTGTTCATTCAAAGCATTTATAATATCCACTGGTGTCAATGAATAATCAGCCATCTTATCGGGATTTAACCATACCCGCATACTGAAATTATCTGCAAGCGTTGTTATCGCCCCAATGCCCGGAACACGCAGCAATGCGTCATTCAAAAAGATATTTGTATAATTATCAAGGAATGTAATATCATGCGTTCCTTTAGGTGAATAAAGGGATACAAGCATCAAAGCACTCGGATTTAAAGCGCGTACAGTAACTCCAAGCCGACTTACAGCAGCAGGTAATAATGGCGTGGCAATGCTCACTCTGTTCTGAACATCAAGTGTTGCAATGTCTATATTTGTTCCTACACCAAACGTTGCATTTATCGTCATCAGTCCATTATTGGTGCTGTTGCTTTGCATATATTCCATAAAGTGGGTGCCGTTAACCGCCTCTTCAATAGGAGTGGCAACAGTTTGCTCCACAGTGGTGGCATCCGCACCGGTATATTGACCTGTAACCTGCACCACCGGCGGAGTAATATTCGGATATTGATTTACAGGAAGATTAACAATGCAAATAACCCCTATGATAGCTAAAACCAGTGAAACCACTATCGCAGTTACCTGTCTTTTTATAAATACATCAGCTATCATTGGAAAATCAGTAAATCAAGGAAAATAAAATCAATTCTATTTCTTTTTACTATCCTTTTTAGTAGTATTGTCTGGTACACTGGCACTATCAGGTTTCTTTTCTCCGGCTTTTTCACCCTGTTCTCCTGCATCAGGCTTCTTGGCAGGCATTATCTCAGATCCGCTTTTTAAAGACTGAACACCATCAAGAACAATTTTATCCCCTTCTTTTATTCCACTTTTAATAATAACATTTGGTGCAATTGTTTGTCCTAGAACAACCTTCTTTTGCATTGCTACTGTACCAGGATGCGTCTTTGTGGTATCTTCCTTATCACGCACAACCGTATCTTTGGAAACAAATACAAAATATTCACCCATCAACTCAACAACAGCACGGCTTGGAACTACTATTTGAGGAGTAGTTTCCTGGTTATGAACTCGCATTACACAACTCATTCCGGGTCTTAAAATAAAATTAGAATTAGGAAATTCATCACGAACTCTTATGGTTCCCGTTTGAGGATCTACAGCCCTGTCTATCACAGAAAGTTTCCCCATCTGATGATATATTGAATCATTTGGAAGTTTGATGGTAAATAAAGAATCAAGAGTTTCCTGAGTTTTTGTTTTAAGTTTTTCAAAGAAAACCAATTGCTTTTCTGAGATTAAAAAATCAACCCCCATAGGATCATCAGTAGAGATAGTGTTTAATATCGTCTGACCCACTGTAACCATATTCCCCAATTTAACCTGGCTGAAACCAATGGTGCCACTGAAAGGTGCGTAAATAGAGGCATATGTAAGATTGGTTTGTGCCGTTTTCACAGTCTCTTCTGCCGCTGCAGTTTGATTTTTAGCATTCTTTAATGCAATTACAGCATGGTCAAGAACCTGTTTAGCAATAGCATCATAAGTTTCAAGATATTTATAACGATCAGCATCCTGTTGCGCTTGTTCCTCGTTTCCTTGCGCAACTTTTAAATTTGCTTTTGCCTGATCATAATTCTCCTGGTAAAGTCGCTGGTCAATCTCATATAATTTCTGACCCTTATTAACATGCGAACCTTCAGTAAAATAGATACCCGTGATATAGCCCTGAACCTCAGGACGCAAGTCAACCTGGCTGAGCGCAACCGTGTTTGCAGGGTATTCATCATAATACAATACTTGCTGCTTAGTAACTGTATAAAGATTTACAGGCGTGGGACCAGGCGGCGGCGTTTTCTTGGTGCTGCATGCAACTATCAACAGGGAAATGATTAAGAATTTATAATGCGCTTTTTTCATCAAGATAATGATTTAATTTATTAATGTTTAGAAGAAATAATCCCCATAGCCTGTTCCAGATCCACCTTACTTATCATCACTTGAAATAAAGCATTGGTATAACTTATTTCAGAAGATATAAGATTCGATTCAGCAGTAATTAAATTAAGGTAAGCCACCACCCCCTGCTTGTATTGCAGGTCAACAACATTATAAACATCCTTCGCCATGGATACATTCTCTTTTTGTTCCTGCAAATTGTAAAAATTGCTTTTGTAATTAGCTAAAGCAGTCGTATATTCGGTATAAATTTCAGATTTAATGTTAACAATTCCCAAGTCAATCCTGTCTTCCTGCAGCTTTGCTTTCTGTAAACTGTATATTCTCTTAAAGCCTGTGAATAAAGGCAAATCAAGTGATATGCCAATGAATGAAAATGGATAAGCCTGGTCAAAAAGATTAGAGAAAGAATTGCTTTCATACTCACGTGTATAAGTATAAAATGCTGATAGGGTAGGGAGAAAGCTGTATCTGTAATAATTCACATTCTCATGTTGCAGATTTTTAGCTGTTTCCAAAAGTTGATATTCAATTCTCTTTTCAAATTGCAATTGCTGTGTGGTATCAAATGTTATATCCTCTTTCATTTGTATGGTATCGAAAAGTACATTAAACTCTTTTTCAGTAGGATACCCGATAGACTGTTTTAGAGATGCATATTCCGGTCTTACATTTTCAACTGCCTGTTTAAGCAGCGCTTTAGAGTTATTAAGTGTGATGGTGGCTTCCTTATAATCCGTCTTATCAACAGTTCCTCCCACATATTGATGATACGTATCACTCAAATTCTTTGCAAGTCTCGCAGTATCTTCCTGCAACGTTTTTATTTGTTCAAGATTTGATAAAAGATTATAAAATGTCTTGCTCACATTTGAAATTAAATTAATCTTGCTGCTGTCATGCGCCTCTTCCGCCTGCTGAACATATAAATGAGCAGCCTTAGCAGCATACAAAACATCAGGACTAAAGATTGTTTCAGTTGCAGAAATACCGGGAGTTGCAGTATTTATAATCCCACCATGCCCTTCTATAGGAGGACCATTAGGATCATTTGGATTAACTCCAAAAGAAGTAGGCAAAGTGAAATAATGCGTCAGACTACCAACAAGATTCACCTGCGGAAGCCATGCTGATAAATTGATGGCATTAGTTTTATGAGCGATAGTAATATCAATTGCAGTTTGTTTCAATAAAGGTTGATTCTGTAATGCATAAGCAAGGCATTGGTCGAGAGTCAGGTATTGAACAGTATCTGTATTTCTACCTTTTTGAGCATAAGTAAACAAGGATATATTAACAAGAAAAATTACAAGAATGATAATCCTCATCACCGCCAACTTCATAAGTTTAAATGCGATTTTATAAATGATAAATGCTATCAGGATTAATAATGCAATTTGCATATTCAATTCTTAATTCTTGCGATGATTTTCTCTTCTGTTTATTTTGAAGATTGCAAAGATAACACTTACTTTTTGAGTATAAATCATTCAAATGTAAATTTAAGGTATCATTAACATATTACTATCTGTTGGTTTTTAATAAAGGGGATTTAATCAGGAATTATAAATAAATAGTCACGATTTCTGAATAATACCATACAGAACAATAGTTAGGAATACCCTTTCCATAAATCCCCTCATTGGCTGTCAAATTAGCCCCACCTTCAGTCACAATTATCCCATCAACCATAAAAATAGTCCCACCTCCCATTAATATATTCCCATTGATTTCTAATTCGCTGCCACCTCCCATTAAATCTCCACCACTCTCCAAAAAAACTACGCCGCTGTCCGGCAAGTTCTTACCGCTGTCCATCATGTTCTTGAAACTGACCACCATGTTCGTCCGCCTGTCCGCCATGTTCCTGCCGCTGTCCGGCATGATTGTCCGCCTGTCCGGCATGTTATTGCCGCTGTCCGACATGTTATTGCCGCTGACCGACGTGTTCTTGCCGCTGACCACCATGTTCCTGCCGCTGTCCGGCATGTTCTTGCCGCTGACCGGCATGTTGTGCCGCCTGTCCAAAAATGATATACTCATAATCAAGCATATACCAACAAACGATTTTCCTCCCAAAACATAAGATCATTAATTGAAACTACTTTTCAGCCCCCTTTTTCCAATCTTCACTCATAGTTCTTCACTCTTCACTTGTTCATTTTTACCATGATAAAACTTTAACTAAACTTTTAACCAAAGTTTAACCTCATTTCATTAAACCCTCCATATCTTTGCATCTCTAATAACGTATAAACTTAATTAAATTATAAACAAAATGAAAAAGGTAATCTTACATGTAATGTTAATCTGTTTGTTGCCGCTGTCTATGATGGCAGGCGAACAAAAGGGAATGTTTCAAAACGAAGCAATTCACCAGTACGTTTCCAAAAACATCATTCCTGTAGTTGTTGAAAAACGAAAGGCATTTGATGTCATTCTCACTGTTACTGAACAAAACAGTCTTGCTATCTATCGAAATGAGTTGAAAGATTTAGGCATGAATCATCAAGGCTTTATGGTTAAAAATCAAGGAGCCTCAGCAGAAAACAATTCATCCACACTTACTGATGAACAAAAACAAGCACGACGTGAACAAATGAAAGAACTTTATTCAAAGATTCGCGTCATTGCTGAGAATCATAAAGCAGAATTGGATAAAATAATGAGCGATCTGAAACCTCAGCGTGAGAAATGGATGGAAGACATTAAACAAATCAGAGCTTCTCAAAACCTAGAACAGGAAGAAACTTCTTCTTCGAATAAAACACCTTCACACAATAATTTCTGGGGACATAACAGGATGCTGAATCGTATTGGTTTCCTGTTAATGAATCCATCAGCATCTGTTAATTCAGATAACGAAAGACAAGCCGCAGTTTCGGATATTATTCCTTCTTTATCAACAATCGAATTATATCCTAATCCAAGTGCCGATCAGTTTACTCTTAATCTATCTTCCATTCCTGAAGAAAATAGATTACAGATTACTGATTTAACAGGTAAGGTAGTGTTTGAAAAAGATAATGTTCAATCCTCAGAAATTGTTCCCTGCAATAATCTTAATAATGGCATTTATATCGTTCACTTAATTGCCGGAGATCAAGTGGTGAATAAAAAACTTGTTGTAAATCATTAATAAGCCAAAGTCTTAATCCGGAAATCCTGACAGTAAGATATTTATTTCCATACTAAAGAGATTAAATTTTATATGGAAATAAATATCTTATTTTATATAAATGTAATTTAAAAACGTTGCCGAATACAAACTCTTTATTTAAATCCTTAGTTCTGTTTGTTCTTTTCTTTCTTGTCAATGCAGAATATAAATGCTTTGCTCAGAATGTTTCTCCGGATACAATTAAATCTTCTTCCGGCAATATGAATCAAAAAGATATCTATTTCGGGCAAAAAGACATTTCTGACTACTACCACATAATTACTAAAACAACAACCAAAGAAGAACCTGATTCATTGATAAGCAAATCTTTAGGTCCCTTTGTCACCCCTCTGATATACCCCGGATATGCTCTGGTTACAGGTTTTATTGCTGGTTTAGCTGCAAATGTTTCCTTTTATACCTACCGTTCCGACTCTGCAAAAATCTCTTCTATTCTTTTCAGCAATGTTTATTCTCAATATAATCAACTCTTTAGTTTTATTAATTCCGATATCTGGACCTATCATGAGAAATACAATTTCATCGGAGAATGGGGTTATTATAAATTCCCAACAAATACTTATGGATTAGGAAGCCAGTCTTCGTTTGCCGATGTAACCCCCGTCGATTACAAACAAGTTCGAGTTTATGAAGTCGCATTAAGGAAAATAACAAGCAACTTCGGTTTAGGTATTGGATACAATTTAGATTATCATTGGAAAATTAATGCAGATACCCTTCCCGGATTCGAAGATGAAGATTTAAACGATTACCCCCTCTCTTCCACTTCCACTTCTTCCGGTTTCACTTTAAATATGCAATATGATAATCGGCTGAACTCCAATAACCCCATTAACGGCAATTATCTCAATGTCCAATACCGTGATAATGTAACCTGGCTGGGTAGTACCAATAGCTGGCAATCTCTCCTCATTGATGCAAGGCATTATTTCAAACTCTCTCCAAAATCAGATAATGTTCTTGCCCTCTGGACCTATGATTGGTTAACACTGAAAGGTCTTCCTCCTTATTTCGACCTTCCTACCATCGGAGGTGATCAATACAACAGCACAGGAAGAAGTTATGCTCTCGGAAGATACCGCGGCTTGAATTTATTATATGCCGAAGCCGAATACCGTTTCCGAATTACCAAAGATGATTTTGTCGGAGGTGTTCTTTTCTCCAATGTTGCTGCTTTTTCAAATTATCCTGACAACAAGTTCAATGGTGTCAACCCTGGCATAGGTACAGGACTAAGGATTAAAATGAATAAGAAATCAGGAACCAATCTCTGCATAGATTATTCAATCGGCGCTGATGGTTCAAAAGGTTTTGCATTCAATCTGAACGAAGTATTTTGAGTTTAAAGTAAAAGAGAAGACTGCCTAACCAGCAGTCTTCCCTTCAATGAAAAAAATCACTTACAAAACTTGAGAAAAATCAATATTGTATTTTAATCTTTCAACAAGAAGTCTTGTACAATCTGTTTAACTCATTATTAATTTCTTTAGCCCTTCTTCATCACTAAGGATTAATTTTTTTCCTTTCTTCAATATCAATCCTTCGCTTTCAAATTTCGAAAGATTTCGGATAACATTTTCAACGTTTTCACCAGCCATCTCAGCAATATCCATTCGTGTGAGATTTCCATTCAATGAATTATCAATGCTGTTAACCCCAAATACATCTTTAATTACTAATAAAGCTTCAGCAACTTTTTCACTACAATCTAACAAAGTGCTGTTTTTTAATCTTGATTCCAGTTTTTGCAATTCCACAACATAAAACTTCATTACCTCATAAATGAATTTAGGGTTCTTTATAAAAACCTGATAGAGATTTTCATTGTCAATAAAACAGATTGTCGAATCTTCAATAGTAACAGCATTTACAGGATAGGTTTCGTAATTCAGAGCATGATGACCAACAAAGTGTCCGTTACCTGCAATTCTAACAACCCTTAACTTGCCATTTATCAGATCAGAAATTATTTTTACTTTTCCTTGTTGAATTATAAAAATTCCACGCACTCTTTGTCCTTCACTGAATATATGTTGTCCCTCAGATTCAAATGATTGTTCCTTTATTTCATCTACTTTTTCAAGCCATTTTTCATCGCAGTAATTCTTCACTAAACAACGATTGTTTTCACATTCTTTGCAACTTATAGTTTTAGTCATTGTTTTATTTTTTTATGCTCATATTTAAAAGCGGGAAGCACACAAATGCTTCCCGTTAGAAAAATCCATCTAAAAAAATCTTATCGTATTTAATATGTTCCAAAACATTTGCTTATATCTCAATAAGTAGTCATCTTGAATAAATTATTTCCGGAAAGTTCTTACAAAATTTACAAGATTCCATCTGTCTGATTCATCAGGAAAATCCTTCTTGCCTTTTGGCATATCATTTCTCCCTTCGGAAATTTTATAGAACAAAGAACCATCAGACTGAGATTGAAATTTTGATGAAGTCATGTCCTGAGGAGTGGTTTTTAAATCAGGAACTTTTGTTCCATCTCCTAATCCTTTTTTGCCATGACAATCCTGGCAATTTTTAATAAATAAGGCTTTGCCTGCAGCAATTGAACTTGCATTAGCAGGAACAGGGTTTGCCATATTCTGATACTTGTCTGGTGCTACCCAGGGCGTTGATTGATATCCAACAACGATTCCGATTTGGACTAAAACAAATAAGGTAATAAATACCAAAATTTGTGTTTTCATTTTACTTTTCTTCATAACTTTTAATTTTTATTATTTTATTATTTAAGATTTTAAAATCAGGGGCTATTTAATAATAACCCCTTATATATGATTTACCACTTAGAAATGCCACTTACGAGTAATATTGAATCCAATGATCCAATGCCCTTTTGTGTAATCATTCTGGTTATAGAAATTATCATTTTGTGGCAAAGTATAACCATAGTTTGTTAAGAATAATTGGAAAGAGTGTCCTTTGGTACCCAAATCAATCCCATAAGCAACATTTGGGTGAGGATTATTCATTATTTGAGTGGTCAATGGTTGATCATAATCTACAATGATGGCAAATGTTTCCGTTATTTTATATCGTCCGATAAACGCCAATCCATACTGATAATTATACATTGATGGCTGGATGTTTCCATCAGCATCAAGATACCCGGCAATATTGTTGAAATAAGAAACTGTTGCCGCAGCTTGAATGGATAATTTGTCATTAAACTTTCTGGCAATCATCAATTCATCAAAATAAGAAAACCTGTCATTACTAGAAACAAAATTGCCTGCTGTCGGTCTGCCATCAATTGCAAAATTGCCATAATAGGAGATGCTTACAGGCCATCCTCCTTTTTCAGATTGTCTCATTAAAGCATATTTCAAATTACCTTCCCATGTTTTATTTTCTTCATTTAAGCCAATGCCTAAATTCAAATTGGTAACAGGAGAATAATTAAACTTAATCGCCATATTAGCACCTGTAAACAATCCACACATGTCTTTATATCCATCTGTAATCGGAGCTCCGAATCTATGTTCGAGTTCAAATTCAAATGTATTTTTCTGGGGTACCATTACAGTTTGATCATCTATCACAAGAATATCATCAAATGTATTTTTTATTGGTTTTAATGCTTCCGTAGTACTACCGGAAGTACTTGTTGCATCCTGTGCCTGTCCATTATTAATGAATAAGCATAAGAAAACAAGCAACCACAAATATCGTCCCGCATTCAAGGGGAGGAGGTATTTATTTAACTTTATCTTTTTCATATTTATTATTGTTAATTTAATTTTTATTAATTCTTTTTAGCACCTTGTTGTATCCATGCTATTAATAACCCTTCAATATTAGAAGGATTAGCTGCGCCACCAATTGGCATGGAAGGAGAAAGCTTACCGGTAAGCCTTTCGTAGATTATACTGCTCGTAGGTGCTGCCTTGTCAATTAAGCTGTTATCAATTAATGAATTATATGCATTGGCAGCAGTCAAATCCGGTGTATGTCCTCCTGCAACGTGGCAACCGCTTTTTGCGCAGTTTGCCGCGAATATAGGAACAAGGTCTTTTGAAAAGCTTACCGTTTTTGTAACTGTAGGAGCTGCCAGGGGAACATAAACAGTTGTGTCCTTCTGACATCCTGAAATCGCAATTACAACAACTATAAACATCGACAGCGCTATAGCTATTATTTTATTTTTTAACATGACCTTATTAGTTTAGAAAGTGAAATTATTTATTGAAGTGTAACAACATACCTGCTTTAATGGCATGTTCATTATCCGCTGCATTAGGTGATCCAATTGGCTGGAACATTAACCCAATACCAAATTGTTGATCAGTAAGTGGGGAAAAATCAACATCCTGATCAAGAACATCTGCAGTCTTTAATGCCCGTTTTAACATTAATTGCCATCCTGATCCAGTCCATCTTGCATTTGCTGCTACATCGCCTTCTCCACCTGTGTATGGTGCAATTATTTTACCGGGAATCCAGGTTGTTTGATCATTATTACCTATTCCTGTTCCTACTTGTTGATAGGTAGTACCATTATTGGGATTCAATATAGATCCATCACTTAAAGTAAGGACACCCAATGAATCAACCGCTGTGACTTTTAATGCACCGCTAACTGTATCACTGGGAATCATTGCAGAATTTGTATAACTATCATTTGGTTTTACCCAAATAGGAACATTTTCATGAGTTGATGTTCCCGTGATTGTTAAACTTTGTTTATTGCTTAATCCACCTGTACCATTTGTTGAAGTATTTGATGAATAAGTTGGAGGATACGCACCATTAGATACTGACTGATCTGCATGGACTGCATTTGTATTTTGTAATCCACCTTCCCAGTCAATATAGTAATCCATAGCCTGACTGGCACCCATTACTTGGTACATTCTTGCTCTCCAGCAATCTATTTTCTCGGAAGGACCACTGGTATGCATCACATTTGTGGTTTGACTGGTTATGTTTCCGGTAACGGTATCAACCACCATTGTTGTAACACCTTGATGACATAATCCATAACAGGATTGACTTGCAAAATCAGCACATGAATTATTAATATTGAATGCAATATCAAACTGATCAGAAACTAAACTTTCTAAAAGTAAGTTTCCATTTACATCCCATGTTGGTGCTGCTCCACCCTGTGCCCATTTATGAGTAGTTGGATTAAAATACCATGGAGAACTTTCCATGTTTGGTTGTGCTTGATTCCATTGAATCAAAAAATAAACGTTACTGGCATCATACATAGATTGCAAAGTAATAGTGTTACTATTACCAATAAATCCGGCAAATGATGTTAATGAACCTTCCACATCAGGAACAACCACTGTTTCTGTTGTCTTAGGGACATTTGCCCAGGAAGCATCAGGACCACTCCAAGCTGCACCGCCAGTGACAAATACGGGAGCAGAAGAAGTTTTAATAGAGAATAAAGTGTCACCAACACCTGTAACTACAGGCGTTATAGCTGGTGTTGAATTAGGATTAATTATCTGATCATGTTTAGTACAATTTGTTAAAGTGTACATTCCTCCGATCAGCAAGAGCGCGATTACGAAATATTTTTTTGACTTTTTCATAGGACAAATTTTTAAATTTATTATTTTTATTTTATTAATTGAAACTGAATTTTTAATTTTAATTGTTAATGATTAATTGTATCGGGATTATCCGTAATGGTTATTTCTCGTTTTGAGAACTTCTTTTTGTTGGTTTATTTTCTTTTTCATAATTGATATTATTTTTATTAGTTCGTGAGCAAAATTAATATGCGAAACAGTTTGTAAATAGGATATTGGTCATACTGAAACATGATATTCGTCAACATTTATTTAAGTATATAACAGACTAATAAATAATTTTGTTCGGCATTCATGATATTAAGCCTTAACTTTAGATTTCATACCGTCTTTCTTTATTCTGCTTAATTTCCAGAACATAAAGAAATAGGTAAACCATACTCCTCCGAAAAGAGTTGATATAGTAATTACAAGAATAGGAGGAGCTTTAGGTTCCCATAATGCTCTTGGGAAAGGATTCTTTTCGGGAATTAATGCAATAGCCCATGGAGCGCTTACTTTAGTTTCAATATTTCCGAATTGTGCATTGTCTTCAATTCTGGCAACGATTGTAAGATTTCCTAAAGTATCTCCGGCGATATCTTTTGGCAGATTGAATTCTGCTTCACCGCTTTTATCCGTTGTAACTTTAGGGTCTTCAGATGCAGGCATAATTCCAAATAATCGTTGCACATAAAAAGTTACTTCAACTCCTTTCACAGGAACTTCTTTTCCTTTATTGTCAATTGAAGTAACTTCCACAGTCGCAAGTCTGCTGGTATCTTTAGGATCAATTTTTATATTGAAACTAGCATCGGTATAATGCACCTGTTCATCAGCATCTTCATATTTCGAATCATTCTCGATTTTTGCGATGATGGTAAAATAATTTTCATCATCCAACGGAACAATTTTAGGAAGAACCAATTCAGCATTTCCGCTCATATCAGTTGCTATACCTTTTATTAATTGTTCATCTTTTTTATTTTGGAAATAAAAATTTACTTTCACATTTGCAACAGGAACAAATTTCTTATCTTCATTTTTCCCCTTAACCTTTGCCACAATTGTGCGAGTTTTGTCAGCTTTTTTGTAATAGGATAATTGAATTGAAGATGCACTTTTATCCTGGGCAATAACATTCAGACAAAACAAATTCAATATGGCCAGCAAAATAATGTTTGCCATTATTATTCTTTTATTTATTTTAACAGTTTTCATATTCTTATTTTATTAAATCAGTTTAACTTCTGGTTTCAGAGCGGCATTTTCAGGGGGAATAAGTGTTCCACCGTTAGAAAGTTCACGGTTCGCTTCTCTTTTCAATCTGATTTCTTCAGCAGCCTTTTTATCATGTTCTATTACAACACCATCGGCAACTTCCCAAACGGCCATCATCGGGAATAGTTTTGCAAAAATTGTTATCACCAAAAATATTCCGGCAAGGCAACCAAATGTTACAGAAAATTCAACCCAGTTAGGGAAATATGTCGCCCAATCATTAGGTACTTCTTGTATCGGCATAAAAGGGTGAAGTAAAGTAGGAACTACAATTATATATCGTTTTACCCATGCACCTATTACTATAATTATGCATGTAATTACAAGTGGTAATGGTCTGCGTCCTCGTGGGATTGACATTATGATAATAGGCAACAAAACCGTTCCGAATTGTAATGTCCAGAATACTTTTGAATAATCACCATAGAATAAATCTTTTAATAAGTGACCTTCTCCTGTTGCCATTTTGTAAGCAGGAATCCAGTATTCATTTAAATTCAGATAAGCATAAATAAGAGTCAAGGCAAGAACAATTCTTCCCATCAAATCAAAATGCCTTTTGGTAATATACTTTTGTAATCCATAAAACTTTCTGAAAGCTGCCATTCCTAATATTACACCGGCAGAACCAGAATAAAGTGCACCAGCTACAAAGTAAGGTCCGAATACAGTACTGTTCCATCCTGGTCGAAGTGTCATAGCGAAAATGTAACTAACAACAGTATGAACCGATACCGCAACAGGTATGATAATAATTGTCATTATCGTCATTATCAATTCCAGTTTATGCCATTGTTCTTTCGTGCCTTTCCAGTTGATAGCCATAAATGTATAAAGCCACTTTCTGAATTTATCAAATCTCGATTTGGGTCCAACCAATCGGTCTCTGCAAAGTGCCATATCCGGAATCATCGGCAGATAAAGAAATACCGTGCTTCCAACAAAATAAGTACAGATGGAAATCACATCCCACATAAGCGGTGATTGAATCCTTCCGAAAAATACTAAGTTCAAAACTCTGTCGGGTCTCCCTAAGTCAATGATAGGCATTATTCCGCCAAAGAGAAGAGACACGAATGTTAATAATTCAGCTGAACGGGTAATCGGTCTTCTCCATTCCTGTTTTGTAATTCTCAGAATAGCTGATACTAATGTTCCACTGTGACTGATACCAATGAAGAATACAAAAGTGGAAATATATAATCCCCACGATACATAGTTCCTCATTGCTGTTACTCCTAATCCTGCATTTAACTGATGGATGTACGCATAAAGCCCCCAGCCTGCAACCATTAGCAAACATCCTATCCATAATTTTGTTCCCTTGCTCCATTTCCTGGTAGGGCGTAGACAATCCTCTTGAATCTGCGCTATTTCCTGATTAATTATATCTTGTTCGTTTTCCATAAATATTTAAATTTTATTATGATTATTAAATTACATTTTCATATCCATTTCCATTTTTGGTTCTTTAACTTTTGGCTCTTTCTTTTCTTTGCCAATACTTTCCATATCGGGTTTTGGATATTTCCTGTTCTTTGGAGGTAAGTAATAAACCCGAGGTTCAGTTCCAAGTTCTTCCAAGTGACGATAACCTGCATTATCTTCTAAAAGCTGATTAAATTTTACAGTTTTTCCGGAAGCATTGGTAACTGCATTTTCATTCTGATCACCAAAATAAATTGCATCCATAGGGCAACCTGAAACACATGCAGGCATTTTTCCCTGGCGAAT
>Ga0206927_1080_pt1 | contig 21486 bp, 19 predicted proteins | sample Alteio_BWOrgHeat_60_FD_153249 | JGI IMG/M metagenome (GOLD analysis project Ga0206927, IMG submission 153249) | Enriched cells from forest soil in Barre Woods Harvard Forest LTER site, Petersham, Massachusetts, United States -... | ecosystem: Environmental > Terrestrial > Soil > Temperate forest >... | reverse complement strand
ATTCTCTTTATTCAGCCAGTTTCAGAAGGTCCTATCCAATCGGCCATGAAGAAAAGAGGGCCCGGACTACATCACCTTGGTTGCATTACCACAGATTTAGATAATGCGGTGCGCCATTGTGCGAAACATCGTCTATTGTTGCACCCCATTTCTCTTTCCACCTATTCAAGGGGCTGTGTTTGGCTGTGTCGTCCGGAAGTTCCATTCCTTGTTGAATTGATGAAATTTCCACCTCAAGAAACGCCACTGTCAACTTGCCAACTACAATTGCCGTTGCAGGTTAAGATTCCTGAATATGTGCGTATGATTTCCCCGAATCTCATTATAGAAAATTCAACAGATTCCAGACTTGCACTGAGGTTTGGCGACCGAAGTATATCTATTGACATCAATGTTTCGTAAGGAAAAGGTCCCGCTCCCTGCCATCCCTCCGGGAGGAGTCCGCCGTCATCCGTCGCCGCGTTTCGACCGCAGGCTTGTCAGGATGATGCTCGGAATCGTCAAGTTCGGGTAGGACCATGGCCAGCCTTGTCCGACGGCCACGGTCTCCGCTGGCTCCTCATGCTCCGGCGTTCCCATCAGAAACTTTCCAGCGGGGATCAAAACCAGTTCCATCTTCACGCCGTTGCCGAAATCGAGCGTCTTCGTCGGCGGCAAATTGACCTTCTTGGCGTAGTCGGCGACGGACTCCTGCCCGTCCCAAAGCGGGTACGCCGCCTTGGCGGACGGCTCCTCGGCGAAAGCAACGGAGCCTGCCGTCGTCAGCGCGGCAACGAGCAGGACGGGAACGATATGCTTCCAACGGCACTTGAACATGGAAATATGATAGGCGAAATGCGGCGGTTCATGGAGCTGGAAATGGCCGTCTCGCAAAGGGAAAAACAGATAGACAGAAAACGCTAAAACGGAGTCCTGAACGCAGGCACGGCCACCACCCGAAAACCGATGTAGTACTTGCGGCGGTCCGGATTGTACCAGCGGCGGAAAGCCGACCGACAGTCCATGGAACTGTAGTCCCATGAACCGCCACGCAACACGCGGAAGGTGCCCTGTACAGGTCCTTCTGGATCTGTAGCCAGCGATTTTCCATAGTAGTCCTCCGCGTACCAATCCTGACACCATTGCCAGACATTTCCGTGCATGTCATAGAGCCCAAAGGCGTTTGGTTCTTTCTGCCCGACCGGATGCGTTCCGCTCTTGCTGTTTGCAGAATACCAAGCAACGCGGCCCAGATCAGCCTCCATGTCTCCCGAATAATACATGGTTGTCGTTCCCGCCCGGCAAGCGTACTCCCATTCTGCTTCAGTCGGCAGGCGAACGGCCTGCTTCGTCTGTGCCGCCAACTTCTTGCAGAATGCCTGCGCATCATCCCAAGACACTTGCTCCACGGGGTTGTCTTTACCGATAAAATTGCTGGGATTCGCGCCGATCACTTGCTGATATTGTTCCTGAGTCACCGGAAACTTCCCAACGTAGAACCGTTTTGTCAGCATAACTGGATGCGCTGGTTTCTCGTTGTCGTTCGCGCTTCGAACCAGCGCCATCGTGAAAACCAGCCTTGCCGCCTCCAGTCCCCGCGCCGACTGCCGCCAATGCACGCCGCTGAGTAGCGCGCCGCCAGCCGCGACCGTAATCGCTAGCAACCGCGCCAACGAGAGCTTCGGTCTTTGGCGCTTGCGAACGGCCCGCAGGATCACGACCGCCAGCATGACCAGCAATGCAACGCCGCTAACCACCAGCAACGCCTGTCCTGTTACGATCTTCTTATAGAATCCATCTTCATCCACCGGAGTCGGCTCCGCCGTCCCCATGACGAACCTCCCTGGCGGGATCAGCACCAGTTCCATGCTGACGCCGTTGCCCAAGTCCAGCGTCTTCGTCGCCGGCAGAGTGACCCGTTTGGCGTAGTCGGCGACAGACTCAGAGCCGTCCCATAACGGATATGTGGGCTTATTGTCGGACGGTTCTTCGGCGGACGTAATGGAGCAGGTTGCCGTCAGAACGATTGCAAGCAAAGCAGCGTTCCAGCGGCAACGCCGCATGGGAGCGTCTTGTTTGAGCATCGGTTAGGGAGTCCTCGCAGGCGCCACCACAACTCGGAAACCGACGCTGTCGTCGTGGCCGCCGGGACCGCCCCATTTGCGGCCAGCCGACCGGCAGCGCCCGGGACTGCCGACCCAAGAGGAGCCGCCGCGCAACACACGGCAGACACCTTGTTTGGACCCCTGCGGGTCGTCGGCGCGAAACTTTCCATAATAGTCTTCCCCGTACCAGTCCTGACACCATTGCCAAACGTTGCCGTGCATGTCATATAGCCCGAAGACATTCGGCTCTTTCTGGCCAACGGGATGCGTTGTGTTCTTGCTGTTCGCGCGGTACCAAGCAACGCGGCCCAGGTCTGCTTCCGTGTCACCCGAATAATAAGTCGTTGTCGTTCCCGCTCTGCAACCGTATTCCCATTCCGCTTCCGTCGGCAGGCGGACCGCCCATCTCCCCTTTCCTGCGATGGGGGTGGGGGTGAGGGCGCTCAACCTTTTGCAGAACGCCTGCGCGTCGTCCCACGAAACATTTTCCACCGAGTAGACTTTGCTAATGAAATGGTGGCTCGGGTTCGCGCCGGTGATGGCTTGGTACTGCTGTTGAGTTATAACATACTTTCCCATGTAGAACGGCTGCGTCAGCGTGACCGAATGCGCGGGCTTCTCGTCCTCCGACGCGCTTCGGAATCGGCTCAGCGCAGCCTCGTGCTCCGCCCGCGCCTGCTCCAGTCCCCGTGCCGATTGTCGCCAATGAAGGCCAGTCAATACTACGCCACCGGCCGCGACCGTCATCGCCAGCAGTCTCGCAAGTGAAAACTTCGGTTTTCGCCGCTTACGGATCGCCTGAATGATTACCGCGCCCACCATGACAAACAGGGCTCCAGCGCTCGCCGCCGTGATTGCCTTGGCAGTGACAATTGCTTTGTAAAACCCCTCCTCGTCCACAGGTGTTGGCTCCGGCGTCCCCATGATGAACTTACCCGCCGGGATCAAGACCAATTCCATCTTGACGCCGTTACCGAGGTCGAGCGTCCGCGTGGGCGGAAGGTTGACTTTCTTGGCGTATTGCTCTACTGACTCTTGTCCGTCCCAGAGCGGGTACGCTGGCTTCTTGTCGGCCGGCTCCTCGGCGAACGCAACGGAGCCTGCCGTCGCCAGGGCGGCGACAAGCAGAACGGGAACGGCAGGATTCCAGCGGCAGTGACGACGGTTGAGCATGGGATCCCAATTGGCGTCTGCTTCAGCCTTCTCAAACTTCGCATTATCGAGCAACAACTTCTTGAAGAACGTCAATGCAGCCGGCTGTGCGTCTGGAACCTTCTCTGCGTTTTGTTCTGCCGCCAAAGTTTGACATCCGCAGACTATAAGCGACAAGCATCCCGCAAATAACAATGTCTTCATCATGGGTCTCCAGACTGTGTCAATTTCGGGGCCGAAACGATGCGACGCCAGCCTTTTGACGCCTGCGCCCTGCAACTGTTTCCCTTTTATTCACAGAAGACTTCCGAGCCTCTACATATGCAGAATCCGCTTCCCATCCCGCCAAACGCTCCACCCCAGCGCCCCCGCGAACAGCGCCGTCAGCCAGAACTCCGGGAGCCATGCGACGCCCCACCAGTATTCGGGGCGGCGGCGTCGCCAGATGAATGCCTTATTCGCATTCAACGAATGGATGACGACCCATTGTCCGTCGCCTGACATTTTTGCCTCGTAATAACTGAACTGAGTCGTCGGCCCGGGCATCGGTATCCGGATGCCGTAGCCGAGCGAAAGGAACGCACCGCCGATACGCAACGATGGCATCAGGCGCGATGATATCTCAAACGGGGCATGAAGCGTCACGTTGGTCGTCTCCTATTCAGTCGCGGCTCGCGTCGTGCAACGAGCACGACGCCCTGTGGTGCTTATTCGCCAAGCCGCCACCCGGACGCACGGGGATCGCATTCTCGCACTCGTTGCAGAACTCGACGTTCGCCGGCTTCGAAATCAGCATTCCGACCACGTCGGCGATGGTCTCCAGCATGTCCAAGTCCCATTCCTTGGCGCCGTTGTAGACGTTCACGTCATGGCCAGGCTCCACATACAGCACGTCGTGTATCGCCTGGATGGCCGCGATGGCCTTCTTCGGATCGATCTTGCGCTTCTTCGCCATGATTCCGGTTCTCCGATTTCGCACTCTGGCCGGGGCCTAAGTCTTCTTTGGTTCGTCCGCCTCTACGATCCCAGCCAACTTGTACACGTCGGTCCACTTCTCGCGGCAGGACAGGCACTCCACCGGTACTTCAATCCCGTTGTCCATCAACTCGGGCTTGCCGCTCTGGACCTCACACGCACCGCAGAACGGGCATCCAACGCCATTGCGGCGGACGTACCGCTTCTCCTGAGCCTCAGTGATCTTCTTCGCCATGATCGTCGCTCCCCGTGTGGCGATAGGCCGGGGCCTACGATCCCGCTAATGGAAACAATCCAATTCCAGCACCGCCGCTAGGCTAGGTACATCGTCGCTGGTCCCCTTTAGGCCCCGGCCTCGGCTGAAACGGAGGCGTATTCAATGGGCAAAACGGCATGGCTCACGACGAAAGCTGGATTTGATGAGGTCGCAATTGTCGAGGAAACCAGCTCCTGCCGCACGCTCACGATCAAGAGCGGCGCGAAGTCCGGCCAGACGATGACGATCCCGCCCTCAGGTCGGCCCCACGGGGATTTCCACCCCGCCCTCTACGTCGCAGACAAGCAGCCAGATGTGTTTCGGCACAAGGGCCGCTCGCTCCGGGTTCTGGACGTCGCCGAATTCCCGAACCTCGAGCAGGCCGCCGCTCTCGTGCCGGCCATAGAACCGTACACGTTCCTGCCACATACTTCGAAGCTGATCGACGGCATCATCGCGGGCGACCACCAGTTGCTGTTCGGCGGCACTGGCGTGGGCAAGACGTCCCTCGTACTTCAGATCGCAGCACGCATCGGCCAGCCCGTGATTCGACTGAATTTCAATGGGCAGGTCAGCGTCAGCGACCTCGTCGGCTCGGTAGGTTTCGGCAAGAACGGCACCGTTTGGAACGATGGCGCCCTGCCGCGGGCGATGAGAAACGGATTCTGGATTGTTCTGGATGAAATAGATTTCGCGGCTCCGGAAATTCTCTCGATCTTTATCCTGTGCTTGAGGCTGCTCCGACACTCTGCCTCAAGGAACACGACGGCGAAATCGTGAAGGCCCACCCGCGATTCCGCGTGTTCGCAACTGGCAACTCAATAGGCGGCGGCGACCGCGACGGCGTGTACTGCGGCACCCAGCCGTTAAACGCTGCCCTGCTCAACCGATTCACGGGCCACGGTCAGGCCATCAAGATCGAGCCGATGACCGCCAAGCAGGAAAGCGCGGCGTTGCTATCGCGGATGCCCTACATGCCAAAGCGACTCGTGCGGCGTGCCTGCGATCTCGCGGCGCGCCTTCGCAGCGGCGATGGCCAGAGCCCGCCCCTCCTGCCGACGTTCTCGACGAGAGAACTCATCCAATTCTGTCAAAAATTGCTGCTGTACCGCGACCCGCTTGAGGCGGCCAGCATCACGTTTCTTTCCGTGGTGGAGGATGCCAACAAACGCCAGCCCATCGAGCAGGCCATCTCGCTGGTCATGGGCAGACGGGTCATCGTCGGCCGCGGACGTTCGGGCCGCAAACCCCCGGGGCCGCGACGTTCGGCAGCCGCAAGATCGGTTGTAAAGACAGCCGAGTCCGCGACGACCGGTGAACCCGAAGCCGCCGAGGGCCGCACCGCGGCGCAGGTTACTGACCCTAGCGAAATGAAAGCGATCTGGGATGCCTACAAGGGAAACGGCGGCACCCTATCCTACAAGCAAATCGAGGACGATCCGCGGTTCAACTTGCGGCGGGCGAACGGCAGCACCGCGCACCGGATCATCAAGAAGGTCGGCGGCGCCGCCGGGGCAGGCGCCGCCTCGCGCGAGAAAAACGCCGATGAGTAGCTCGCAATTACTTGCCCTTCCAGCCCACGACAGGAGAGCAGACCATGAAATACGTCGTTCCCGTGACCCGGACAGTTTGCCAGACGATCAGCGTCGAAGTCGACGCCGACGACGAGGAGCAAGCCAGGGACATCGCGCTGGATCTCGCTCCGAGCATGGACTTCTCAGGACGCGACGACGAAGCCGACTACGACGCGGGCCAGCCCGCCCAAGAAAATGCCGAAAAACAATCGGCCATGTCTCAGCAAAAAAAGCAGAAGCGGCGGGCAACAAAAGCGCCGACTGCGAACGCACGAGAGAGAAGGGCGATCAAGGAGCAACTCGCCGCAGTGGCCAAGCGCGTGGACGACGCGATGGCCGCGGCGGCGCGGGGCGACGACCCTTGGCCCAATATCGACGAGTCGTGGGCGACGCTCAACCGACTACACGACGCGATGGACGAGGGGAAACTGAATTGGGATTCGGACGAACGTTAGGCCTAGAGACGGGCCCGACTGCTCCAGTGTTCGTGGACATGGGAGACGTCATCCGCCTCGGAAAGTTCGACGACAGCGTAGGCCATAGGAGGCATCTAAAATGAAAACTGAGCTTTCGATCCTTTGCCGTCAGAAGGGCTCTCGCAAGAAGTATTTCTCAATCGCCATCGAACCCCTGGACGGCGGCTTCGTGGTGCCGTTCTTGCTCCACCGTCAGGGAAAGCCGGATCGATCAGGCACCAAAACACCCCAAGGGGCCGTTTCCTACGAGAAGGCGAAGCGGGCTTACGAGTCTGCGATCTGGCACAGGCTCGCGGACGGGTATCGGGTCGAGAACTCGGAACGGATGATTGAACAATGCTGACGGGAAAGTACTGGATAACGCCGCACGGCGTCGTTGACGTCTCGGCCAGCGAACACGCCCTATATGCCAAGAACTTCCTGCTCCGTGCTCGGAACTCCAGACGAAAACAAGCTGGACAAGCACCTCTTCGACCCGATCTGCAGATCCGAGGGGCGTCGTCATGTCGCACGCGGCGTTTCATCTAAAATCGTTGCGAGCGTCCTTCAAGAGGAGTCGCGCCGTTTCCCGATTCGTGAACGGCGCTGGGTTCGCGTACGCGCCAACTAGTTCCATTTTTGGACGCTCGATGCCTCTACGCTGGCGATGATCCACGGCGCCCGCGACTATTGGCAGCGGCAGGCGAAGCTGGAGCCGACCGAGCAGATCGACGCGCACGAATGGTCACGGGGCGGCGAATTTATGGTCGTCGGCGTGAATCGCCCGCTGGACGGACGAAGCACCCATGCTTCGATCCGTCGACCGTACTTTGTTGCCAACCCACTTCCTACTTGCGGCTGGCGATCCACCGCTTCAACTCCGATTCTTTGATCGCAAACAGCGTCCCCAAAGTCACGGTCGGCAGGCCCTCGTTACGCCACTTCTGGATCTGCGCGGTCTTCAGATTGTATTTGCGCCTCGCGTCGCCGATCGAAATGCATCCCGCGGGACGCTTGATTTTGCCCTTGGGGCGGCCAGGATTCGTGGAGACGTAGAGGGGGCCCTCTTGAATGTGCCATCGAGCTATTTGCTCGGCGGCGATCCCCGTGGTTTGAACGATTTTAAGGAGTTCATATTCTTCCATGGCATGAATGTAGTATTGACGACGAGCTGCTTCCACTCAATACGCGCTTTCCATCATGGAAAACGACTGCGCCCGCGCGGCGGCTCTTCGCGCGGGCGTTACCATGTGGGCCAACAACGACAAGTCTTAGGCCAGTACGCGCAACCTTAACGTGGCCCAAATTCGCCGGTGGGAACCGTTGCGACCGAGACCAGCGTGAATGCCAGGCCTGTGTTGTCGCCAAAAATCTCCTTCATGTGGCTGAATGCCTGCGCAGGCGTGTCGAACACAACCGGGCCGCTGGCGTCAGAGTAGAGCGTCTTCCTACCACGTTCTTTGTTCTCGACGACGATCATGTAAAGCATTGGACACTCTCCTTATGACTCAAATTCTAGACGTTACGTCAACCCCGCGTAGATGTCGTCGCTGAGTTCGTCACGGAGCCGCTGTTTGTCGGCCTCCGACACGCCCTGCCGTTTTGGCGAACGATTAAACTCCTCCATCATTCGGGCCAGGATGTGGTCGTGGGCGTTGTCCAAGTCCTCCCCGCCGTCCCGATAGCCGGGATACATCTTGCACGCCTCGTCAAACGCCGCGCTTTCGGCATCGTTGTCGTAGATTTCGCCGGCGATCCGCTCGATCTCCGCGTCTGACAGTGCTTCGAGGTCTTTGGCCATGTTCGTCGGTCGTCATCCTTTGACCACAATCCGGGGCCTAAGCCCAAGCTAATCGCACATTGTTTGAGGCAGACCTTAGGCCCCGGCCACTGGAGCGAAGGAGACGCTCAAATGGCCAAACTTGACATCTTTCCAGCCTGCCGCATGAAAGCGTTCGCGGCCCTCGTGTCCCGCGAGTTGGGCGTGCAGGTCAGGCTCCGCGGACGGGAAATCTGCGTGCTGTATGGCAAACCGCCAACGATATTTCTGCCAAATCTCGAAATGGCCCGCGAGCAGGACTTGCTCCCGCTCTACGGATTTTGTCTTCATGAGGCGGCCCACATTTGTTTCAGCGATCCGAAGATGGTGCGCCGCTGCCCAAACTACATGCTCAAGCTGCTTCACAACGCCATTGAGGACGTGTTCATTGAGGGTCGGCTGGAGCGCAACTTTCCCGGCGCACGCGAGATGTTGACGTGCTCGTACGTGGACGGGATCAACCGGGTCATGGATGGTAAGCCGGTCGTTCCTGAACGTTCGTACTTGGCGCCGGAATGCAGGGACGACGTGATCGGCGTGATGCGCGGCATGAAGCTGGACGACTCGGACGGGGCGCTCGTTGACAAGGTGGCTAAGCGGCTGGAGATCGACCGCGCGGCCAAGCTCTGGATCATCGCGCGGCGCGGCTATCCGCTGCCGCTCTATGAATGGCCGACGCACCCGTGGCGCGAAGTATTCGAGCATGAGACGAAGCCGCCCGCGCGGAGCACCAAACAGGGATACGCGCAGGCTCTGCGCATCATCGAGCGACTCGGAGTGGAGCCGGTTTTCCCCGACGACGTGCGGCCAGTCGACGTGATCGATAAGGCGAAGGAACTGAAAGAAGCCGCGAACGCGGCACGGCGATCGCTTCGCGCCGCCCGCCGGGAACGCGACGTCGAGATCGCAAGGCAGTGCCGCGAAACTCCGGAACACGCCGCGCTGGAGCGGGCCGTCGCGGAGGTCACCGAGGCGGAAACAGCCGCACGAAATGCCGCCGCGGCCAATGATTCAGAGCGGCAGTCGGAATCCAACCGGCGGCTGGTCGAGGCGCGAGAGGCCGAAGCACAGGCGCGAAGAGAATTCAACGCCAAGCGCAAAGAGATCGCCGAGCAGGTAAGAGCGGAGCGGGCCGCGGAGCTCTCGACGCTCAGGGCCGACAAGGACGCCAAATCCAGCGAAGCCCACGCCGGGGCCGAGGCCGCCGCGAGAGCCGCCGGAGAGATCAAGGCGCGCGACGCGGTCGTCGACGCACACGTGGATAAGGAGCGGCTGGAGCGGCTCATCCAAATCGTGATGGAAGGCTACAAGGCCCAGGACGTGGCCGACGAGCTCGCCGCAACACCGGGCGCGTTCAAAGGTCGCGATGCCGTGGCTTTCCCTGGCGCCGACGCTCCGACTGCCCGCAAGTACTGCGCGTTCGACCGCTCGCTGGATCGCGTGGAGAAGATCGACGAAACGCCGACGGCCCGTTCAAAGAAGGAGGATGCCGTTCGACTCCACCAGGAAATGATCCACGAGACGACGGAGCGGCTCCGCCGACTTCGGGCGCCGCAGCGGAGCAAGCTGAAGTTCAACGCCGAACGCGGTCGGCTCGATCCGCGGCAGGCCTTCAAGGTGGGCATCGCAACCCGAGGGGCCCCGGTGGACGTGTCTAAGGTCTGGCGGACCACCGTGGAATCCATCGACGCCAAGATCGCAGTTTCGCTGCTGATTGACTGCTCGGGCTCCATGTCGTGGGCGATTCCCGGCGGAGGGACGCGCATTTCGCTCGCTCGGCAGGCTGCGGCGTGCCTGTCGGAGGTATTGGACGCGCTGGCGATCCCATACGAGATACTTGGGCACACCACGGTGGACGAAGACGCGGACAAGCTGGAGTTCTCGCCGGCCGACACGGAGACGTTCAGCCGCGTCGTCCCCTTCCGGGGTTACGAATTCAAGGCGTTCGCCGATAAAGCTTCGGCGAGAGTGTTCTCCGATTTCGCCATGCAGTCAAACCTGGACGGCGAGGCGGTGACCTGGGCCGCGCGACGGCTGGCGGAACGACGGGAAAGAACGAAGCTTTTGATTGTGGTCAGCGACGGGATGCCGTGCGCGGAGCTGTCGAACATGGCGGAACTTGAGCGGCACCTATATACGACGGCCAAGCAGATTGAGGCGCGGGAAAAGGACGGACTGCACCTAGCCGCGCTGGGGATCGCCGAGGAGCGAGTCAGGAGGTTTTACAGAAACGCCGAGGTGATCCGCGCGGTCGGCGAACTGCCGCAGGCGGTCCTGCGGATCGTGGAGCGGGTAATGGGCGCTGTCACCTACCCCGGGGCCTCGCGATGATCTCCGGAATCGCATTAAAGCGAACCAGTTCGTCGCCAGGAAGGCCCGCAGGGATTGGCGCCGCCCCACATGGCCACTCCCGCCAGGTTCTGCTGCCTGTCTTGGGTTACGGGTTGAGGTGCAAGCGGTCGAAGGCTGGTCATTTGTAATCAAACGGATTAGGCGCATCTACCTCGCCCATGTCATTGGCTTACGCGGGCATTCGGAAAGGACTTCCGGACGGCACGCAACGCCTTGAGATTCATGACGACATCACCCAGCCAGTTGACTTCCTTGACGAGAAAACGTTCCGGTGCGCTCACGTGTGTCGTCTGGATTCGTTGCAGAAATTGGACATCTGTCCGACCCTGAAACATAATGCGCGCAGACCGCATTCACGCCCCCTTAACTTCACAGATTTTCTTCAGCCAAGCACCTATCTATCATGCGGATGCAGGAATGGAAAAGAAAGAACAGGTTCGGCACGACGACTGCATTATGTCCCTTCGATTGCAGTCGCGCATATCCGCGGATGCAGTCGCGGAGGGGTGAAGAATGAAAAAGTTCCTGACTATCGCGGCGACGGTGCTCACCACCGCGGTAACGATGTGGATGACGACCGGAAAAATTCACGCGTTTACGCCGTTTATGGCTCCGACCGGCCAGCCTTATCACTGGGAAGTTGCGCAGTTGCCGAATCAGACGATTGTCTGGGACTTGGGCGCTGGCGTGCCGAGCATTGCTGGCGATTCGATAACCGCGGCATTCAGCTCCTGGTCGACGGCGACCGGCGGGAAACTAAACTCGACGCAGGGCCCCGGCGGCATCCTGGTCGACTGGGACACGACCGGCACGATGATTCCCGATCCGCTGTACCTGGCGTACACGACCTTCAGCTCCAACGCCGCCGGTCAGATCACCAGCGCGCATATCGTGGTCAACGCGGTGAATTACACCTGGCATCGCGGCGGGTACGGCGGAGTCGGCGCGCCCGACGCCAACGGCATCCGGGACGTCAATCTCGATGCGGTGATCCTGCACGAACTGGGACATGCGTTGGGCCTCAACCATTCCGATTTGAACCCCACGGCGATCGTCGCGCCGGTCAATCCCAGCGATCCGCCCACGATGAACTCGGTCATCTATCCCGACGCGGGCGAGCTGCACAACGATGACCAGGCCGGCATCCGCTTCATCTACGGCAGCGAAGCACCCTCGCCGGTCGTCGTCACCGCGAAGCCGGCCACCGGCAACCGCCCGCTGAAAGTGAACTTCGCGCAGACCGGCGGCGACGCCTCGACCACTTGGAATTTCGGCGACGGCTTCACCACCACCGGCGCGGCCGCTTTTCACAAGTTCACCGCCAATGGCACGTACACCGTGACCGTCACAGCCAACGGCGTCTCGACCACCACGACGATCCAGGTTGGAAAAGTGAAGTTGGCGAAACCCGCCAAACAGCCCAAGAAGTAACGCCCGCGAAATCCATCCCGCCGTTACTTGTTCGCCGACTTCGAAGTATCCAGTTCGCCGCCAATCTTCGGCATGCTTGAACGCCGGCCATTTCCGGGGCTCGTGCGCGACCCATTTCCGGATTTCCGTACTGGGCGCGATCTCCTTCATCCATACGTCTACCGCGGCGTTCTTTTTTGAAACGCCCCGCGGTCACAGCCGCTCGACGAGCATGCGCACGCCGTCGCTGGAATCGGGTTTTTCGTATACGCGCTTTAACTTGAGCATCGCTCGGACCTCGGGTCGTGTTGACCGGCAGGGCGCGTCATGCTCGTAATCTTACCACATGGAATGTGAGGACGCAGCAGCGCGTTGCGCTGCAGCGCGGGATTCGTGGGCGGCGCGGTAGAGCGCCACGAAATCGTGCGTATCGAGTTTGACGGGATTATATGTTGCGGTCCATTGCCGCGCGGCTTCTTGGGCCAGGGCGGGAAAACTGGCGCGGTCCACGCCGCAGGCGTCCAGGCCATCGGGAATTTCGGCGGAATTCAAAAGGTGAATGATGCGGGCGAGCAGCGCTTGCAACGCGTGCTCGGGATCGTCATCGGGCCGCGCGAGGTTTGCGCTCGCGGCAAGGTCGCGGTACTGGGCCAGCGCCTGCGGATCTCGCGCGTTGAAACTCATCACGTGCGGCAGCAGGATGCCCACGGCCTGTCCGTGAACGAGATCAAACCGGGCGCTCAGAGGATTGGCCGCGGCGTGGACCGCGCCGAGCATCGAATGGGCGATCGCCATTCCGCCATAAGCGGAGGCCCGCAACATGGCCCCGCGCGCAGCAACGTTGGAGGGATCCAGGAGCACGGTCTCCAGGTTCTGTTCGATCAGGCGCCAGGCTTTGCGCGAGTAAGATTGCGATTCTGCCGTGCGCACGGACGTCACGTGCGATTCCAGCGCGTGCGTGAGCGCATCGATGCCGGTGTTGGCGGTGACGCGCCGCGGCAGCGACAGGGTCAGTTCCGGATCGAGCAGCGCGATGCGTGGAAATGCCTTGTCGTCGCCGCAAGCCATCTTCTGATGCGTGACGGCGTCGGCGATGAGCGCATAGGACTGGCATTCGCTTCCCGTTCCTGCCGTGGTGGGAATCGCGATCATGGGAAGCATCGGGCGTCTGGCTTTGTTGTGGCCGCGATAATCCGCCATGTGGCCGCCGTTGGTCAAAATAAAATTCGCACCTTTTGCGGTGTCCATGCTGCTGCCGCCGCCCATGCCGACGATAAAGTCCACGGCTTGAGCCTGCGCGTCCGCGACGCAAGCGTCAACATCCCGCGTGGTGGGATTCTCAGACACGCGGTCGAACACATGTACGCTGACGCCCGCAAGCTCAATCGCATTCACGGCACGTTGCGCGTGACCCGCGCGGACCAGGCCCGCGTCCGTGACCAGCAGCACGCGGTGCGCGCCAGCCTCTTGAGCCAGATCGCCGAGCAATTCCAGAGAACCCGCGCCGAAGATCACGCGCTGATGCGCCGTACGCTCCGAATGATTTTTCATTGCGCTCACCTCATTTTGACTGGAGCAGGGTCCATGTGAAATTACGTTCTGTTGTTTCTGTTGTGATGAATACACCTGTAACGCCACATTGGTAAGGAGAAAATGTAAACGTTTACATTTATGAAAAACCGTCGTAGAGAATTCGCAAATCGAATGGAACTGGTATCTTGCAGCGTTTCCCACCCATTGAACTTGGATTCAACCTGTGTACTCTATTGAATCGTGCGTAGCTAACGTTGTGGCTTTCATTGCGCGCGATCAATAGTAACGATATCGACGTGGCGGACAGAGGACGATTTTTGGAGTTGGAATGGTTACCCTGACACAAGTTGCCAAGGAAGCCGGGCTGAGCATCGCCACGGTCAGCCGGCTTCTGAATCCCAATCAGACCGGCGGAAAGATCAGCACACGTTCGGCGGAGCGCGTGCGCGCAGCCGCCTTGCGCCTCGGGTACGTCCCCAACTATCACGCCCAGGTGATGAAGAAGGGTTCGTCCGGCGTCGTCGGCATTGTTCTGGACCTGGACCGCAATGTCGATCCGGATCCCGAAGCGACCGCGCTGGGCCTGCCCTACTTTGGAACGATCGTTGGCGCCATCGAACGCCGCACGCGCGAATTGGGGCTCGACATGGCCATTATTGCGTCGACCGAACACGCGCTGGCCATAGAGCGCGGACTGCTGGGCGTGAAGCAGCGGAAGTACGACGGACTGCTCGTGCTCGCGCTGAACGACCGCGACTTGCAGCACCTCATTGCCAACCCCGCGGCCGTTCCCGTGGTCATGCTTGGTTTCGCCAAAGGCGCAGAATTGCCTATGGTGTGCTGGGACGAACCGGCGGCTGTGCAAATGGCCGTCGACCATTTGATCGGCCTCGGCCACCGCGAAATGCTCTGGGTCGGGCCCGACAAAGACTGCGAACGAGAACGGCTGTTCGTCAAGAGTGTCTGGGACGCTGGCTTGCGCGGGAGTTCGTGCCGCTTCGAACCCATTGATAGCGATTATTTCGACCGCGTGACTGCGTTAGTGGAAACCGCCATTACAAAGAACCTCAAGGAGCGGCCGGGCTCGTTTACGGCGGCGGTGTGTTACAACGATGTCGTTGCCGCGGCCGTCTGTTCGGCGTGCTTGGAAGCTGGATTGAAGATCCCGCAGGACGTGTCGGTGGTCGGCTTCGACAATGTGTTGGCGGGAATCTGCTATCCGCATCTGACCTCGGTGAGTCAGCGCTTGTATGAACTGGGACGCCGCGCCACGGATCTTCTCATTGAAATGACGCGCGAAAAGAAGGGCTGGCAAAAGTACCGCAAGACTCAGGAAACGATCGCGCCACAACTGACCGTGCGCAAGTCCACGGGCCCCGCTCCGATGCGCGGGAAGCCGCAGATGGATCGATAAAGCAAACGTTATTAAACACGTATCGAACGACTCTAAGTTCCCTCATTTATCATAGTATACAAACTTTTGTAAACGTTTTCATTTTATACTGATCGTCATAGTATTTCGGGGTATTCGGTTCAGGATCTCGTGGTTTCAATAGTTTAAGGGGGACGTAACTATGCGCCCGCATTCTATTCATCGACCATTCAATCGCAGCCACGCGTTCGCCCTGACGGTGATGCTTGTCGCTTTGACGGCGCACGTCGTTACTTCTGAAGCGGAAGAGGTCTGGTGCGTCGCCGGAACGTCCACGTCAAACGACGCGAAGCAGGCCACGCGCATCGCGATGCAAAAAGCCCGCGAAGCCCTGGGCGATCGCAAGCCGGCGCTGGTCCTCGTCTTCGATGCGTTTAGCAAAGACAAGAAGGCCGTGATGCTCGACACGCTCGCGGAAAGTTTCGACAAACAGCTCATTTACGGTTGCGGCGCGCGCGACGCGGCGATCGGCCCGGATACCGGCGGCGCGACAGTGGTCGTCTCGGTGTTCGGCGGCGACATCCAGGTGACGCCGGTGTCGGCGGCGCTCAACGGCGCAAAATGGGAGGACGCGGGCAAGACGCTGGGAACGGGCCTGAAGACGGCCTACGCGGATGCAGCCAAAGCGAAAGGCCGCGTCGTGCTGATGTACTTTGACGGCGGCGAAAGCAGCGGCACGCAGCTCATCAAGGGTCTCACCGGGGAACTGGGCGCCGATGCGCGCATTTTCGGCGGCGCGCAGGGGCCGACGTCATTTCACGGCGCGCTGCAGCCGCCCGGCGCTTTTGCGCTGCTGCTCAGCGGCGAATTCACCTGCGGATTCGCGACGGGCACCGGCCATCTCGGCGAGAAAGGCAAAGAGACGGACGCGCCGGAGGACATTCTGCGCTCGGCAAAGGAAGCTGCTGTCAAAGCGGTCGGCGATTCGAACAGCGACACCATTGCGCTGCTGGTCACCGACTGCATCTCCCGCCGCGCGGGCGGCGGCGCCGACGAATTGAAGAAAATCAAGGAAGCGACCAGCGCGCCGATTGTCGGATTCTGGGCCGAAGCGGAAACCGGGTGCGATGCGCCCGATCAGCCGGCGCAGACGCATTCCTTTTACATCACCGCTTGCGCCTTGCGCTCGACGGCTCCCGCCAAGGTGGATGCGCCGCCCCGGGCGCGGGAAACCGCGTTCGTGATGGATCCGGAATCTCCCCGCGGCAGACTCCTCGGCCACCTGGGACTTTCGCTCACGCAAAAGCCGGACGTCCTCGCCGCCCTGACCGATAACGCGTTCGGGATTGTGGTCGCCGACGCAACGCCCGCGGCGCTGAAAGCGCTCGCGGATGCGCCGGACAAGGTCAAGGCCTTCAATGCTCGCGGCGGCTGGCTGATGCTTTGGGGCGTGACGCCCCAAGGACTGCCGGACTTCAACCGGATTGTCGGCGTCGAGCATCTGCTGCGCCCGTACGTCATGGAAAACGTGTACGCCCCCGGCAACAAGGATCCGCTGCTGAAGGGCCTTGACGGATTCTGCGTGGAAATGCCGAGCAATAAGAAAGGCCTGGTGGGATGCCCGCTTCGCGCCACCGACGTCTGGAGCTACGTTTTCGATACCGACGATATTGCGCCGTTCTGCCAGCTTCCGGTCTCGGATTACTGGGGCACAAAAGACGCTGTCCCCGGCTCCGACCGCTGCCCGGCCAATATGGTCAACGGCTTCGACGACGCCTGGCAACTCGGCTTCACCTTTCCGATCGACAAGCCTGAGTACCTCAAATGGACCTTCACCTTCCCCCGCGCTGAGGAAGTTTCCGGATTCTCGCTGGTTCCGGACACGAACTACCATGTTGTCACGAAGCTCCGCCTGTCCTTCGAAGGCAGCGACGCGAAGCCAATGGTGCTGGACATCAAGCCCGATTTGACGCGCCAGGATTTTCCCATCCCCGCCGTCAAGGCGACGGGAATGACGCTTGAAGTGCTGCAGACCACGGACAACGCAGCGCCCGTTTCCGGCATCCGCAACCTGTGGATTCGCGTCAACCGTTCGGAGGAGTTCAAGCAAAAAGTTAAACCGTTGCTCAGTATCGGCGTGCTGATGAAATATCCTGCCGGTTCCGGCGGTATCGTCGCCAATGAAATGCAGCTTATCGAAAAAGAACTCATCGCCGACAACCGTACCAAGCAGAAATCGATCATGGCGGTACTGATGCGCAATCTCGGCGCAAATCGGCGCGCCCAGGCGGCTGTCCTCGGCAATCCCTCCGACTGGCCGCAATGGCGCGGCCCCACCCGCAACAACGTCTCTCCAGAGACGGGCCTTGCGCTGGAATGGGCCGACACGCCGCCGCCGGAACTGTGGCGCCGGAACGTGGGCGACGGCAATTCGTCCGTCGTGGTCGTAGGTGAAAACGCGTACGTCACCGGTTGCGACCTGATCAAGGGCGAAGATTCTGTCTGGTGTCTTGACGCTGAAACCGGACGCGTGAACTGGCGCTATTCCTATCCCGGTCAGGTCTCCATGGAATTTGGCCAGGGCGATCCGTCAAAATTTCCCGAATGGGCGGGCAGTCATTCCACGCCCATCGTCAGCGACGGCAAGCTGTACATGCTGTCGCTCGACGGCCAGGCGCTCTGCATTGATGCATCCAGCGGCCGGCAACTCTGGCGGCGCAGCTTCAACCGCGAATTTGGCTTTACGATTCCATGGTTTGGCTTCAACGGATCGCCCCAGGTGTACGGCAAGTTTGTGATCTACCCCGGAGGCATGACTTTCGACAGGGACACCGGAGAACTCGTCTGGAACGGAGGCAACGATCCCTGCGGGTCCAGTTCGCCGGTCATTTTCACGAAAGACGGACACGACTGCGTGATCGTTGAAGCGGGATTCCACGGTTTTATGGCCGCGACGCTGCCCGACTTCAAACCGTTCTGGTCGTTCAAGGCCAATGCCGCGGGCGAAGACGATATCGATCCGATTGTGATGGGCGATCACATCCTTCTATCCCACGTCAACATGGCCGCCAATGTCTATAAAATCGGAGGAGATAAACCGGAAGTGAACTGGGCGCAGGTCCGCAACGGCTATGACAGTCCCATCCTTTTCAACGGAAATTTCTATTCCACCGGCGGGTATCTCGGGCGCTGGTATCAGTGCTACGACGCAACCACCGGCGCGCTCAAGTGGAAGACGAATTCCGAGAACCGAAAATGCAATCCCACGTTCAGCATTCTTGCCGACGGAAAGTTGATCGTGCAGCATGAGTCTGGCCTGGTGGAAATCGTCGACGCCACCCCGGAAGCCTACCAGCCGCTGGGCAGTTACGACGTCCGTTCCAATCGCCTCGCCGATCATTGCTGGTCGACGCCGGCGCTCTCGCGCGGCCGCTTGTTTTGCCGCATGCATTATGGCGACGTGGTCGCGCTGGACCTCCGCCCCAATTCCAAAGTCGCGGCCGCCAAAACGGCGGCTGCTGCTCCCGAAGAAAGCGTCCGCACGCTCCCCCGCGCCGACCGCACGATTGCCGGCCACAGGGACTGCGACAAGCTGATCGGCGCAGGGATTGAATCCGGCTATTTGATTCGAATCGACAAGGACCGGAACGGCGCGCCTGTCGCCGCATTTCAAAAGGCAGGTTCCAATGATTGGGCGCAGTGGCGCGGTCCCGATCGCAGCGGCGTCAGCGCCTCAAAAAATCTCAAGCTCGACTGGACCCAGCAGCAACCCGGCGAACTCTGGCGCAAGGACATCGGCATGGGCTACGCATCGCCGCTCGTCGTCGGCGACCGGCTCTACGCCACCGGCTGGTATAAGGATGCAATGCTGGGCGATCGATTCGCCTATCACCAATTCTTGGGGTGCCTGAATGCCCGCACCGGCCAAACCCTCTGGCAATTCAACTATCCGGTAAAGCTCTGCGGCTGGGTGATGGACGACGACCGCGACGGCCGGCATCGCTTCACCAGCATGGGGCCGCGCGCCACGCCGGCGCTCGACGGCGACCGGCTTTACACGCTCGACCAGGCTGGCGAAGCCCTCTGTGTGGATGCCGCGACCGGCAATCTGGTCTGGAAGAAAAATGTACTGCATATGCTGGACGCCAAAGACCGCCCGGCCTGGTACTTCAGTGGTTCTCCGCTGGTCCTGGACAAAGTCGTGGTCCTTGCGGTGGGAACCAGCGGTGTGGCGTTGGACAAAGCCACCGGCGAGAAAGTCTGGTCGACAGGCCGCGTCGCCTGCGGCAACGCGTCGCCCGTTCCGTTCGTACAGGACGGCCAGAAACGCATCGCGATCTTTGGCGCGGACAAACTCTTCACGCTTGATGCGGACACCGGCAAAACGCTCTGGCAGATTCCCTGGTCTAACGGCGCGGGAGAAAACCGCTGCGATCCGATTCTCGTCGATAACGACAAGCTTTTCGTCTGCGGCGGATACGGCAAAGGCTCGGCCCTTTTCAAACTCGGCGCGGACCAGCCGCTCTGGGAACAGAAATCTCTCGACCCGCAGATGGGCACGCCGGTGCTCTTCAAGGGCAGCATCTACGGCCCCAGCCAGAGTCAGCAGGCGCTCGTCTGCCTTAACGCTGCCGACGGCAAGGTCCAGTGGCAGGAGGCGATGGACGCCACGCAAGTGACCGTGGCCGACGGCAAACTCGTCGTTCAATGCCGCGATGGCGTCGTCCGCCTGGCGGAAGCCGCGCCGGACGCGTACAAGCCGCTTGGACGTTTTCGCGCGCTCAACAGCCAGGAATGCTGGACTCCGCCGGTCATCGCCGGCGAGCGCCTGTTCTGCCGCAGTTGGGAAGGTGAACTGACCGCCGTGGACCTCTCCGCGCTCGCGCCGATTCCGCCGGCCGAAATTGTACGCGTAACCGACACGCTGCTCGAAAATCTCGGCGCAAAATTCAAGACCGACCGCGATCGCGCCATTGCCGCATTGAGCCGCGTCGTGGACGACGAGCGCGCAAAGCTGCTTCCGCTGCTTGCGAACAAAGTGGCTCAGGGCGCGTGGCTGGAGCGCGATTCTGCCGCAAAGATACTGCGCAACTTCGGGGCCGTGGCAAAGAGCGCCAGTCCCGTGCTTGTTGCCTGCGCACAGGACGCGATCAAAGCCCGCGACTGGCCGGCGGCCGCGCTGGCGTTTCAAACCATGAACGCCGTCGAACCCGCCGCGATCACACAGCTCTCCGTCTCGCTTGACGCAGCGCTCAGCGATCCGAATCTATCCGTGCGCCGTCATGCGCTCGTGGCGCTGGAATCCGCCGGACCGTCCGCCGCGCCCTACGTCGACGCCGTGGTGCGGCTCATTCACGACGCGGACGCTCCGTTGGCGCACGAAGCAGTGAGCATGCTGCGCCGCATCGGCACTCTCGCGGACAAGGCCGTGCCGATCTTTACCGCTGAACTGGAAAAGGTCGAGCGGCGTGCGCTGTCGATGGAAGCACTGGCCGCGATGGGCCCCGCGGCGAAATCCGCAGTGCCGGCACTGCTTCAAATCGGCGCCAGCGCCGACGTGCCGACACGCCGGGCCATTCAATCCACGCTCAAAAGCATCCAACCCCGGGACACCCCCGTCCTGCCCAGCGAAAACGCAAGCCCGCACTAACCGTCACCGCGCCCAGCTTTGGCGCCACTCTCTGAAAAGGCTCTGCATGTCAAGGAAAATCGCCTTCACTAGTTGACCTCCAAAACGTGTCAAGGTGGAGCGCAGGAAATATCCTTGGGGGGGTCGGTCGGCGTGGCCGGTTGGCCAGCTCAGCAGAATCCAGTCTGCTGAGCGGCTGCTCGGCGCAGGCCCCCAAAAAGGAAGATTTCCGAGCACTACCTTGACACGCGGCTGTTCTCCACAATTTCACGCCGGAGAAAGAGAGAGCACTTCCTCTCTTTCTCCGCTATCCGCTTCTGTTCCGTCCGGCAGTGCGCAAGGTTCGGAGCTGCTTACTCCATTCCTCTCTTCGAGCTTGAAGCGGTCCTGTGTGTCCCGCGACGTCATTCATTTTGAAGAATCCGGTGATCGGGTGCGGTCTCAATCCTGGCTGCGGCCAGAGGGCTCCAAGTGGCGCCGCGAGTTCACGCATCCGACCATCAGCAGACTCCTACTTCTTGCTCCTTACGCCGAAGCTTTGATCCGGTAATGCTCGTTCTTCGTCAACATGTACCAAATGATTTGTGTCAGCCAGCGCACTTGCGCTGCTCGCGCCACGCCACGCGGCTTTCGGCGGATCAACTTCCCTCTGTGTAACGCTTGCGCGCTCAAGCGTCCTTACGATGCAGATGTTGCAGCGCCTGACTCAGCAGCCAGCGTACGTGAACGTTGCCGCGCCGCGCCAGACTGCCCAGTCGCAGCGTATTCTCCGAGTAATATACCGAGCCGCACACGCCCCAGTAACGAATGGAAATTATGCAAGAGAAGATTAGAGCCTATTGCTCCAAGATCAATTCGCGACCATGAGCCGGGCT
>Ga0206927_1079_pt1 | contig 21665 bp, 18 predicted proteins | sample Alteio_BWOrgHeat_60_FD_153249 | JGI IMG/M metagenome (GOLD analysis project Ga0206927, IMG submission 153249) | Enriched cells from forest soil in Barre Woods Harvard Forest LTER site, Petersham, Massachusetts, United States -... | ecosystem: Environmental > Terrestrial > Soil > Temperate forest >... | reverse complement strand
AATGTTTTGGTTCCATATTTATGTTGCCAATTTTCTTTGCAAAAGATGAATGTGCGCCATCGCAGGCAATAATCAGTCTGGCTTTTATGATGGTTGAATTATCCTTTGTAGTAATCGTCCACACATCACCCACCAAAGTAAAATCGCTTATCTCTTTTCCCTGAATCAGGTTGATTTCACGATACTTTTTTGTTTCATCCACCAAAAAATTATCAAAATCCATGCGCTTGCTGATATATCCAATCGGAGGACTTGAGGTATCATAATTCATCTTAAAAGGAATCTTGAGCTCCTTCAGATTGGGCGCAACAAATTTTATCCCCCATGAATTCAACTGAATTGGCGAACCATTAAATCTCTCCAAAATTGTTGCATCAAGCTTTTTGAGGATAGAAACAACCTTTCCACTCAAGGCATCTCCACAAATCTTATCCCTCGGAAAAACTGATTTATCAACCAAAACAGATGAAATACCCTGCTTTGCAAGGAACATTGCCGTTGTGGCACCTCCCGGACCGGCACCTATCACACAAACATCTGTTCTGATAATTTCGCTCACAAGTTTTACTAATTGAAGGGCGCAAAGATAGAATTATCGGAAGGATTTGAGTTTTGGTTCAATTATTAACAATATTCAAAAAATCATCAATAAAACCCATAAAACGTGAATAATTGGTAATAATCAAACAAAAACAGCGCTATTTAAGATGGTTTTTGGTTGATTATCTACTAAAATCATTTTCAACATAAATTAAATGTAGCGTCTTTCGGGCAAAGACAATTGTCCGAGGGTTAAAGGGAGAACTTTGGACTTGCGGGACAAGTGTCCGAGCCCTATATGGAGAACTTTGACTTTGCGAGACAATTGTCCGAGCCCTATCCGGAGAAGCCGACACCCCTCAGACAAGTGTCCAAGCACGAAAGGGAGAACTTTGGACTTGCGGGACAATTGTCTTAGCCCTATCTGGAGAACTTTGACTTTGCGAGACAATTGTCCGAGCCCTATCGGGAGAAGCCGACACCCCTGACACAATTATTTCTGCCCAACCCCAAGTTATACATATATATAAGGGATATGATTTATACTGATTTCGACTACACTATATATATATGGTATGAAATTCATAGGAAACCTGATTTCGGGCACACTATATATAATAGGTATCCATATAAACTCTTTCCTTCCGGTTTCCATAAATTAAAGAATGATTCAATATGGCGATAATTTATTAGCTTTGCCGTCCCAATAAATAATGTAAAATGAAAAAGACAATCAATACCATCATCAAATTATCGCTTCTGACAATCGTTCTGTTCATGTTTTTAGTTTCGGCTAATGGTCAGGAGGCGGACAAACCTTTGAAAATTGTTACTCCATTCGAACACCCCATGGGAAAATATGTGAAAGTTAATGGCGCAAATCTATGGGTTGAGACGACAGGTAAAGGTGATCCTTTGTTTCTTATCAGCGGCGGTCCGGGCGGTGCACATCCGGGTTTGCATAGTTTCGATCCGCTTTGGGATGTATGTACTTTGGTTTTTATAGATAACTTTGGCAGAGGGAAATCGGATACCGCAAAGGATGTAAAGGAGTATTCGATTGCGCGTGATGTGGAAGATATTGAAGGGATTCGGGTTGCTTTGGGTTATGATAAGATTAATGTTCTCGGGCATTCGTATGGGAGTGTTGTGGCTCAATTATATGCTATAAAATATGGTGCTCATGTGAAGCATCTCATCATTGCAGATGGATTTTTCAGTGGCAAGATGTGGCAGGAAAATGATGATAACTCCAATCATGAAATTGCGGAAGGCTATCCTGAAAAATGGGAAAAATTAATGGCGATGCGAAAGAAGGGGATGATTTCGAATACGCCTGAATTCCACGACCTGTATAACGAAGTGCCTTATGGATTTCTATATGCTTATAATCCTGATAACTTTATTCATAGTCATTTTGGGTCTTATCCGAACTCATTTAACGACAAGCTTTATTTTCAATTGGTTGGCAAGGATGGAGATTTCACGGTGGGTAATGATATTGCAAAGTTTGATGTGACGAATCAGTTGAAGGATTTGAAAATGCCGATATTAATAGTTGCCGGGCGTTATGATAGAGTGTCGGTTCCGAAGTTTGCTGTGCAATATAAAAAGTATTGTCCGCAGGCTCAGTTTGTGATGTTTGAGAAATCGGGGCATAATCCAATGGTTGAGGAACCAGAAAAAGAGTTTAAGATTATCAGAGAATTTTTGAGTAAATAGTATTAACCAAAATCTTATTGCACAATGAAAAATGAATTTATGTTACGCATCCTCAATGCCAGTGATTCTTATGATAAAATATTGGATGAAAAGAAACCTGAGTTTCTGAAAAGTTGTGAGACTTATATCGGCAAATTAAAGAGTGAAGGAAAGCTGATTGCCGCACAGCCATTGGTGAGAGAAGGGGTAATTATTTCATTTGATAATGGTGAATGGAATGAAAAGACTTTCAAGGAAACAATGGAGGTTCAGGTGGGGTATTATCACATTCTTGCTGAAGACATGAATGAGGCGATTGCAATAGCAAAAGAGAACCCTGAATTTCATTATTCACCTACTGCAAGAATTGAAGTCCGACCCATAAAAACAAAAGAAGTTACTACCGATTTTGTTTATCCAACCAAAGCCTGAAAATTATAAATCTTTGAGCTTCCATTCCTTTTTAAAACGATTATTTTTATTGATTTTGCTGAGCCAATGCTCTATGATTTGCATTGCTCAGGATTCAACAATTAACTCGAGTGGCAAGGAAGAATATGTTTTAGGAATTACCGGAGATTATGGCTGGGTAATCATTCATCATGCAAGCTTTGCCGATTTGATAACAGGGCATACATCGGCTTTTGAAATAAATTTCGCCAAACAAACGATTCACAAAAATAACTGGAATGAATACTATCGTTATCCGCTTGTTGGAGTGAGTTATTTCTTTGCCGATCTTGGAAATCCACAGCAATTGGGATATGCTAATGGCGTTTATGGATGGATAAATTTCCCGATACTCAGAACAAAAGAATATACCATAAGTTTCAGATTGGGAACAGGTTTAGGATATATTACCAAACATTTCAACAGGTTGACGGATTATAAAAATGAAGTCATCGGTTCTCATATAAACGGTGTCATGCATGGGAATTTTGAGAATGCTTTTAAGATAACCAACCAGGTAAATTTATATGCTAATATAGGCATCACACATTTTTCTAATGGTTCATTCAAAACTCCAAACCTAGGGATAAACATTGCCACCGGAGGCATTGGCTTAACTTATCGCTTCGGAAAAGATACTTTGCATTTTCCAAAGCATAAAGACAGACCACCATTTATAGATAAAAAGATCAGTTACAATTTAGTTGTTGCCGGATTCGCAAAGGAAATTGTTCCTCCTGATGGGAAGAAATATGGAGCGCTTACAATATCAGGTCTTGCAATTAAACAGATGGGATACAAAAGCGGTCTTGGTATAGGATTCGATTACTTTTATGATGGTTCATTAAAACCACAATTTATGAATGATACCTTGTTTAATGGAAAGAATTACGTCATCGAAAGAGTTGGTATTTATATTGCTCATGAGCTTGCAATATCGAAGATAAGAATTGTAACAGATGTTGGATATTATTTATTAAGTCAATGGACTGAAAATGGTATGGTTTACTTCCGATTGGGCATTAAATATTATATGACAAAGAAATTCTTTGCAAATTTTACATTGAAAACGCATTATGCAAAAGCCGACTATTTAGAAGCGGGCTTTGGTTATAAGATTGATTAAAAGATGAAGAAGAACCGGCTTGTAAAATTATTGATATTGTCAGTCATCCTGGGCTCTTCTTGCAAGAACGATCCGTTGGATGATTGTTTTAAAAGTACAGGTAAAATAGAAACAGAAGACAGAACAGTTGCCGGAAGTTTTAATACCATCAATGTGAATGATAATGTGAACCTGGTTTATACCGATGATAGTATAACTCCAGGTATCAGCGTTCAAGCCGGGAATAATCTCTTATCGGAAATAACTACAGAGGTTCAGAACAACCAACTGATTTTGCATAATAATAATAAGTGTAACTGGGTTCGGAAATTTGGGATACCTATTAATATATATGTGCATGCCCATCCGATTATTAAGATAATACAAAATGGTTCGGGCAATGTATCCAGCACAAATACCATTACAGAAGATCAATTTAACTTTGAAAGTTGGGGTGCCGGAAACTGTAACATTGCTGTTAATTTACAGAACCTTTATTGCAGCCTGAATCTGGACGCTGGTTCTGCAACTATTACCGGAAATGCCAATGCAGCCTTTCTTTATTCAGCAGGTAATGGATTCTTTTATAATGATAGCTTGACAACATCTTTCACCTCCTTGATAGCAAAGAGTACAGGAGATAGTTATGTTAGTGTTCAAAATCTCTTTTGGGTTTATGTTGAACAGGAGGGAAACGTATATTATAAAGGCAATCCGACAATAGTTGATACCATCACAGGCAAAGGTAAATTGATAAACAATAACTAAACTTTAACCATAGACTTTTGACCTTTTAAGGGCTATCTCGATTAAATTCCGTATCTTTACATCGTTATAATAAATAAATCAATGCAAAAAGTAACATTTAATAATAAATACAGTCCCTTCTTTGATGCTTTAAAGGGTAAGGTTGATTTGTATTTTAAAAGCAATAACATCAAGAAGACCGGTAATTATAAGCTATATATAAAGACAATTACGCTTGCAGTTTCTGCAGTTGCAATATATGGATTGTTGGTTTTCTTAACCCCACCTGTCTGGATTTCTGTAATACTTTGTTGTTTGTTCGGGCTTACTCTTGCCGGAATAGGTTTCAATGTAATGCACGATGGCGCGCATGGCAGTTACTCTACAAAGAAATGGGTGAATAACTTCTCCGCTTATACTCTTAATATGATGGGCGGAAGCAGTTATCTCTGGAAGATTAAACATAATATCAATCACCACACATTCACTAATATTGAAGGTATGGATAGTGATATAGATATTAAATTCTGGATGAGGTTGCATAAAGAACAGGAGCATCATTGGTTTCACAGATTCCAGTATATTTATTTCTTTTTCTTTTATGGAATCTCTTATTTTATGTGGGTTTACTATCTGGATTTTGTGAAATATTTCAGCAGCAAAGTCAGTGATACTTCAATGAGAAAGATGTCCTTAAAAGATCATGTATCATTCTGGTTCAGTAAGATAGTTTATACCGGATTCTTTATAATATTACCAATATTCATGGTTGGATTAATCCCAACTATTGTAGGTTATTCCATCATTGTTTTTGTTTGCGGGATAACAATAAGTATAGTATTCCAGTTAGCACATGTTGTAGAAGCAACTCAATTCCCTAAGCCTGATGAACTATCCGGAAAGATAGATAGTGAATGGGCAATTCACCAGGTACTTACCACTGCTGATTTTGCGACTAAGAATAAAGCTATAAGTTGGTATGTTGGAGGATTGAACTTCCAGGTTGTACATCATTTATTCCCAAAAGTAAGTCACATTCACTACCCGAATATCCTCAAGATAATCAAAGAAACCTGTATTCAATATAATGTTCCATATAAGGAATATCCTACATTTTTGAGTGCAGTTCGTTCACATATCCACCAACTGAAGGAACTCGGGGTTAATTAGTTTATTAAGTATATTAGTTCATTGGGTTGAATAAGTTTATTCAGTTCAATTGGTCAATAACTTAATCAACTAATAAACCAAATGAACTTAATCTACCAACTCAACTTAAACATTAAAGCGGAAGTGCATCACGTCTCCATCCTGCACAACATATTCTTTCCCTTCGATAGAAAGCTTTCCTGCATCCCTACAAGCTGATTCAGAACCATAATTAATGAAATCATTATAATGAATAACCTCAGCTTTTATAAATCCTTTTTCAAAATCTGTATGGATAATTCCGGCGGCTTGCGGTGCAGTCATTCCCTGATGGATTGTCCAGGCGCGAACCTCCTTAACTCCGGCAGTGAAGTAAGTAAATAGACTCAATAATCTATAAGCAGCTTTTATCAACTTGGCTACTCCCGACTCCTCCAAACCTAAATCAGCAAGAAAAACCTGTCGGTCTTCAAAGCTCTCCAACTGAGCAATTTCCGATTCAACACCTGCAGCAATTACAAGCACTTCGGCATTTTCATCTTTCACTAATTGCCTAATTGTTTCAACATATTTATTTCCCGTCTTCAATGATTTCTCATCCACATTACAAACATAAAGCACAGGTTTAATGGTTAATAAAAAAGCATCCTCAATATATTTTTCATCATCCTTATTAACAGGTGCGCTACGAGCAGATTTACCTGTTTCGAGATGTGCTTTATAAATCTTACAAATCTCAATTCCCTTCTTCGCCTCTTTATCGCCGCCTTTTGCAATCTTTTCCAAGCGCTGAATTTTCCGGTCAACCGACTCAAGGTCTTTCAATTGCAACTCCGTATCTATCGTATCTTTATCTCTCACAGGGTCAACCGAGCCATCCACATGTACCACATTTGGGTCTTCAAAGCATCTTAAAACATGGATAATCGCATCCGTTTCCCTGATATTTGAAAGAAACTGATTACCCAAACCCTCACCTTTACTTGCACCTTTAACCAATCCTGCAATATCCACAATTTCTATCACCGTCGGAACAACCCGTTGAGGTTTTACCAAATCCTCGAGTTTATTCAAGCGTTCATCGGGCACAGTAATTACCCCGATATTTGGTTCAATCGTACAAAAAGGAAAGTTAGCTGCCTGCGCTTTTGCATTCGATAAACAATTAAACAAAGTAGATTTCCCAACATTAGGCAAGCCGACTATCCCACATTTTAAAGCCATAATTTATTTAGTTTTTAAATTTAAGGGCGCAAAGTTAGGAAAAAACATTGGTGTGGGATAGGTGTGGTTATATAATAGAATAATATGTTTTAAAATATTATCTCTTCAGAAGTATTGTACCGGTCTTGGGAAGTATTTCCTCTGGCTTGGGATGTATTGCCGAAGATTTGGGACATACTTCTGAGGACTTGGGAAGTATTGCCAATGCTTGGGCAGTACTGTCAAAGGCTTGGGAAGTATTGCCGAGCTCTTGGGACGTACTTCCGAAGTCTTTGGAAGTAATGCCGATATCTTGGGAAGTATTGCGGAAGTCTTGGGAAGTGCTGCCGAAATCTTGGGAAGTATTGCCGAGGTCTGGGGAAGTGCTGCTGAAGTTGTAAGAAGCATTGCCGAAGTTGATTTATTGACAAAATCTTAGGAATTAGTACTAAATCCTTCAAAAATAACTATTATTATATAGGGTATAATGATTATTAATCAGGTTAGCAAGATATTTTGTAATTTTGTCTCCTAATTATATAAAGCTATGCCACAATATCATTCACAAGGAAAATTCCCGCATAAACGACATACTGTTTATCGCAAACCCGATGGAAATCTATATGCCGAAGAACTGGTTTCTTCAGAAGGTTTTTCTAATATTTATTCGCTGATTTATCATTGTCATCCTCCCACATTGATAAAAAATGTTGGAGAATCATTTTCGGTTGAGCCCAAGATTACTTATCAAAGACATTTGAAACATGAAAGTTTTATCGGGTTTGATGTGAAGCCTGAGAAAGATTTTTTATTGAGCCGAAAACATATTTTGGTTAATAATGATTTGAATATCTGCCTCGCTGCTCCCCAGGATTCGATGAAAGATTATTTTTACAAGAATGCTGATTCCGATGAGGTACTATTTGTTCATATTGGATCCGGAGTTTTGAAAACGATTTACGCCCCAGATATTTACGATACCCTTTACACCGTGAGTAAAGAAGAGTCTTTTCATTGTATAAAAGTATTACGGTTGCACATTGATGACACAGTAAATCTTACTGATGGCAAGGGCAATTTTTATTCAGCAACAATTATTGATGATAATCCCAAAGGTTGTTCAGTAAAGGTTATTGAAACAATTCATGACTATGGAAAAAGAAATTTCCATCTTCATATAGCAATAGCACCTACTAAGAATATAGACCGATTCGAATGGTTTCTTGAAAAAGCAACAGAAATAGGTATTGATGAGATAACTCCTCTGATTTGTTCTCATTCTGAAAGAAAAGTTGTGAAACCAGAAAGAATGGAAAAAATTATAATTTCTGCAATGAAACAATCCATGAAAACATATCTTCCAAAACTCAATGAAGCAACATCTTTCAAAGTATTCATTAATAAAGATAAATCAGGACAAAAATTCGTTGCCAACCTACCCGGAGATGCAGGAACTCATCTCAAAACAAAATATATAAAAGGGAATGATGCCGTAATTTTGATAGGTCCTGAAGGTGATTTCTCTCCGGAAGAAATTGCTGATGCCATAAAAAAGGATTATCAATCCATCAGTCTCGGAAGATACAGACTAAGAACAGAAACTGCAGGCATAGTCGCATGTCATACAATAAATCTTTTGAACGATATCTAAAGAATAAAATAAGTTCTTTTTCGTTTCAGTAAGTATTATGAAACTATCAAACCCAGCAATCAAAGTCATTATTATAAGCATTGCATTGGCTTATATGGAAAGTTCTGTTGTAGTTTATCTTCGAAAGATTTATTATGCAGACTCTGATTTATTTCCAATTAAAATGTTCGACACCAATATCGGATTAACTGAACTGGGAAGAGAACTTGCAACACTTATAATCCTCGCCTGCATTGGATGGATGTGCGGAAAAAACAGGGCACAAAGATTCGCTTATTTCTTGCTTGCATTCGCAATATGGGATATATTTTATTATGTTTTTCTAAAGATGCTTATCGGCTGGCCCGAATCTTTATTTACCTGGGACATTTTGTTTTTAATACCTGTTACATGGGATGGACCAGTGCTTGCCCCCTGTATTGTTTCCCTTAATCTGATTGTATTTTCTGCATCCATATTATATCTAGACAAAAAAAATTATTTAGAAACTAAACCAGTAATCAGTCGCCGCGATTCATTAATTGCACGGGCTGGTTTCATCATTGGTTCCATTCTGATTTTGATTTCTTTTATGGAAGATTATACCAGTCTCTTAATGAAACATGGCTATTTGAAAGACTTCTGGAACTTATTGTCCAATAAAGACTTTATGAATTTAATAACCAATTATATCCCTTCAAAATTTGACTGGACACTATTTATTTCCGGAGAAGTTATCTGGGCATTCTCCCTCTATTTTTTCTTCAAAGTTTATGGGAGAAAAAATCTTCCTGTACGAAAAGAAATTTAAATAGCAGCAATTATACTCTCAAATGACTCCAAATCCTTCTTCAACTGAGCAATATATTCCTCCGTCTCTGATTTCAGTTTCGGAATTAAGTTCTTATAATAATCAATCCCGCTAAGCAGGTTATTCTTAAAAGTATTCATCAGCTTATTCTTATTTTCCGAAGCCAAATGAATATTATCCCTCACCTCATTCTTCAAATAATCAACATACAAACTAAGCTCATTCACAAACATATTCGGGCGTTTCAAGGAATTAAGAATATTTATCCTTCCATAAATATGATCAACCATTTGCTTCAACGAAAAAGTATTCGAAAAATAAGCAAGGTTAGGTCCAGGGCAAATGGTAACAGCGCTCAAATTATGATCCAGTCGCAATCCATTTTTAATCAAAGCAGGTGCACCCAATCCCTCACAAAGGCAATCCTTTTCAATAATAACCTGATACTCCTTTTCATAAACCTCAGCAGGGAGATTTTTTTCCTTCAACTGTTTTATTTTCAGATTCTCATATTCTCTTGAGGCAGTGCAAATCGGCAAACTTGTAAATTCGGTATTCAGAGAAAGAAACTTTTTATAACAAGGACTTCCAGGTCTTCCCTTATCAACCCGTTTTTTTCGTTGAATCTCCGAAGAACTCTTTCTGAAATTGTTAAATAAAACCCCCAGCGGCGAAGCATGACTTATATAATAATCCTCCTTTTTGGCATGAGCAAGTTCCTGTAATGTCACATCATCAACATTAGTTGCTTCCGGAACCAAAAGAAAAGGACTTCCCCAACCCGTTGCATTCACTTCATAATAATCCAACAAAAATTTATTCTCATTCGCCGTACCTATTCCTCCCTGAACAGTCACTTTCAACTCAGGTCGAGAATCAAAAACCGGGCGACCCTTTGCAATCAAAGCAGAATTGCACAACATAAAAAGCTCATCCCTCATTTCCTCTTTCTTAGTTTTAAAATCCTCCAGTATAGGTCCAAGAAGCAAGCCATCCGTGGCAAAAGCATGACCACCACAATTCAATCCCGATTCAATCCGAAATTCCGAAACCCACAATCCCTTCTTCGCAAATAACTTCCCCTGAATATGTGCCGACCTATAATCACTCACCTTCAAAATTATTTTCTTTTTAAGTATCCCTGCCTCATCCGGAAAAAAATCATTAAAATTCTCAACATAAGCATACAGCCTCGGATTATACCCCGCCGAAAAAACAACTGACGAATTCAAATCACTATTCGCAAATCCTCTCAATGCCGACAATGCATCCGAAAACTCCACAGGCAGAGCCTCACCGCTCTTCGCATAATTTGTTTTATCCAACTTCGCCATCACATTCACATCAATTGCTCCCGGTTTTATTTTCTTCCGCAATTCAGTTTGCATCAGCACTTTTTTCTGCAAATCCTCCTCAGCAACCATCTCATTATAATATTTCCTCACCGAACAATCATCAGGCAGCAACTCAAAATATTTCACAATTTCGCTCCCCTCCGTAAACTCAAGACCACGCAATTCCTCCGTTTGTTTATTCACAATTCTATTCACCAAATTAAGATATTCCGTAAATCTTTTCGCCCTGTAATCCTCCATATCAACAGAGATTTCAACAAATTCCTCACCCGCCAATCCGCAATGAAACTTCCTCATTTGTTCAATCAACTCATCCTCAATAATAGAAATCACCGAAGAGATTCCAAACCGCCCAACCTTCACCGGCGTATCAATAGTAAATCCCAATCCCATCACCGGGATATGGAACGTGTGTAATTCCGAACCGTACATTTTATTAATTATTCTTTTTCTATATTCACTGTTGATGCAAAATAAGCCAAAAATTAAAAAACGCCTACTGATGCTTATCATATAATAACATGACATTTATCATGTTTCAACGGAAACTTTTGGGGAATTTACGATTTTTTGGGCGGGTACTTCAGTTCACGTCCCAAGTTCAGTCCCGCCCTAAGGGTCGGGCGCAGTCTATCCAGGTTCAGTTCTTCGTATTTAGTTCATTGCCATCAATTGCCCCACCCCCGGCTCCGCATTTCCTGACAGATTTTCCCTCATTTATAAGCAAAATGAGAAAAATTGAAGTTGGATAGAGACCAATCCCTCCTTGGTCGCCTCCAATGCTTCCTTGGTTTCTTCCAATCCTCCCTTAGTCGTTTCCAATCCATTTTTGGTTGTTTCCAATCCATCCTTGGTCACTTCCGATCCCTCCATGGTCGCTTCCAATCCTTCCTTGGTTGCTTCCAATCCACTATTGGTCACCACCAATCAATCCTTGGTCACTTCCAATCCTCCTTTAATCGGTTCCAATCCTTCCTTGGTTGCTTCCAAATGAAAAAAGGACGGTTATCCTAAGATAACGGGCATTTACTTTTAAGGCTTATATTTTGTAATTATACCTGGTACTTAAGACATAAATAATAAATTGTAATTAATAATTTACTAAATTTGCAGTGCATAAATAAATATATCAACATGAATAAAATATTTTCTCAACCCCGCACCCTTGTTTTATTATCAATAATAATAATTGCAGCCATAGCAAGATTATTTCCACACCCCTGGAATTGCTCACCCATAGCAGCAATGGCACTTTTTGGAGGAGTTTATTTTAAAGATAAACGAACAGCATTCATCATCACCATCCTCGCCCTCATTGTCAGCGATATGTTGACAATAGTATTGGTCAATGGTCGATATACCAGCCTTTCCCAGTCACTTTTTTCATGGATGGAGCTGGCAATTATACTCAGCTTTTCACTTACCGTTTTATTAGGAATATTAATCCGCAAGAAAACAAATATTATCTCTGTTGCAGGAGTCTCAATTATTTCCTCAACTTTATTTTTTCTGATAACAAACTTCGCATGCTGGCCCCATAGCACAATTTATCCTCAAACATTTCAAGGATTGCTATTATGCTACGATGCCGGTCTCGAATTCTATCGCAATAACTTAATCGGCGACCTTGTTTATTCAGGAATATTATTCGGAAGCTTCTATCTTGTAAGATTAAAGTTCCCTGTTCTCGCAAAACAATAATTTCTATTTAGGATTATTAGTCGCACTTCTTGAAATAGCTTTATACATTTCAGTATATAGCCTTTCATTTTCCTTATCCCCCAAAGATTTATAAGCCAAAGAAATTAATCGTAAAGCAAGTTTGTTCTGCGGCTCAAGTTCCAAAGTCTTTTTAAACAATGGAACAGCATCTTTATTATCATTCATATTGACATAAACGCAACCCAAGTTATAATAATTTATAGCATGATCAGGATTAATATCAATAGCATTTTTATAAGCCTCTATCGAATGTTTAAAATCATATCGCATCATATAAACCCCTCCCATAAGATTATATAATTCCTCCGAATGACAACCATTTTCCTCCGCCTGACCTAAGAATTTGATAGCCTCCGTAAAATCTTTGTTCTTATAATAAGCCTTCCCAAGAACCAATGGAAGCGTAGTATCCTTAGGAATATATTTCATCGCCTCATTAGAATATTCAATCAGTTTAGGATAGTTTTTTCCGCAATTATAATATTGTTCCAACGCAACTTCAAGATTGTTAAAAGGAAGTGATTCATTCGGGTCAATCTTTATAGCAGTCATCAATTCACTGATAACTGTATCCAATTCATTCACCTTTTTAGTAGTATCATTCTCATGAAGCGCAAACTTATTCAGTAATTCAGTTCCATAATTAAAATGCGTCCTTCCACTATTGGAAGCCGAGGATACATCGTGTTTAAATAAACTGTAATTATCCTTCCAATCACTATTCCTGCTGATAGTTGTGAAGGAATAAATCAAGAGCAATGCCGCCACAGGAATAAATACTTTTGAATTTATTTTGATGAAATTGGAAACATTTGTGTATGTGTTTTTGGCATCAATTTGTTTTGTCAACTTAGTTAAGATGAATCCGAAGGCTAAACAGAAACTCAAGGAAGGAATAAATAAAAATCGCTCCGCCATAGTGGATCCAATCAATACAACAAGATTCGAAACGAGAAACATTGTTATCAGATAAAATAGAATACTAAATGAAATCAAATCCCTTTTCCGAAACCGAATAACAGCATAAACAAACATGCCGATATAAATAATAATGGAAACAATTACGATGATATTTGAAAAAGAAGTAATTGGGATTTGATTGAAAGAATAATCATAAGACAAAGGATAAGGAATGAAAAGCAGTTTAAGATAGTTACCCATAATAAAGATCGCCGTTGCCATCCTTTGACTGAATACATTACTTAAAAGAATTGAATTATCATGGTAAGAATAGCTAACCCTCGGCAGTCCAACATTAGATAGCACAATTGAGTGAATGGCAAGAAATATCCCGGTAACCAATAAAAACAAAAGCGAAATATTTCTATTCGTTTTTATTGATCCACTAGTAAAGAAATAAATCAATAAAGGAATTATTAAGACAAAAGAAGCTGCGCTCTCTTTTGCAAACAAAGAAATAAAGAAATAGATTAGTGAAAATATTAATTTCTTCTTTGAGTTAGATGAAATATAATTCAACAGACTGTTTATCGATAACAGAAAGAACAGGAAACAAAGCAACTCATCAGCACTCTTTATATTAGCAACAACTTCGGTATGGATGGGATGAGCTATGAATATTAATGAAACAACAAAAGGAAATATGAGATTAAGTTTAGGTAATAATTTAATCAATGTATTAAATAAAAGAAACCCGATGGCGGCATATAAAACAATATTGATAAAATGATAAATATGGGGAGCATCAGGGAAGAGTTGCCACTCAATCGCAAAGAGAATTAACGATAACGGGCGATAAAGACCGGCATTCAAATCCCAGTAGCCCTGCCAATAAAATGTTGTTAGAATAGTTGGAATTCCACTAAATCCCTTCTGAATAAATTTGTTTTTTATTATTACAGCCACATCATCCAATGCATAATCATTACCCAAAGTATTCATATATAAAATGAATCCGAAGACGGAAACAATTATTCCGAGCATGAAAATTAATCTCTGTTGAGAGATGGAAGTTGATTTATTTAAAACGCTGCTTTTACTTGGATTGTTTGATTGATTACTTCTCATCCTGAAAGGAATTCAAAGTGCAAAAGTAAAATTAAAGCAGAGAAGGAAAGGCTAGTTAACGATAAATTTCCCTTGCACGGATGAATTTCCGCCAGAGACTTTATAGATATACATCCCTTTAGCTAAAGAAGAAACATCAATGGAGTTAACACCTGTATGGAAAGTTTGTTCAATAATATCTTTCCCCATCAAATCAGTAATCTGAAGGGTGCCAATGTTATTATTTCCATGTCTGAAATGAATATTGAAATTCACAATAGAAGAAGATGGATTGGGATAAACCTGGGTAATTATTTCATTGTTAACCTCATTAATTCCGGCAGAGGCTGAATCATACATGCAAATATTATTTACAGCAATTCCATTAGCTTCACGGAAAGAACCACCTATATATAAGCTACCATGCCAAGGAAACAAAGTATAAACAACACCTAATGTATCAGTAATACCACTATCTATAGAGTCGAAGTTAGTTCCATTCCATCTTACGATAGAATTCCCTACATCACCTTTTGCTAAAGAAAAACTACCACCAATATATAACTCATTTCCATAGACCGCCATACATGTAACATTAGCAAATGTATCAAGTGCACCTATGCCATCAGTCCCATTAGTGCCAACTGTATCCCAATTATTATTAATATCTAAGGCAGCAATATGATTGAGAGAATCAGCACCCTGAAGAACAAATTGCCCTCCGGCATAAAGTTTATTATTATAAACCTGAAGTGCATAAACACTTCCAATTAAACCTAAACCAACAGGATTCCATTGCGTTCCATCCCAATAAGCAATGCCGTTTGCAATAACACCTCCGATAACAGTGAAATCACCCGCAGCGTAAAGAAAATTATTAAATACCGCTAATGCCCGAACCTCTCCGTTTGTAGAATTATTACTGCCAACATTTACCCATTGATTATTTATATTATCCCACTCTGTTATATAGTTAACTGCAACAATGCCGGTATCATGGAATCCTCCTGCTGCATATAAGTTCCCATTAAAATCAATCAAGGCATCAACATTGAAATTGAGTGTGTACAAAGGGGTTTCAAGTTGATGATCTTTATAAACAATGATGTTCTGAATATTATTCGGGAAAGTAAAATCCCCCGCTATAAAGAAATTATTGTTATAGTTTAAGAAGGTATTAATCCCACCTCCATTCCAGAAATGTATTGGAGTGTTATCGAAATTAGTCCCATCAAACATAGCAAACATCGGGGTGGTAAGTGTATCGGTTAATCCATACAATTCCGTGAAATCCCCTCCTATATATAGGTTGTTATTATAGACTCCAAGTGCAAATACATCTCCATTAACACCATTCGCAACAGGACTCCATGACTGAGATCTTGCATTAAAAGTGATTGACAAAATGATGGCAATAGTAAATCGAATTATATTAATTTTCATTCAGTTAATTATTAAATATAGGGTGCAAAAGTAAGCTTTATTAATGAAACCGCCTCATCAGAGGTTGGGAATTTCCTGATCTTTAGGATATTTAACTGAATAAGTAAGCTTTTTCTTTTGTGTTTCAGAAGGATTAACGTTTAATTTCCAGGTTATTATTCCGGTCTTTTCATTATAATCTGCTTTAGAATATTCAATCATCTTAACAGTGAAATCTTTATTATCAGAAACAGGGATTTGATCTTCTATAGTTATAGTTATTGACTCTGCTTTAGTGTTTCTAACAGATATTTCATAACTCAATGTCTTAAACTGGTTACTTCCAATCATTTGACTGCTGCTGTAATCTTTTTGTTTTTCACGGTTGATAACGATTCTTTTATCTCTTCCCAAAGAAATTTCCAAAGTATCTTTTGTGTTTTGTAATTGAAGATAAGAACTTCCGATAAAAGAATTCTCAAAGAAGATATTTGCATTGCCTGATAACAGATTCAAAGTATCCCAGCCGGTAATATGAGCAATAAGAAATGCATCATGATCTAATTTAGGAATGGCATGATAACTATAATCAGATTTCATATTAAACTGGCGAACATCAACAGTATAAATCTTTCCATCAGAAGGAACAGAGTATGGGATACTGATATCAAAATCTACACTCAACTGATTTTGACTAACTGAAACACTTTGATAAACTCCGGCAACAGTTTCAGCAGCACTGTTAACTACTTTTGGTTTCTGACCATCCATTGTAACTTTAGTATCAGCCGCCTTAGCTCCTCTTAACTGGAGCTCTCCTTCATCTTCCTTTTTTGCCCAACCAAATGCCATCTTTTGTCCCCCTTTTCGATCATAATCCATTTGTATCAAATTCAGATGCCATGAATAAAGGTTAGGCATCACTCCGCTGATTGTTGGATTACCGGTTGATAAAATGATATGAACATTCTTCCAGTCTTCCCCTGATTTCTGATAAACATTAGCTTTATAATTCAATTGAATCGGACTGCTGATATCCTTTGCTCTTACATCATAAAGCGGTGTCCATCCTGCTTCATAAATAAGATAGCTTATATTCAGATAAACCTGTGTCTTTTTGTTCGATGAAAGCGTGACTATCACACTTCCTGTTGGTTTCCATTCCTCGACATTCAATAAAGATAATTGAGAATTTATCCTGTCCTTTTCTGCATTAAACTTTTCTGTTTTATCAGAGATATCCAATAGTTTGGCTTTTATATCCGATAGTCTTTTGCGATAGAAATCAGCCATCTCGGTTAAGTTCTCTGCTGTTACACCTTCCCTGGCATTTCTGATGGACTTATTATTAAGTATCAATGTTTCCTCTTCAGTATAAACCTCTGTGAGATCATTCAATTTATCTATTTCATGATTAAAGTAATCTAATGAATCCTTTAGAATTTGTATCTCTACAGGCACCTTTTCTTTGTTAAGATAATTCAGATTATACTGAACAGATAAAATCGTAACATCTCCTGTTCCTGTTACCGAAACGCTTTGTTTATCTATGCTTGAAGACAGGTTATCAAATTCCAGACTCGTTGTTCCTGCTTCAACAGTAGTTTTTACAGTTCGCGTAACAACTGCTCCTGTAGTATAAATTTTAACCTCTTTAATTTCTGAATTGGTAATCTTATTATCCTCAGCATAGCTGAAAAGAACGGCGAACAACAATGCAAGTGTGAATATATTTTTCATTGGTAGTTTATTATTTACTATTTATAAATTAGAAATCTCCTGGTCTTTAGGATATTTAACTGAGAAAGCCAGCTTTTTCTTTTGTGTCTCGGATGGATTAACATTTAATTTCCAGGTCAGCGTTCCTGTTTTATCATTGTATTCAGCTTTAGAGTTTTCAATCATCTTTACCGTAATATCCTTATTATCAGCCACAGGAATCTGATCTTCAATAACTATGTTTATTGCTTCCGCTTTTGTATTCCTCACAGATATTTCATAGCTCAAAGACTTAACCTGGTTGCTTCCAAGCGTTTGATTGCTGCTGAAATCCTTTTGTTTATCACGATTGATAACTATCCTTTTATCTCTCCCCAAAGAAATCTCTAAAGTATCCTTTGTATTTTGTAATTGAAGATAAGAGGCTCCGATAAAAGAATTCTCAAAGAATATATTTGCATTCCCTGATAAGATATTTAAAGTATCCCAACCCGTAACTCTTGCTATCAAGAAGGCATCTCTATCCAGTTTCGGAATGGTATGATAACTATAAATGGCATTCATTTCATATTGCCTAACATCAATGGTATAGGTTTTTCCATCAGAAGGAACTGTATATGGAATACTTATTTCGAAGTCAACACTCAATTGATTTTGATTGACTGCAATATCATTTGATAAATTACTTACGTCTTGTTCCATATTAGCTTCTTTACTCTTATCAGATATTTTGCCGGTAACTACAGTTGATGAACCTACTGGATAATCCCCGGTTCCAAGTCGAATTGAATCAGAAGCAACTTGAACCTGGTCTAACATCCTGACATTTTCATGTCGCTGCCCTGATTCACCTGATGCTCTTGCACTTGAAAAAGTTCCTTTTGCTGGCGGTTTTTCCTCTGATACAAGCATTGCCACATAATTAAGATGCATGGAATACAAAGCAGGCATTACACCGCTTATAGTAGGGTTTCCGGTAGATAAAGTGATGTGCACATTCTTCCAGTCCTCGCCTGATTTCTGAAATACATTGGCTTTATAATTTAATGTTATCGGACTCGAAATATCCTTTGCCCGAATATCATACAATGGCGACCATCCTGCCTGGTAAATAAGATAACTTATGGCAAGATTAACCTCCGTTCTGCCATGCGAAGATATGGTAACGATGATACTTCCGGTTGGCTTTTTTCTTTCATAATCCAATGTTGCCAGTTGAAGCGACACCCTTGCAATATCTTCATTCAGGCTTTTCAGTGAGCCTGATATATCAAGCAGTTTCGATTTAATATCAATGAGTCTTCTTCGATAAAAATCAGCAACATCTTTCAGATTATCCACCGTAACACCTTCCTTATCATTGCGGATAGATTTATTGGCTTTTATCATTTCCAACTCATCTTTATAAACCATTTCAAGATTATTCAGCTTGCTCATATCATGTTTAAACTGTGCAAGGGAATCTTCCAGAACCCTTACCTCCAAAGGTTTTTGCTCTTCGGTAAGATAATTAAGATTATATTGAACAGATAAAATTGTAACATCTCCGGTACCGGTTACCGAAACACTTTGTTTATCAATTCCTGAGGAGAGATTATTGAATTCAAGTGCTGTTGTTCCTACCTCAACAGTGGTTTTGGCATTGCGGGTAACGACTGCCCCGGTGGTATAAATCTTTACTTCTTTTATCTCGGAAGGAGCAATCTTCTTATCATTATCAGCAAAAGAAGACATGGTAATTAATAACAGGAGGGCAGGGATAAGGGTATGTTTTAAATTCATTTTTTGATTAATAGTTTAAGGGGTCAAAGGTAACATTAAAACGGTTAATATCGGGATAAATTATAATGGTATGATGAAATAGATTTTAAGATTCCATAAATAGGATTAAAACTTAGCTGAAGTTTAAAAGATTAATAGAACTAAAAACCTATAAAGGAAACTTAATACAATTTCAACACCTATAAAATTATTTTCTCCTTCCAGATGAATTATTTAACAAAAATCAAAGAAAGGACCACTTTTGTCAAAGAAAATGGCTTTTACTCAAAAAACACCCAATTTTTGTTCAATAACAAAAGTGTTTGTTGCCATAACAAAGGTGTTTGTTGCGATAACAAAAGCCTTTGTTGTCATCCCAACCATCTTTGTCACAGCAACAACTATCTTTTGTATAGAAACAACCATCTTTGTTGATATAACAACCATCTTTGTCGATATAACGACCACCTTTGTTGCAATTACAACTACCTTTTGTGCAAATACAACCATGTTTGTTGTCATTACAACCATGTTTTATGCTATTATATCCATCTTTGCCATGAATGAGATTATTTGAAGTTGTTTAAAATATATCCCTTAAAACCTCTCTAAGTTACTGAAGAAGAAGTTCCCCTCTATCTCAGCATTCTCATTACTGTCCGAACCATGAACGGCATTGGCAGAAATGGACTTAGCATATAGGTTTCGAATGGTTCCGGGTGCAGCTTTCGTTGGATCGGTAGCTCCAATAAGATTTCGGAAGTAATCAATTGCATTTTCTTTTTCAAGGATAACGGCAACAATCGGTCCTGAGGACATATAGGATACCAAATCATTATAAAAAGGACGCTCCTTATGAACAGCATAAAATTCTCCTGCCCTCTCAGCACTCAAATGCAGATATTTCATGGCAACAATCTTAAATCCGGCTTCAATAATCTTGTTCAAAATAGCACCTGTGTATCCATTCGCCACGCCATCGGGCTTAATCATCGTAAAAGTTCTGTCTGTTCGCATTATATATTTTATTATTAATTGGTTACAATTTATCGGGGCGCAAAATTAAAACAAATTTATGAATAGATAACCATCACCCCATCTTTGGATTCATTTATAATCAAGAGGATATCAAATTATAACCATTAATAAAGTATCTTTGCACGCTGTATTAAAAGCATATTAAATTGAATGAACGATTCCCATATAATGAAGTTTTGCCGGTAACAAATCTGCTGGAGTTTCCTAAAAAGATAGTTATCACCACACATCATAAACCCGATGGCGATGCAATGGGTTCGTCTTTGGGATTGTATAATTATCTTATCGAAAAGGGACATGATGTAACCGTAATTACTCCTTCCGATTATCCTGATTTTCTTTTTTGGATGCCCGGAAATGATAAGGTTATTCAGTTTCCAAAAGATACCGAGAACGCAAAGAAACTGATTGCCGAGGCGGATATGCTGTTTTGTTTAGACTATAATCAACCTGACAGAACGGAGGTGATGGCGGAGATTATTGTTGCTTCGAAAGCAATAAAAGTATTGATAGATCATCATCTGAACCCCGCTCCTTTTTGTGATCATGTGTTTTCGTATCCTTTATCCTGTGCCACCGCCGAATTAATCTATCAGTTTATCGTGGCTATGGATGATAAAGGAATAATAAATAAAGATATTGCAGAGTGTTTATATGCCGGAATTATGGCTGATACCAATTCATTCCGCTTCGAAACAATGACTTCCGATTCACATAGAATAATTGCTGCTTTGATGGAAGCCGGTGCAGTGAATTATAAGATTCATGAGAATGTATATGATAATTTTTCATTCAACAGGATGAAGATGGTGGGCTATTGTTTATATAATAAACTAGTGGTTGTTCCTGAATATCACACTGCATATATCAGCCTTTCGAAAGAAGAATCGAAACAATTTGATAGCGGAACAGGTGATACGGAAGGAATCGTAAATATGGCGTTGGAAATAAAAGATATCAAGCTCGCAGCATTCTTTTATGAGAATGAAAAGGAAGTGAAGATATCCTTGCGTTCAAAGGGGACTTTCTCTGCAAAAGAAATGGCACAAACACACTTTGAAGGAGGAGGTCATCGCAATGCATCAGGCGGTAAATCATATATCGGCATGGAAGAAACGATTAAAAAATTCTTAAGCATATTACCCGCTTATGAAAAAGAACTTAATAAATAATTCATTGATGTTTGAATCTCAATTCCTGGTGAAACATTCGTTAGTGATACTATTCTTTTCTTTTCTGTTATCATGCAATAATAATTCAAATACATGTCCTTCACAAAAAGATTTGATGGCTCCTCCATCAGAC
>Ga0206927_1077_pt1 | contig 22545 bp, 29 predicted proteins | sample Alteio_BWOrgHeat_60_FD_153249 | JGI IMG/M metagenome (GOLD analysis project Ga0206927, IMG submission 153249) | Enriched cells from forest soil in Barre Woods Harvard Forest LTER site, Petersham, Massachusetts, United States -... | ecosystem: Environmental > Terrestrial > Soil > Temperate forest >... | reverse complement strand
TGCTCTGAAATCGACATGTGTCGGAGCCCCCATCAGCTCCGAGCATCAGCCCTCAACCATCACACGGAAAGGTGTCGCCCTAACACCGCTTACGCCAAACTGAACGGCATCGCTATTCTATCGGATGTGCTCACAGAGAAGCACTGATCGGCAAGGTGGATGAGAATAGGGTGTGCGATGTTGTACGAATGACAAAATATGGCTCGGGTAAGCCATATTATCGATTGAGCATAATTTTACTAATGCTCAGTTTTCCAATCAAGCTGCGGCTTTATCGTGCCGGTGTGGGAGCGCCGTGCGCGGGAAGAATTCGCAGTATTCCTCCTGATCGAACCAGGCGCATTTGATATCGAAAAGCCGGAGCCCAGCGAGCCTAGTGAGCGCGAGGGCGTAAATCATGAGCTGCGCGATCGGTTTGTCGCCGCGCGCGCCGGGCTTGTAATCGAGGATGTGCACGGCGCCGTTCCGGACCTGCAAGAAGTCGATATGGCCGGTAATCGCCTCCGCGCGGCTGCCCTCCGGCAGCAGCTTGATACCGTGCTCGGCCTCAAACGCGGCGATATCGGCCGGCGCGAGCCAGATCGGCACCTCGACCGCGAGCGTCGTGCTGTCGTTCGCGAGCATGAACCGTTGCAAGGCCTCATGCCGCAGCCGATTGTCGCCCACGGTCGGGATGACGAGACCGGCCATCCTGGTCGCGGCGTTCTCCTTCTCGATGATGATAAGGTGGCGGGTATCGAGGAAGCTCGCCGCCTTTTGGGAGGCGCGCTCGCTCCCGCGGAACAGGTCGTGCGGACAGTCGAGCGGCACCCGCTCCAGGAAGTCGGCGACGCCGGCGAAGCGGCGGTGTTCCCTATTCTCGCGGAGCAAGGCGAGCTTCGGCCGGTGGTACTCGAACTTATAGATCTGGCGCTGGTAGAGCTTGAGGGACCGTATCGCCTGGGTCGGCGGATAGAGCCGCCGGCCCTCGGCGCGTAGACGCGCATAGGTCGTGAGCGCGCGGTGCTCGGCGAGCCAAGCGGCGATCGTTGACCGGGCGATTTGGTGGCCGTAGCGGCTTTTGATGCGCTCGGTCGTTTTGTCGAGCGTGAAGCCGAGGTCGTACGTGGTGATCGCGTCGAGGACAAGTTTGAGCGGGTACGTCTTGTTGCGAAGCGGCGAGGGCGCGGGGGTGAACACGCGCTTGCATGACGCGCAGCGCCAGAGCTGGACGATCTCAATCTTCTTCCGGCGTGTCCCCTTTCGGGTGATCGCGGTGCTGCCACAATGCGGGCAGCGTTCGGGACGTTTCTCGGTATGCGGGACGCGAGCGACGCGCGGGATCGTCATACATAAAAAATCGTATCCTATCGAATATTTAACGAGCAACGGACGGCCGAGCATCGGATTTTGGACGGGTCGCCGAGCGCGAACGGGTCACGAAAACTGGACGGCCGCAGGGGCGGCCGGCGAGGAGCTGGGCCGCGGACTGGTAGTTGGTAAGGGGGCCAGGGTCGCCGGCGAGCTGGTGCGCGCGTCCTCGGCGATGACAGCAGAAGAGCGTGCGGGACTGTCACCGGAACCGGGACGCGTTTTGGTGCAGGGGTTTGCGCGAAGAGGTTGTGTGAGTAGGTTGGGTTCGCGATGATGCAGGACCGAAGGTAGGTTTGGCGTATGCGAGGCCAAGCTCGGCAAAATTCGCGAAGGCGAAGCCGCGCATGCCCCGAAGGCTAAGGAATGAGCCGTGCGCAATGTGAGCGAAACTCCGCTTGAAATGGAGGAGCGGCATATCGCTCAGTTTGAAGCGCTGATCACAAAGCAGGAGTTGCTACTTATCGAGCTAGAACGGGATGGCCGTGTCGAAGCAGGTGAGCGAGCGCGCCAAATAATAGCTGAGACGCAAAAATTTCTGCGGTTTGCATGGAAGCGCCATAGCCAGCTGGTGCGGGCCAAGCTGTAGCCGGTGGGTTTTCCCAAACCCTGCGAAAATCAAGCATCTCCTCCGAGCGCTTTCTTGTTTTCAGGCGTCTGATTTTTTACCAAGTAGGTATTTTCCGAACCTATCGGCGGTCAGCAACTGCAGGTTAAATTTAACATGCACGCTACGCGTTCCCGCCCTGAACGTCACGGAGGGGAATATGCTGAGCCCTCGGTTCTTACGCATGTACGCGGCAAAGTGCCGGCGATCGATCCAATCGATGACTGATCCCCGGTTGGTTGCCGAATTTGAGGCAATGGCGCGTGATCTAGAAGACTGGGCGAACGATCCCGCGGGGTCATCACCGCCGAACGCACAAACCGTTAATATCGACGAGAATCGCGTAATGGGCGTTAAACATCCCTGAGTACATTCAGACCCTTCTATGGTTCGCCCTGAGTAGTACTGTGCTTGCAACAATCAAAATCTGCCGGGCCAGAGGCGGCCACCTGTCCCCCCAGGTTCCCCCGGCTGCCTCTGAGGATTTCTTCCCCCATTCTAATCGGCGGTTCATGCGATCCGCCGGTTTCTTCTTTGAACGGAACCGCCTCGGACGGCTGCTTAGGTAGATTCCGATCCTGTCAAGGCCACCGTTAAAGAGGAACCAATGAGGCGTCCCGAATGGGAGGTTCTCATGCAGCCGCAAAATCCGCTAATCGTGCGCACCGCAGCATATCCCACCAGTTCGATCGGCAATCGTCTGGGCGATATGCGGACCTGGCTCGACCGCAATAGCATCGACCTGCTGCGCTTCGCGACAGTTACGCTCAGCGTCGAAGATGTCGCCTTTGATGTTCAGTTTCGCGATTTGGAGAACGCCACTCTCTTCCGTGCAGCCTTCGGAAGCACGGCAGCCCCTTCGGTTTGATAGGTGTGGCGATATTGATTGTCAGAATTCCGGATGGCGCATTATCCCCCGCCGCGTACCGGTCTGAAGCGCCCCGGCATCCCCCGCCGGGGCGTTTTCAATTTGATGGTGCGGGTGGCGGTGGCTTCGAGCCCGCGTTGATCGGTGGCGACGTATTCGATGGTGTGGGCGCCGGGTGCCGGGCTGCATGGTGTCGACGGTGATTTGGTCAATGGTGGCCGGGATGAAAATCGTTGACGATCGACCATCCGCATTTCAGACTCTTAATAAGTTTCTCTGTCCCCAGGAAGTCACGTGAGCGCTAGAGGAAGAGAGTTTCGCCCAACCCGCCGCCGGAGTGTTGACGACGACAATGACGAGCCGCCGGCCCGTAATTTCGGATCGGCGCCGGGCGGCGCTCGGCGGTTTGACGCACCCGCCGGCCCTCCAGTGCGAGCGACCGTCAAGTGGTATAAGCCCGACAAGGGGTTTGGCTTCGTGGAGCTCGCTGATGGCTCCGGGGACGCGTTCCTGCATGTGAGTGTCGTCGAGCGCAGCGGGAACAGCACGGTCACCCCCGGCTCCACGCTCGAGGTCCGCGCCGGCCCGGGGCCGAAGGGACAGCAAGTAACCGAAATCATCAGCCTGGACCGCAGCACGGCGCTGCAAGAGCCACCGCGCCGACCCCGGCCAGAGCGGCCGGCGTTTGCTTCCGATCAGGCGGCAGTCGAGGAGATCGGGACGGTGAAGTGGTACAACGCCGAAAAGGGGTTCGGCTTCATCGTGCGCGACGGCGGCGGCAAAGACATCTTCGTGCACGCCACGGCGCTGGAGCGCACGGGAATTATGGGGTTGGCCGAGGGGCAGCGCGTCGCTGTTGATATGGTCGAGGGTAGGAAGGGCCCGGAGGCGGCTGGCTTACGCCTGATCGCCTAGTAGTTCCGGTTCACGGTAGCCCGCTTCAGCGCCTTCCGCCAATTTGTCGTACTGAAGCGCAACATCGGCCAAATGGTCTCGGATGGCGAGCGTCGTGGCGTCGCGAGCGAGGCCTCGCACGCGGGCGGCTTGCCGACGATAATACGCGCCTGGCATTGGTGGAAATTTCAACGAAGAGAAATCCATGGTTGCGTAGCGTAGCACATTCGTCGGTTCAGGCGGAGGCCAGTTAGGGGGTTGAGGTTGCGGCTGTTGTCGTGGTGGTGGCAGCCGCCGCGGGTTGGACGATGACGGTGCGGGTGGCGGTGGATAAGGGGCCGTGTCGGCGTGGGTTAGGAGAAGTGGTCGGCGTAGCGGCCACCGGAGGCAGCCGCTATTTCGTGGCCATGAGGGAGACATAGACGAGCTGGCCGCCCGGTACGCCTTGTTGAACGGCGTCCCAGACGGCCCGTTCAAAGCGATCCCATTGGCCACGGTAAACAATTGTCGCCGGCGTATCGTGATCTCTCACGCCAAGTGTTGCGGGTTTGGCTGCGACCGGCGGGGCGACTGGAATACTCATAGTCACAATAGGCACGTTCCGCAGCTGAGTTCTGATTACCGCGACCACGGCCGCTGGCAACGTGTCAGCGGCCACGATCACATCCGGCATGCGCTCTTGCGCCCTTTTCGCGGCGTCGGCAGCAGTCCCACACAGAGATACTGATATCCCGAGAACGTCCCACATGTATTCATTGTGCAGCGGGTCGTAGGGACTCCGCTGCGCGTCATCGACAAATAGAACTTTGAATTGTGGCGGCTTATTCCCCCACGAGAGCGGGAAGATACCTTTGTGCAAGAAATATCCAAGCGTCTCAGCCGCCGCTCTGATGGAGCCGACCGGCTCGTCGACGAGGGTTATTTTGTCGGTTTGGTTGAAAGGCTGGCGATGCCAAGCATCGATATTGTAAACGATTGCGCTCGCTTCGGGTTGGATGTGTTCTTCGCGAGTTTTGGTCTCCAGATCAGCAATGGCGCGATTGGCGTCCGCGTCTGTCGGTTCTTGGGGACGTGCATGCTGGGCGGGCGTCATCAGCGCCAATGCCAGCAAAACTGGCGCGAGATGAGGTAGGCTGGTCTTCATCAGGCTCCCCTTGCGCCACAAGAATAGCCGGTGCTTGGCTCTGGAAAAAGGATTTGACCCGATGTCGACTGTAACGTCGGCACCAGCGAAATGCGTGGTCGAGGTAGTCCACACCGACCGGCAGCCGGCCTCTTGGACGCGCAACGTTTCGCGAGAGAGTCACGGATATTGGACGGTTTTCGGGTGGCGAAAAGGTCACGGATATTGGACGGCTGATGGTGGCGCGGGGGCTTGATTAAGCGTCTCCCGGGCTGTTCGTTCGGAGGAACTGGTTAGGATGAGGTGGTCGACGCGGCGGTTCCGTCCGTCGTGCTCGCCTCGACCGACGGCGCTGCGTCGGCGGCGGACGGGTCGCTTGGGGCCGCGGCACTTCCCTGCTCTGACGTGTCTGCTGTCGTTGTGGTCGGCGCGTTGGGGCTCGACGATGCGGTGGTCGGGGTCGAGGAGGCATCGGGCGTCGAAATTGCCGGGGCGGCCGGAGCGCTTGCGCCACTTCCCTGCCCTACGGTAGACGGGGTGCCGGAGAGCACTGCGTTGAGTTGCGCGCGGGTATAGCAGGTCGTGCCATTGGCATCTGAGAGGCAGAGCTGTTTTGTGGTGAAGCTGTCGGCGAAGCCGGCGACGGTTGCTTCAAGCGAGGTGAGGTCGGCGGCGAGGGCCTTGATAGCGCCGACGATGGGGGCGATGAGACCGGTGTAGTTGAGACCGAGGGTGCCGTTTGGGGTGAGCGCCGTGGGGCTCGTTGTTGAGACAAGCTGCGGGAAGATCTGTTCGACGTTTTGAGCGATGAAGCCGAGCTGCTGTCCGCCGCCGAAGATGCCGTTCACCCATTGGTATGAGACCGGGCTCAACGCTTCGATTTCCGCGAGCGACGATGAGGCGTCGAGCGTCTGTACGTCGGCCTTGAGGCGCGCGTCGGAGTTTTGGGTGAGCGTCCCGGCAAGGACCGCGTGGCCGTCGTCAAAGACCTGAAATTCGGTGGTTGACGCCGAGTTGGCGATGGTGAGCGCGGCGGTGCCAGCGGCCGTGTCGGCGCCCCAAAGCGTGAAGCGGCTGTACGGCGTCGAGGTGCCGACGCCGACGTTTCCACTAACGGCCGTACTCTCCCCAGTTATACCAGTGCCAAAGATGAGATTTCCGATATCAAGCTGGTTGGAGCCGTTGGTGGATGGGAGCGCGATATCGTAGCCGATCGCGATGTTGTTGGAACCCGTAGAAGTCGTGGAGGCGACTTGCGTCCCGACAAAAACATTCTTGCTACCACTCGTGTTTCCACCCCCTGCATTGAAACCCAATGCAGTATTATTGCTTCCTGTTGTGCCAAAAAGACTTGTGACGCCAATCGCGGTATTTTGTCCACTAGAGACGTTTGAAAAGAGCGCATTCGTACCTATCGCTACGTTATTGCCGCCATTCTGATTGGAAAAAATAGTTCCACCCCCAATGCCGACATTATTACCCCCAGTCGTATTCACCGGCAAAGTCTGGCTTCCAATTGCAACGTTTCCACTGCCAGACGTATTTAATTTTAGTGTTTGATACCCAATTGCTGTGTTGCCCGAACCGGCCCCATTAGCAGTGAGGGCCATATAACCGACCGCTGTGTTGGTTCCTGGGCTTGACACCGTCGCGCTGCCCTTGAGCGCCTGATAGCCGATAGCAACGCTCCCTTGCCCGGAGGAAGTGGCGTTCCCGAGAGCCTGATAGCCGAGGGCAGTGGCGCCCGGAGAGGAGGTAAGGTCACTTGAGGTCGCAGTGGTAATGATATTTGAACCTGCGCCAATGCCGACGAGCGTTAGAAAGGGAGTAGAGGAAGCATACAGGATGGTATTCCCGGCCTGTTTGTAGCTGCCAGATGAGCTTACATCGATCGTATTCGCTGCGGTATTTAGTTCGCCTACGCCGAGGCCGCCGGTGAGGTAGCTATTGCCAGCGACGGAAAAGGTTGTTGCCGGACTTGTGGTGCCGATGCCGAGGCGATGGTTTGTGCCATCCCAAAAGAAATTGCTGTTGTCTTCGGTAAGACGCGTACCGTTGAAGAATGGAATGGAGCCGGTCTGCCAGGTGGTTGTGCCGGTCCCGCCTTGGTTGGTCGCGAGCGTGCCGGAGATGGTGGAGAGCGTCGTGGTGGCCGTCCATGTCGGAATGCCGTTGAGGAAAGCGAGGACCTGGCCGGCAGTGCCCTGCGTCGTCGTCGCGAGCGCGCTCGTGCCGTTGCCGTAGGGGAGCGCGCCGGACTGCACGCTTCCCCACCCAGTGCCGCCGTTGGGGACGGTAAGGGCAGTGGCAAGAGTGAGTGCCCCCGCCGACGAGAAGCTCGATGTGGCGGTTGCGCCAAACGCGGCGCTGGAGCCGGAGAGGCTCGCGCCGGTCAAGTTGCCGGAAGGATCGACCGTAAAACCCCTAGACGAAAATGCATATCCGCCGGGCTGGAATGCTACTGCGCGGAAATCTACGCCGTTGAGGGCGATCGGTGTTCCGATCCAGCCCTGTTGGGCAAGGATCATCGTGCTGTCGGCCCCGAATGGCCAATCGCCTTTGTAGGCTCCAAATTGAAGACCGGTCTTCCATGTAGTCGTATTGAGACTTGCACCAATCTGAATACCTGCATCCTCATAATCACCGCGGGAGCCGACGTTCCCACCACGTTGGACTAATACTCCCACCACACCAGCAGCTGAGGTGCCCGAGCCTAACAGCCCCACATCGGCCTCAAGGCTAATGAGGCCAGCCAAATAACTCCCACCAGTATCGGTATAGGCATTGGTATTGCCACCAAAACAGTCTCCCTTATAGTTTGCGAATGCTCCGCTGGTGCCGCCGAAATTTGCGGCGCATCGGGTTATTCCAAGTACACCGACGTAACCAGCACCACCCACTACGCCATCCGGCGTTCCGACGACGTTTACCTCGCCTTGTATGGCCGTACGACCACCCGTATGATGAGCTTGTACGTTATCGCGGACAGACAGATCGGTCAGGTAGCCAGGACCATTCGTCATTGTGTCTACCGTGCCGCCTGTAATATAGAAATCCAACGGGCTTATCTGTCCATCACTGCCGCTGCTGCCTATACCTGACAATGTGCCGGTCTGAACCAGCCAAGAGTTGGCTGTTCCGGACGCGCCGGAGTAAGTCTTATTACCTGTAAGCACAAGAGCGCCAGTAGTCGTCGCCCCACCAGTCACTGTGAGTCCGCCATTTTGAGTGCCATTACCGATTGTAGTGCTGGCGAGAGCGGCTAGACCTCCGTTGAAATGTCCGATGCTATTCATTGTCAGCGACCCGTCGGTACCGAAGGTCGATGTGGCGGTTGCGCCGATAGAAAGGGAGCTGAAGCTTCCTGTCACCGCGAACAATGAAGTCGTGGTTGCGGCAGATCCCATCGCCTTGGTAAAGGAGAGGGTCTGTAGCGCGGTTATGCCGTTGACAGTGAGGTCGCCCGCGCCGTCGAAGGTACTCGTCGCGGTGCCGCCGAAATAGGCAGCCATGGCAGAGATTTGGGTGGTCGAGGCATTGGCGAGCGAGAGTGCGGCGCCGGTGACGGTGAGGTTGCCGGTGATCGTGCCGCCAGAGGTCGAGAGGTATTCGCTCGCAAGGCTCGGAATGTCGGCCGCGGTCAGGCCGGTGACACCGTTGACGGTGAGGTTGCTGAACGAGAGGTTGTTGGTGCGGGTCGGGGCGCTGTCGCTGTAGCCGCCACCGACCGTCGCAACGGATGCTGCGGGGCGCGAGGCGGCGAGCGCCTTAGTAAGAGCGAAAGCGAGTTTGTCGAGGGCGGCGCGCAGGCCGGCATTCGTCGCGAACGTGCCCGTCCGGGAGACGGTGACGGCGGGAGCGGCGAAGCTGCCCGTTGGCGTGTTGGCGCTTTTAATACCTCCGGTTGCCAAGGCCATGTGTGGCGAGGCGGTGATGGCCTGCCCTGCTGCCACGGCGGCCGATTGTGATGGGCCTGATGCGGGCGAAATGTCAAAAAGCGCCGCAACGAAGTTGATCGCACCAGTAATGTAATTCCCAACGGTCAGGGGGATGGACTGCGCACCGGCCGCTTCTACCGATGGCGCGTACAAAGCGCTCACGAGCAATAAGGCGAGAGCGAACGTAGCGGTGGGTACTCGCCTTCTCATATATCGTTGTTATTGTACCTGCTGTGCCCTCATTTCTAATGGTTGGCGACAAAGGTGGTGGGGAGAAACCTCACGCTTTCCGCACTGTGCCGGAGCCAGTGACGCCCTGCTGCCTGCTTCGCGCACGAAGGTATTGGAGATTGGCATCCCGTGGTCGCAGCGTGTTGCGGCTCTACGCGATGCTGGAAGCGGAAATCGTGAATGCCGACCGGCTTAATTGCAGGCTTTATCTCGGATTGGCGAGATAGGAAAGAAAGGATATTGCTGGGGTTTGTATCACGGTTTCAGCTATGAGGTGGGCATTCCCCGACGACGCTTGTTGCCACAAATCGGCTCTCGTGCAATCGTTCTTCGTAGATGTACCTCCACCCCGCGAACCGGCGCCGGAATTGTTCGGGCGCTCGGTAGCGGGACGGAGGTTTCCGATGAAGGGTCAGTTCCCTGCCCGGCGCACTGCGCCGGCGAATACCAATGAGTTCTTTGACGAGAAAGGGCGCGATCGGCGTGCAGCGCGTGATATCGCGCTCGGCGAGCCGTGGGCTTTCGTCGAGCACCGGACGCTCGCGGAAGTTATTGCCGCGGAGCGGCAGCCATGACCGCGGAGATGCGCAAAGCGAAGCTCGCCCGGCTCTGCGCAATTGAGGGCTTCGACGACGTGAACGATCTCTTTGCCGAGTCGATCAGCGACAGCACGTGCCCGGCGATCTGCTGCAATCCGGCCAACCCCGACTGCGACTACATCGCCGAGATGGAGCCGGACCAGGACCAGGGTTGGTGCGAAGCATGCGATGCCGGGACGCTCGTGTCCGGGCTTGTGCTCGGCGGGCTCATCTGATGAGCGCCGAAGATGACGACGGCCCCAAGCAGTGGTTCCGAAACTATTACCGCTGCGATGCCTGCGGCCACGAGTGGGAGGACGAGTGGTCGTGCATGTGTGACGACGATTGTCCCGCATGCGGAGCGCGCCACATGTCGCCCTACGAGAGCGACGAGCTCTTTGGAGACGAGTCGTGAGCGCGTTCAAAGAAGTAGACGAGAGGCGCTACGACGAGATGCTCGGGGTCTTGCCGCCGGCGTTGTGGATCGACAAGGGCTTCCTCGTCGGCGAGCCGTTCGACCATCGCCGGTGCAAGGTCACGGGCCGCCTAGCGGCGTCGTTCACCGCGTTCATTCGCTACCGTGGAAAATATTACGAGAGCGAGGAGGCGATGACTGTTGGCGAGTTCAAGGCGTTTGATCCGAGTACGCTGGTATGAGCGCGCCGCGCCCCGAGTGGAACCCGACCGATCCCATTGCGACCTGGCTCGCAATCGGCAAGGCGAACCGGTGGATTCGGCGTGCGTGCGATCCGCCGTTCACCCGCGCGTCAGTTGTCGCTTGTGCGGACGCCGATGCCTGTGACCCGAGAAGGGCCTGACCATCTGGTCACGTGACTGTCCTGTCCACGCACTCGGTCTGGCTGAGCCGTTGAAGCACGGTCGCACCAGGAGGCTCGGAATGGACGTCAGGGACCAAACTAAGCGGCAAGTCGTTGGCGGCGTGGACACCCACAAGGATCTGCATGTCGCGGCCGTCGTTGATGAACGCGACCGGGTTCTGGGGAGCCAAAGTTTTGCCACGACCCGCCAGGGCTACCGACAAATGCTCGCTTGGATGCGATCCTTCGGTGAGCTCCAACGGATCGGGATCGAGTCCACCGGCAGTTATGGGGCCGGCTTGTTTCGCTTTCTTCAGACCGTAGGAATCGAGGTTCGGGAGGTCACGACGCCGGACCGACACGATCGCCGTCGACGTGGAAAGAACGACGATCTCGACGCGCAGAATGCGGCCCATGCCGCCTTTGCCGGCCAGCGAACCGTTACGCCCAGAAGCCGCGACGGTATGGTCGAATCGCTTCGGGTCTTGTCAGCGTGCCGAAAAACAGCCGTGGCAGCCAGGCGTGTGGCCCTGCAGTTAATCCAGAACACGATCGTCTGCGCGCCCGACGGGTTGCGAGACATCTTGCGCCGCATGACCCGCATGCAGCTCATTCGCACTCTCGCCGGCTGGCGGCCGGACCTGACTGCCTTTCGCGATGTGGAAGCTGCCTATCGGATCACCTTCAAGTCGCTCGCTCGCCGTTATCTCGAATTGCACGACGAGATCGCCGACCTCGATATCATGATCGGCGCCATCGTCGACGAACTCGCACCGGACCTCGTCGCACGCAACTCGATCGGCCACGTCGGGGCGGCCCAGCTGCTGCTCGCGGCCGGCGACAATCCTGATCGTCTCCGATCCGAGGCCAGCTTTGCCGCCCTCTGCGGGACCAGTCCAGTTCCCGCCTCATCCGGCAAAACCATCCGGCACCGGCTCAACAGAGGCGGCGATCGGCATGCCAACAGCGCCTTGCACATCATCGCGATTGGCCGGTTACGTACCGATCCGAAAACCAAGAAATATGTGGCCAAGCGCATTGCTGAAGGGCATTCAAAGCTTGAAGCCATTCGGGCCGTGAAACGCTATATCGCCCGCGAGGTCTTCACCCTCATCATGCGGCGCCACAAGACGATCAATCAGACCCAAATCACCGCTTGACAAACAGAAGGGCGTCCAGGGCAGCCAATTCACCAGCGACGACTTCACCGGCACCCTGGAGTGCTACAAGGTCACGATCAGCATGGACGGCAAGGGCCGCTACATGGACAACATCTTCGTCGAGCGGCTGTGGCGCAGCCTCAAATACGAGGAGGTCTATCTCAACGCCTATGCCACCGTCGCAGAGGCCAAGGCCGGCATCGGCTCTTGGCTCGGCTTCTATAACGAGGAGCGCCAGCACCAGAGCCTGGGATATCGCACGCCGCGCCAAGCCTACGAAGCAGAACGCCCGTGGATATGTGGACGATCGGCTTTGCCGACCGACTGCGCCTTCGCCCACATCCCCACCGGCACCACCGCCAACCACAAGATCGATGTTGACGACGAGGAGGACAGAACCGATGCCATGACCGTCGCGCCAAGCGCGATCGGAGCCGGTACCGAAATCGGCCGGGCTACACCTTAGAAGACGGCTCCGGCTGTCTCACGATCGGGGTCCAGTTCAGACAGCAGTATAGACCAAACATCCCATCCAAACGCGAAGCGAAGGTGGTGGGGTCGGGAGATATAAGGGACTTCCCCCCACATGGGGGGCGAAGCCGCGAATGGGACCAGCGCGACCCTGCCGCGCTGGCATCTCAGCGACAATCTCCGGCCGAAACGTTGTTCAGTTCGATATATTTCTATAAATCGCCAATCCTCGCGGTGATCCATATTGACGTTATTTGAGCAGTGTAAGAATTTCTGACATCAAACGTTGGCAGTTATTACATATTAAGACTTGTTTCATGTTGTTACGACTGCGCGAGCCTAATAAGGTTAACGCAGTCCAGCCGGGGATCGCGTGCTGGCCGATCGCGATCGGTGATTGACATGCGCAGTAAGGAGGCCCGATTGCCAAGCACTTTGCCAAGGGCTGCGACTGGCTCGCCGCAGCCTCGACGGTCGAGCAACGCTGACGAGCCGCTCGCCACACCGAGTGTTCGGGAGTTGGCCGCCAAGATCGTCGTGGCGTATGTCCAAAACAATCGGCTAGCAACCGACCAGATTGGTGCATTGATTTCAAGCGTGTGTCAGGCCCTTACCAATCTCGAAACGCCGACGGTGAGCGAAGAAGCACAACCCACCCCGGCAGTTCCGATACGACAATCCGTCCGACCTGATTACGTCGTCTGCCTCGACTGCGGGTGGCGGGGGCTAAGGCTCCGTCGGCATTTATCGTCAGTACACGGCCTGACGGTTCAGGAATACCGCGCGCGTTGGAATTTGCCGGCAAATCACGCCGTGATCGCACCAGCATACAGCGCACGTAGCTCCGCGATGGCGAAGCAGACTGGTCTCGGTCGAACGGCCTAAAGTCAATTATCGGCCCAGCGCGATCCCGCCGGATCACTGTTAGCCGATGGCAGCGGTGATGATTGTGATGCTCGCTGGGATCGTCTTCACGTCCGCCACAAGCTACGATCGTACCGGCGCCGAACTGCCGCAATTCGATATGCGGCCGCCGTTGCTGAGATCGGCCAGATGCTGACGGGCCCAGCAAGGATGCGTCACAGCCAGCCGCGGCAACGATCGCTGTTCAAGAGAGTTCGGCGAACTGGTAAACCGCGCAAGAGCAATTTGAGGAGGCGGTGGCAGAGTATGGCAAGGCGTGCCGCTAGGACAAGTGCCAAGGACTAAACAACATAAGGTCAGGCTAGCTTACCTGGATACCATATCTATCGTTGTGACATGAAACTACTTGCGCTCTCAAGTCATGGTTCAGAAGAGGCTTGCCATAGGGGCGAGAGATTGCACAAAATATTAACCTACGTTGGTCGATTTGATTCTTGTGATGGGTCCGTCGAATTCGCTGCGTCCGTTATTGGACATCGGGTAGATTGATCTTCTCGACCAAGGTATAAGCTGGCCGACAACAATGACCGCCGATGGACAGGCCCTTAACTTACGTTATGCGCGACAGCGTGCCGAGGCTGATGCTGTGCGCCAGGCACTGGCTCAATGCGGCTCCAATCTATCGCAGGCGGCTAAGTTTCTAGGGATCAGCCGGCCTACGCTCTACAGCCTGTTGCGGCAACACGGAATTGCGACGAGCCGGCACCGGCGGAGCACTTCGCTCCCACCCGATCCGAATGACACATAGATGTTCCCACTCTAGAGGCCTAACACTGAGCGGCCGCCAACGCCGAAATTCCTGCTGCATCTCGTCGGCGACGTGCGCTAGCCGCTCCACGCTGCCGACGATTACGATGCCGGCGGCGACCGAAAGAAGCCGGCAGTCGACAGCGCTTTTGGCGCTCATAGCAGCACGAGCTGTTCGATTGTCGCGCTAGTAGAGCGCTTGGTCGTGATCCAGCGAACGTCGCCGGCGACAAGCTCGGTATGCTATCCGTCCCCATCATCAGGGCTGTCATGTCGGATGCGGATCTGATCTCGGCTGAGCGTGTCGTGTTTTAGTCGGAATGCTGTCGATTTCCCTTGCGGAGCGCGTCGCCCAGACGATAGTGATCCGAGCTTCCGAGGCGATGCCAAAGACAGCCACGATGTCTCAATTGAGGCGCCGTGCTTAATATCGCCAACGCCTCTAGCGAGACGGGGAGACCAAGGTGATAGACCCTTCGGTTGACGCAAACGTATTGGATCATCCGACTATTGTTTGCCCCTGTTGCGGCAACAGTTCTCTGGAAGAATTTGAAGACACGTTGCACGTCGAGGGTCATGAAATCAGAATTTACATTTGCATTGTCTGTTGTGCTCTAGTGAATCAGTGGGAGCTAGAACAGGCGTTGAGTACGACAGAAACCGAGCACGAAATACAGATGACAAGTCCTGGTCCGGAAAGTTATAGTGACCTTGAGCAACACGTCAAAATGTACCAACAGACGTTACGATTTTTGCTAAAAGCCTTGCCTTCTATCAACCCGGCGCAATCAACTTTCGTACAAATCGGCGTTGGTCAGGGTGCTGCTGTTCGTGCTGCCGCTAACTTGTTTAGGAGATGCTACGCTATCGATCACGACTTTTCGATGTTCGAGGCGACGCGTTCGCATCTGGAGATGCCGAATGAAGTGCTCTGTCTAAATTCAATAGAGCACCTCTTCGACCCTGTTGACATAGTAGCATGCTGGCATTCGTTCGAGCGAATGCCACGACTTTACGATGTCATCGTGCAAATCAGATCAGCGCTCAGACCCGGTGGATATCTTTGTTTTAAGGCTCCACTGTATCGGCCGAACCATTTATTCAAAGGAATTTATACATTTTTCAACTATCAGACTGTTACCGTCCTTGCGTCGCTTCATCGTTTTGACGTGGTTGACATATCGACTGATTATTCGAATGGGCTCTTGCATGCGATCCTGCGAAAACCTAATCCAAATACATCATCGGAAGATACTGATCTACGCTATATTCAGCGCAAGAATTGCGACGACGCGGCCGGCGGGACACCGACATCTTGGCGGCCTATCGGTGGCACAGAGGCCGACCTACAAATGCGTCGCATTATCGGTCGGAAGTACGTATCCGGACACGGTTTCGAAATTGGTGCCGGCCTCGTGCCAACTTATTTTCAGGGAATCAAGCACCTGTCGATGGTGGATAAGCTAGACGGCTCGGAATTTGAGCGGCTCTTTGGCGAAAGGCCCCCGTACGATATTCTGACTCTGGAGCAAGCCCGAAGCGGCAACTCTGAGGGTGTAGATTTCGTCATGGCGCATCAGGTTTTAGAGCATTGTTCAAACCCAATTAAGGTTTTAGCGACGGAATGGATTCCGCTTTTGAGAGACGGTGGTGTGCTTTTCATATCAATACCATCATACAATATGGTTTCGGAGCGATTACGTCTACCAACTCCGCTCGATCATATACTAGATGATTGGGCTTTAGATCGGAGTGACGAAGCATATGAGAGTATTGATCATATACCATCATTCATTATCGGATGGACGGAGGCTCATGAAGGTTCGTTTTGGTTCGCGAAAGGTTCCGCTAGCGAGTACGCACGAGGCATCTTAACGGAGATTAATCGGCGCGGTCATGATTTGCACTGGCATACCTATTCTTTTGATGTCGCCGCAGCCATGATGGAGGTTGGGTTCTACGCCGCAGGTGTCAACATGGAATGGTTGCATAAGCAGGAAACTTTAGATTGTATTTATTTAGTCGCGAAGAAGGTTCCGGTGGTGGACCGACCGGTCGAACCGCAGGCTCTGCGGGAATATCAAAAAAGACTGGCCAAGATTTTACAGACGATAACGATTAAGCACTCGCCGAGCCTGGTCAGTAACAGCCATATCAGCGACGACCAGCGGTAGTACTCAATCCTGTACCGGGCGATGGTAATGTCCTTGTTGTATGTAAAGGGAGCGCTTGGCCGTGGTGCCACGCCGTATCCCATTGTTCGAGGGGAACGCGACTGCTCGTGCTCCTGCCGGTCGCACACGACGTGCAACGACGTCGCCGCGTGGGTCAAAACGTGATGCTCTGCTCCAGGTGCTTCGCGATGGCGGCGGTTTCAGCCGCGGCTGAAATACTGAAGAAGATGGGTTTGAAGGGAGATAGAGCCGGCGAGATGTCGGTCTCCAATGCGCTCAGCCTCTGACCAAGTTGCGGTAGGTCGAGCGTGGCGGGAATGGGACACACGACACCTGCTCAGGCAGGTTTGTCGCCCGTTCATGCGCGTCGAAAACTGGCCTCGTCGAGAATGTCGTCGCTCATCCCCTCCGGTAGATCGGCGAGCGTCAGGTCAATCCTCGGAGACCGAAGCCCACTGTACGGGTCCCTGAAGGTGCTGAACATCCGCGCCTCGTACTTCTTCCGCATGACTGGAATAAGCAATTCGAGATTCCAGTGCATCAGCCGGTCGCGATCGTGGCTGTCAAGGCCACGGCGAGGAAAATAATCGTCGATGTCCTGCTGTGCGATGAAGACATAGACCCGCTGGCGACCGTCGAAGCAACGGATCAGCACTCGATCACGAGGGTCAACGTGCTGAATCACAATATTGAATTGATCAAGCGGCATTTGATACTCCAGTCTGTTTATTTGCGTCAGACGGGAATGTGCTGCCGTGATACGGCTACCGTGTTGGCGTTGATCGCCATTAAGCGCTGTCGCTTCTGCGGGACGATCTCAACGGGTATGCGGTGCGCCGTTGCGCCTTACCTAAACTGCCATCAAGTTCTCTCGCGCCTCTGCATGATCGGCCAGCCGGTCAAAGCCATCGGCCATCGCTCGAAGCCGCGTTTGCTCATCGTGATTACGTGTTGACTGAGCACGCTGCCGCAGCTCCGCTGCTTGCTGCCGGTATTTGTCCACATGCGATGAAGCTGTCTTCGGCATGACGCAGCCCGCTGTCTCCCATGGCTGGCAACGATGCTAAGGTGCGGGAGTCCGCGGCGCATCCCTTAAGTTCACCATGTTGCCAGCCAGCCTTGCGCAGCTCAACGCTTTCGGGTTGGGGTTGACGAAATTTTGTCGCCGGCTGCATCAGACGAAGGGTGGGGCCGGCTCTACCAGCGACGGACCGATGTTCTTGACGTTGCCTAGCCGGACGGCCATCCCGCTTGCGTAGTGAAGCAGCTCGGTTGGATTCAGGCTGCTTCCAAGACATCTGACCTCGCCGACCTCAACGCCGTAGATCGCGACGACTTGCGTTGGAACGCTGCCACTCGCGCTGAACGTCCTTTCGAGGATTGGTGCTTCGTCGCTGCGATCATCCGTCCGCCTGGCGCACGGACGAAGAGGTGTCGGAAGCGAGAGCGTGACCGCTTGATCTCTAGACATTCGTGCACCAAGTCTGTGTAGGCAGACTGAACTTGAATGCTATGCGGCGAGCTTCAGCTTGAAGCCAGCGGAATCAACCTTTGATCGATAGCGTTCGTCAGGCCGACCGGCGTTTTTTGTGTCGGCAGTTCAACACGAGGTAGCCTTGCTGTCTTACGCTACGAAGCGACATCTTGACGCTGATAACGATGGCCGCCGACAGGCGTCGATACAGGCGGCGGCCGAGGCGCTGTTCCGGCCGAGAGAACCGGTGATTGACCCGATGACGCCAGCCGCCGCCGCGCCAACTGATCAACCAACGCGTAAACCACGCGTGCTCGCAGCGGTGTCGGTACCGTCCAACCAACACAGGCCGACAGAGGCGCCGGCCACGGAGGATAATATTCCAGTGTCACATAGCTCGATACTCACCGACACCCAGACATTCATCACGAAGCAACGCGATGCGCTAGCTCAACAGCGTGAAAGCATCTTCAGCCAGCAACATGAGCTTCAGCAGCAGCTCGGCGCGGTAAACGCGATGCTCGCCAAGTTCGACGTGTTCGAAGGCAAGGTGGCTGCTCCTACATCTGGCGGTCGCACTCGACGTGCAAGGACGTCGCCGCGTGGATCAAAACGTGATGCTCTGCTCCAGGTGCTTCACAATAGCGGCGGTCTTAGCCGTGGCGAAATACTGGAGAAGATGGGTTTGAAAGGAGATAAAGCCGGCGAGATGTCGGTCTCGAACGCACTCACCGCTCTCACCAAGTCGCAGCAGATCGAACGTCGCGCCGGCAAATACCACTTGGCAGCGTGATCGGGGAATAACGTGGAGGGAGGAGAGAGGCGGCTCTGCCGCCTCTTTTTTGTGGTGTTCAACCGCAAGCAGCCAGTTCCTCCTTATGGCACAGAGTACCTAGTGCTCAGACACTGACAGACGATTCACCGGGTCCCGATCAGGCGGTGGTGCGGAAGGCCGTATCGGCGGGTGCTGCCCCCGCAGTGTGTATCCTCTGATTGCGTCTGAGCACTAGCACGGCGTCGATGGCAATCGGCTCGATTAGCGACTCATCGTTGTTCGTGGCGCTACCGACGCGCTGGCTAGCGGAGAGCGGCGTCACCAACGTCCCGCCGCCCGCCCTCGACTGCATCACCCTCGTGCGTCCCTTGTCGCCAGATAGAGACGACCAACGCGGCGGCAGCGACACCGGCAACAGCACCGAGAATCGCCGCAATGAGTGCAAGCCATTGTATGTCGGAACAGTGCCGCTACCCCCGTTACAGCGTCAACTTTGACGATCCGATCGATGGTCTAGCCGTCTCCGCTGGCGCGCCTCAAACGGCACCCGCGCCAACGGTCGCCGCGTCGGCAACGAAGCGGGTAGTAGGGTCAGCGGCGCTCATCGCCACAAACGGTAGAAAAGGATGATGTTTACCCTGCGGGTGCCGACCTTGGTTCTCTCTGCCACTATCGTCGTGATGACGGCCCCGCCAGTGATCGGCCCTGCGGCCCAGGGATATGACAGGGGCTTGCTGGCAGAAAAAAGAGACGCCTCCGTTGGCCGACACGAAGGTTGCCAAGCCACAGCGGCCACGACGCGGGCCCGAGGATCACCGGCATCCTATTCAGAAATCGCGCCCGGCGTCGTCGTGAGAAAGGATGAAATGACACGCCTCCCATCCTGTCGAGCGTCCTGCTGGCTTGCGCCGTCGCCAGCGCATGCACGCCGGTAACGCTAGCGCCGGATCGATAAGCGGCCGATACCGGAGTGGTCTGCGCGCAGAAGGCTGGTGCCAGCCAGACCTACTGGAGCGAGGCTGAGGCGGCAGCAGCGGGATGTAGCAAGATGCACCGCTGCCGAACGATGCCTACTGCCGAGCACAATTGAAAAATAGCGCCGCTGGAGTGAAGCTTCAGCCGCTAAACTAAAATTAACTATGTTGATGAGGGTTCCGGCTCCGCGAGCGACGAAGCCGGGGGCCGCCGCGTAGGCCAAGCGCGTGACCGCCGTGATATTGAGCGAAATCATCTCCGCCATCTTGTCGACGTCGGAGCGCAGTAGCGGCTTTGTCGCTCCGACGCCGGCGTTGTTGACCAGGAGAGTGATGCCCGCATCGGTCCTCAATCGTTCTTCGACCCGCGCCAGGTCCGCTTTGACGGTAAGATCGCCTGCAAGCGTCTCAACGCGGCGGCCGGTTGCACCTATCAGGCGTTCGGCAAGCGCCGTCAGCCGGCCCTGATTGCGCGCGACCAGGATCAGGTCGTAGCCACGTCTGGCCATCCTGTCGGCATAGACAGCGCCGATCCCCGAGGAGGCACCCGTGATCACGCCGGTACCTTGGTCTACTGTTTCGCTCATTCTCGTCTCCAAGCGCGGCGACGTGCATTTTGGCAAATCGCCGGTGCAGCAAACAGTTATTATGACATGGTGCGGCCTCCCGGGCCCTCGGAGGTGATTATGACGCTATTTGGACGATCTATTCACAGCAAAGAAAACGCGCCGCGCCACGATGCTGCACAGGATACACGTGTGGACAGCCATATATACAAATGGGATGAGAGCAAATAACATAGCTCCCAAGAGTATCAGATTTTTCGAAAATAGTAGTGAGACAATGACAACCTGGTAAACCTGGACAATGCTGGCGAATATCAGCATCAGCAATGCAAGGAGCCCGAGGCCCTGCATCCCGCGGCGAGCCTTCTGCCGCACCACGCCGGCGATTGGAGGGGTGCTCATCCGATCATCGGGCCCGGCCTGGCTGCGAACGATCTGCGATACCACCGAACTACTATCGTTTGCGTAGTGACGAAATATTCTTGAGTTGCAGACCGGCGATACCATCCCGGGTCAAGGCAGCCTCCCATTCCGCCAGTTCTTCCTCAGAAATCATATAGCGCTGTAAGCATGCGGTGAGCGCCGCAGGGTGAGCTATTTCGGCGACTTGAGCGGTGGCCCGTTTCCGGCGGCTCTTTCGTCAGCGATGATCTGGCGCAGATTGTCGATGCCATCTCGGGTGAAGGCCGGCACCCCGTCCTCGCCGACGCCGTACACCCAGAGGCTGCCGTCTTCCGGCTCCATGCCGATCGACAGGTCGAAGAGCCAATCTTCGTCTTCGCCGAGGAGATTTGCGACATAGCCGATCGTGAAGACGACGCTGATCGCCGCCATGATCAGGCGGCCTGGCGCGTTGCCGAGCGCGGCTGCCAGTTCCACGGCAGCAGGTCGTCGATGTCGCGGGCCGGGTACTCGGCGATGCGAGCCAGAACGTCGGCCAGCCAAGCCTGGGGATCGATATCGTTCATCTTGGCGGTGACGATTAGGCTGTACATCGCTGCGGCGCGCTGCCCGCCGCGGTCCGACCCTGCGAATAACCATGACTTTCTTCCGAGGGCGATACCACGCAGCGCTCGCTCTGCGGCATTGTTGCTCAAGCAGATCCGTCCATCATCGAGAAAGCGCGTGAAGGCCGGCCAGCGCTTCAGCAGGTAGTCCATTGCTTTGGCGAGATCGTTGCCACGCGACAGCCTCGGCCGTTCCTCACGCAGCCAGCGTTCGAAATCGTCGACAAGCGGCGCGCCCAATTCCTGCCGGACTTGCCGCCGCCGCTCGACGCTGTGGCCGTTGATCGAGCGTTCGATGTCGAACAGGGCATCGATGCGCCGGACCGCTTCGACCGCCAGCGGCGAGATCACACTCGCCGATCGGCCTTGCGCCCTGCGCCTGGCATTGGCTTCGACATCGGCCAGGACGAAGAACGACCGGCGGGCGTGCACCCAGCACGCCGCCTCGACGATCGGCCGGGGCTTGCGAGTGGCCTCGTACAGCTTGTTGTAGCCGCCGTAGGCATCGGCCTGGAGGATCCCGGCATAGCCGGCCAGATGACGGGCGGGATGCTCGCCGCCGCGATCGCGCGAGTAATAGAACATCGCTGCCGGCGGGCCCTGGCCGCCGAACGGACGGTCGTCGCGCACATAAACCCAACATCGTCCGGTGTCGGTCTTGCCGGTAGCCAACACCGGCACCGTCGTGTCGTCGCTGTGCAATCGTTCGGCGGCAAAGACGTGTGCCTCAAGCCGCTGCAGCAGCGGTGACAGTACGGCGCAACACGCGCCCACCTGGTCGGCCAGTGTCGACAGACTGAGCGGCACGCCCTCCCGGGCATAGCGTTCGGCCTGCCGGTTCAGCGGCTGATGCTGGCCGTACTTCTCGAACAAGATCATCGCCAACAGGCTGGGGCCAGCCCAGCCGCGCGCGATCACATGGAAGGGTGCTGGAGCCTGGCTGATCTTCTCGCAGTCGCGGCACGTAAACTTCTCGCGCACATGCTGGATCACCTTCCACTGCCGCGGGAGCACCTCCAGCGTCTCGGTGACGTCCTCGCCCAGCTTGCGCAGCCGCGCGCTGCCGCAACACTGGCAGGTCAAAGGTCCGGGTTCGACCACCCGCTCCCGCGGCAGATGCTCAGGAAAAGGCTGGCGTGCCGGCCGCTTGCGGGTGAACGCCACCACATTGGCCGTCTTCGCAATCCCATCTGGTCGAGCAGCCGCACCGAGCGTTCGGAGTGTTGGCCGTACAGCTCTCGCGTCAGCTTGGCGATCTGCAATTGCTGGTGCGCGATCAACGCCTGATCGTTGGAGGCTCTGGCTTTGGCGACGGCGAGCTCCGCCTCAACCTGTGCTGCCCTGTCGTTCGCGGCAAGCAGCGCCGCCTTCAGCGCGTCGATATCGTCAGGCAGGTCACTGGCACTCGCCATCCCAAGATCGAATCATAAATCCCCGCCGCTGACTCGCTCAAACTGCGAACGCCTATCCAGCGCGTTGCGGACGGAATGTATGCCGCGGGTTCCGCCAGTCGATCCCGTCGAGCATGTAGGCGAGCTGCGCTGCTGAGATGGCGACCGTCCCGTCGGCCGGTGACGGCCATAAGAATCGACCCCGCTCCAGCCGCTTCGAGTACAGCGACATGCCAATCCCGTCGTGCCAGATGATTTTAATCAAATCGCCTCTGGCACCACGAAAAACGTACAAATCGCCGGCATGCGGGTCGCGCCCGAGCGCCTCCTGCACCTGCAGCGCCAGCCCGTTCATCCCCTTGCGCATGTCGGTGCGCCCGACTGCCAGCCAGACCCGCACATCCGCGGGGACCGCGATCATCGCCGCTCCAGCACGTCCAGCACCAGCCGCAGCGCAGCGGCCTTGACCGCACTG
>Ga0206927_1076_pt1 | contig 22677 bp, 9 predicted proteins | sample Alteio_BWOrgHeat_60_FD_153249 | JGI IMG/M metagenome (GOLD analysis project Ga0206927, IMG submission 153249) | Enriched cells from forest soil in Barre Woods Harvard Forest LTER site, Petersham, Massachusetts, United States -... | ecosystem: Environmental > Terrestrial > Soil > Temperate forest > O... | reverse complement strand
TTGCATGGAAACTGGATTAAGAAAACTACTTTCTACAATAAGATTCCGGTAAATATTATCTATCGTGAAATAATTTATTTCGATGATGCCACTGTTAAAAATCCTCCATTGGTTCATCCGCTTTCAATTGCAACTGAAGTGGAAGCAGAAAAGGTTATTGAACCTGTTGAGGAATTATCGGATAAGAAATTGAAATGGCTGATAGAGGGAAGTCCCACATCGGATGGTTTTTCGGCAGCACGCTATTATGCAATTCAACATAAAGAAGCGCCTTCATTGATAAGTTATACCGGACCTTATATTGAGGCAATAAATCTCCGAAATGAACTAATTGAAAATATGGATGCACAGGAAATCCATACCTATGAGGTTGACAGGGAGGAATACGGTAATAATTTAAACAGGTTTACGTTGATTTTCCCTGGGAAAGCCTATATATTGCAAGCCTTGGGAATAAGTAAAATGGATGCTTGGAATTTTGAAGTCCCTGATAACATTGAAACAGAAGATGGCGATGTTTATATCAGCCAGTTTCAGTTGTATCGTCCAAGTCCTGCTTCCGGAAAGCGTGATGAATATTTTGAAGAAGAAATAAGAGAGTATATCAGTTTATGTACCCTTAAGACAAAACCCGAACTTCCTACTATCAATATGATAGAGGTATCTTCTAATGGATTCGTAATGGCACCACATGACGTGGACCAGGATTTTGAAATTAAAGACCTTGATGTAAATTATGGTTATGGTTTCTCAAAGTTTCATGAGGAACTGATGGGAAGATTTAATAACAGTACAAAAGGATTGGTATTGTTTCATGGGATACCGGGTACGGGTAAAACATATTATATCCGTCACCTTCTTCGTGAAATGGCTACCGGAAATAAAGAAGTCATCTATATGCCACCGAATATGGTAGATCATCTGGTGGAGCCGGGTTTCATGACCTTTCTTTCAGGAGAAGTCAGGGAATGGTCAGAAGAAGGAAAGTTCTGCGTATTGCTGATTGAAGATGCCGAACCTTTGTTGGCAAAACGTCAGGAGGGAGTGAGGATTCAGGGTGTTACCAATCTTTTGAATATGACTGACGGGCTTCTGAATGATATGCTGAATCTTCAAATCATCTGCACGTTTAATGTTGATTTAAAGAAGTTGGATAGTGCTCTTCTTCGCCCGGGTCGCTTGATTGCAAGAAAAGAATTCAAAGCGCTTTCTGAATTAGATGCTAACTTGCTTGCACAGCGATTAGGTATCAAACATCATTTTACAAAACCGGCTACCTTAGGTGAAATATATTCATGGGGACAAAATAAACATACCCTCATTCATGATGTGGAAGCTGACAGAGATGCCTCTTCTCTCATTGATGATTTATAATAAAAAATAATAAAATGTATTGTCACCGTTTTGATGATGTTGAAGCTCTTCCGGCAAGCACTAATGAGGAGATAGTTCAAAAGTACCGCAAGGGGATGGAGATGCATCCTGAAGCTAAGCCTTATTTTCTCAGGCAACTTGCATTCCATTACTATGATATTAAAAAACCTGATTTGGCTATAGCAGCACATTATGAACGGATTGCATGCTATGAAGGGAAAGAAATATTGGAAATGGATGACCGACATCATCTTAGCGAAGCATTTACTTCTATCTCTCGTGATTTTAATGCAAAGGGAAAATTTGATCTTGCGTTTGAATATTTAAAGAAAAATTTTGAGTTGGAAGGAGATAAATTGGGAGCAATGGCAATGATTGCAAGGTTTTATGAAGAACAAAAAGATTATAAAAAGGCGGAGGAATGCTATTTTCAATTGCTCGAAATACCAAAGATTTACGGACCGCAATATAATCATGAATATTATAGTGAAGCCGGTGTTTATAGTTTACTTGCCAATTTTTATGTGAAAATCAAGGATTATAAAAAAGCTATTTCATTTCATGAGAAACGATTGGAATTGGAATCAAAAAATAATAATAAACATGGATATGTCTTAAGCAGCCTGGCTTATGCGTATAGTTTTATTGATAAGGAAAAGGAATATGAATATACATTGAAGGCAATAGAATGGTATGAAAAAGGGGTTGCTGATTATGACAATGGCGTAGCTGTTATTGATCCTTTAAGATATGATACTACTGCAGCCTATGTACTTCCGGGATATTTTCATTGTTTGAAAGATTTATATTCAGATATCAACAATAAGGAAAAGGCAGCCTTTTATAATAAGCGGTTAGGAGAAATTCATCAAAAGGCTTACGAGGATCCATTAGGTAACAGTAAAGATTATCATGAAAGTTGTGTGGCAGATTCCCTGGTAGAAGAGGGAAAATTTAAAGAGGCGCTGGCGATTTATTTAAAACAATTGAAGGAAGAAGAATATGAAGATAATAAACCCGGTCACTATAAAAAAATAGCAGAAACGTATACTAATGCAAAGAATATTAAGAAGGCCATAAAGTATTACCTGTTAATGCTTGAAATGGATGAAGATGATTATCATGCAATCCTGGGACTTGCGGTTATCTATCAGGATGAAAAAAGATATGACCTTGCAAAACCATATCTTGAGAGATATATTGAACTGTGTCCGAATAAGAATGCACGTGCGTATTCCGCTTTAGCAAACTGTATAAACGAAAAGGAAGAACCTGTATTGTTTATTAGTTTATTAAAGAAGGCTGGGGAAATTAATGATGATAAGGATGAAAGTTATGCATGTTCTTTATATTGCATTATGGGAAAGATTCATTGGAATGTATTGAAGGATGCGGAAAGTGCGTTAACATGTTTCAGAAAAATGATGACTTTAAATCCTAGTGAAGAAAACATTGGTGAGGCAGGTTTGTGTGTATTTACAATGTCCACAAATCCAGAGGCAGTCCGGTCTGCAATGAAATATATGACAGAATTTATGAATGTAAAAAAAGGAGATGATCATCGTCCTGTGCTGACGCCGGAAGAAATAAAAGCATTACCCTATCATTACCTGAATTTTCCGGAAGACTTTATGGAACAACAAAATTACATTAAAAAATTTAAAGAAGATTTTGAAAAGGACTTGGAAAGTAATCCTCTTTATAAGGAGTTTTTTGAAAAATATGATTCTGCTTCAATACCGGATTTTCGTAAAGCTTATGTTAATTATAAATTGACGTTGGTTAGCAGTGGAAAATATTATGGAAACTCTGAGGAACCGGGAGTTGAGGTATTTCTGAGATTGGATGCAGAAAAAGTTTTTAAATTGATATTGCAGAAGAAACTATTTAATATGCAGGTCTTGTGGCGGGCTGAAAATCTTACAATTCCGGAAGTGGAAATAATTTATGATTTTGAATGCTGGAGTGAAAGAATTATGGATTGCCCGTTTATCGAAGATGTAACTCCTGGAGAGTTATCCGTTATGAAACAATTTTTAATGGATTCAAATTTCTCCGATGGCACGAATTGGTGGTTTCACAGTTGGCAGGATTATGAGGAACTGATTCAGCAAAATAATGACGGACATTGTGAATATATGCCTGAATGGTATGATTTCTATGATGGAAGAATGGGAACAGGGGCGTTGTTATTGCTTCCCGATAAACGTGGTCCGAAAGAATCTGCTTATATTTCAAAGTTTTGGGAATGGAAAAACAATCAGCCACGCCAGGTTCCTGAGCCTTATACTCCAGTCCTCCAGCCGTTACATCCAACTGAAAATGCTTTTTCTGAATTCATTAATAGTTATGAAAACGATTATTTCAATCTTATTCTTCAACAAACTCAAGAAGAAAAGAAATTCCCTGAAGAAACTTTTGATGTTAGTGAAATATGGAGTGCTATCGCAGAGTTCCGAAAATCAAAAACTCCAATATACCTGAATGGAGGAATGGAATGGCATGAAGCAATACTAACTGCTGCCAGAAAAATGAAGAATGCAAAAATTGCCAATAGATTAGACGGTGTGTATGAGGATTATATTATGAAACGGCAATTGCAAGGTTTGCATATCGGAGATACAAAAAATGGCTTTGTAAATAAGCTAAAAGACAATTCGCGTGCTGAAACCCTGGAAAGAATTCTTAAAGGCAGAGAACTTAGCGGAGAACCAAGTGATTTAAATTTTTAGTAATAGATTTTTTTGCAGTCGGAAAATCTGACATAAAGTTTACATATCATAAAAAATGAAGTACAATCCCGACGGATCTCCCTTTCCTGTCATGCCGACAATGGTTGTTCTTGATTCGGTAAATCTTTTTTATTCACCTCCTCACTTTGAATTAAATTAAAAATACTTTTTAATTCATTTACAGACCCAACCTGATTCTTATCCCAGTATTTGGTGTGAGAAAGTAAGGGTACCCATGACACCAGGCTGCCTTTTGCTTTCAATGGAACATCCTTTATTCCTTTACCAAACTCATCTGACAGCTTCCCTCCTATCCAGTCGTTTTTAAAATAAATATTTGTCCACTTGGTTTCTGCAAAATGAGCAGCATGATGTAAAATTTTTATATCCCTGGGTTCTTTATCTTTACGCTTAAATTGCTGGTTAAAGGCAAAATTTTTATCGTGTTCATCCATTACAGGTGGCGAAGTAGGATATTCGCGCTGATTTTTTTTCTTTTCAAATTCTTCTTCAGAACGAACGACAAGCATAGGCGCATGAGTAAGCGGTGAGCCAATAGTAATAAAATGGCTTACTTTCCATTCACTGCCAAGGTTTCTGTATTCATCAAAAAGTTCCTCCTGCAATTCCTGATAGTTTTCACCCGGATTTACAGATTCGTTCTTTACTTTCTCAAGCATTTCCTGTTTGATGGTATCGGGGATATTTGAATATTTATCATTGTACTCGGCAAAGAGGCTGGAAAGAATATCATAAGCAACAATGGTTCCGAGACTATGTGCCACCACCATTATCTTAGCATATTTGAAGCTTTCATTATTATTTTTTGCCTCATGCAGATTTTTTAACAACTCTATTCCATGTTTTCTGATAGTGTCTCTGGAAGCGATATTGTCAGGGGAAGGTACCGTATATTTAACCACATCTCCCACACTTTTTGTTATTGCTCCGGCAATGGTTTTTGATAAAAGTTCCCAACCTGCTTTAAGAACCAAAACTATTAAAGTTCCGATAAAAGTAGCAATTAAAAGTTTGATGTTATTCAATTCAATTATTTTATATACTCCAAAACCAATAGCAGCTAACATCAATATAACGAAGCCTATAAAAAGCCGGACAAATAGTATGTGTTTCGACAGGCTTTTAGAAGGTTTTTTAAAAAACAACAATTTAAAACTCCATATCATTGTTTCTGTAATTCCCGGCTCTTCGACATAGGGAGCCCAATAATATTCAAAGAAATCATACTTCTCATGTCTGAAACTAAGTCTCCTTGTTTCTGTATCATCTGTTATACGATTGGGGCTGCTATATTCAATTTCGCCTTCAGGTTTAAGCGCATCTGCAAACCCTCTGAGTGTATCCATAGGGAATTGGTTTCCCATACCATGCACCATTACAACAGCAATTCTTCCTTTTAACCGGCTCATATCTTTTGGGGGTTAGAAATGTTCATCATCATGGCTTTACAACTATTTACTGTCTTGCCCTGAAAACTTATTTTTAATGCATTCATTTTCAAAAATCATTCTGCAATATTAATCAATAATAAAACACAACCAAAACATAGCGCAAATAAAAAAACAAAAATGAATTGCTTCAAGAATAAATGTTTCGCGATTCGGACGGACAGATTCTGCAGAACTCCATTAAGAGCCATCGACAAGGTTCATTTTGTCGGGATGTATTTTAATCTTTCTGTTAAGCATTATAAAACCTATTGCAGTTAAAACAGCCAGTCCCGCAAAAAAGAGAAACATATTGTCGAAACCAAATCGTGAGGCTATTCCCAATCCCAGCACCGGAGCTGCTATATTGGCAATTCCAAAAGCAATGGAATAGAGTGCCGAGTATTGTCCTTGTCGCTCTTTGAGTGGTCGTGATAAGGCAAAATTCATCATAAATGGCATGGCAAATATTTCGGATAAGGTGATAATAAATGTATAGAATATAGCACCTGGCATCCATCCTTTGCTGAACATTAAAATGCATAACGCAACAGGAATACAAAGAGTGCCGGAGATGATAAAGGGGAATATCTTTTTATTCTTTTCGAGTTTGGTGATTAAGGGCATTTCTATCAATACTACTAATATGCCGTTCAAAGCAAGGAGCAATCCGATAGTGTCTTCATTGTATTTGCATATCTTGCTGAAATATTGCGGAATGCTGGCAAATAGCTGGAAGAAACAAATGCCAAAGAAAGCCACCAGCAGGATAAAAAACAAATACCTGTAATCGCGATATGCCGAAGTGGTTTTATCCATAAGGACAGGATGAAGATGTTTGTCTTTTTGTTGTACATGACGTGGTAAATAAATATAAAGTATGGCGGCAGCAGCAAAACTGGTACAGGCATCTATTACAAACAACCACTTATAGCCAAGATAAAGAGCAACAAATCCTCCAACAGCAGGACCAACAGAAAAGCCAAGATTTACTGCCAGACGGACAAGAGAAACAGACCTGGTTCGATTGTCGGGTGTACTGTAAATGACTATGGCGGTTGAATTTGCCGGTCGGAACATATCGGAAGAAAATGCATAAAAAAAGATAATGGCAGCGATGAAATACATTTTGGTGGTAGTGAGCATCAGGAGTAATATAAGTCCGCAGGAAATAAGTGAGAAAAACATGACATCGAAGAAGTTTTTTCGGTCAGTAAGGTATCCTCCTGTATAGCTACCAAGGATACTTCCCATTCCATAAAAGCTCATGATAATTCCTGCCTGTTCTATTTTATAGTTTAATTGTTTGGTGAGATATAGCGAAGTAAAAAGAAGCACCATGGAACCGCTCCGGTTGATAAACATGGTGATGGAAAGAATCCATGCATTTTTATGTAGTTTGGAAAAAGCGTTTCGGTAGAGATGAAATATCTGATGCATAAGTCTTGCAAAATTAACACGATTAACCGTCAGACCAAAAAAGTTGCCTTCTCATATAGATTTCATTATCCCAAAATTGAATTAATCGTTGACATTATAACTTATAAAATGCTCTTCTTGCTTTTTTCGTTTTCCTGCTCATTTTTCTTCTCTGTTTTATTTGCTGATTTACCTTTGCTGAAGCGATAATTTATCTGGAACATTACAAGGTTTTTAATAATGCTGATATCAGTGGTTTTTGCTTCCTGGTAATTAATTGTCTGAATAAAACTTCCCTGGTTATAATTAACTCCAAAGTTTGTTGGAATAAAATACAGCAGCATAATATTAAGCCTTTGTTTAAAAAACGGTTGCTGAATAAATGCTAACCAGAAATCATTATCATTATTCTCATAACCTTCTGCAGTAATATTTTTCTCCAAATTTTTCTGATATTTTAAACCTGCCACTGTCCCCGATTTTTCATTCTGGTAAATCAACTGGCTCGACATTGTCCAGAAGTTAAAGTCGTTGATATTACCTTCATATTTAATTCCATTATTATAAATATCAACATTCGATTCAAGGAACAGACTTTTTGTTATAGGTATGGTCAATCTTCCCATAACGCCGCGCCTGTAATAACTGCCTATGTTGCTGTAATTGTATTCAAAAAGACTATCGTTTATCAAAGTACCTGTCTGTGTAATCATGTTATCAGAAAAATAATAGTAAGGCTCAGCAGTCATCAGACCTCCGAGGAAATCAATTTGCATGGAAACTTTATTTGTCACTTCAGGCTTTAAATATGGATTACCCGTTTTTTCACTTTCTTTATCAATAAAAGAGGTGAAAGGATTTGTTTCATCAATACCAGGATAATTATCTTCAGCCCGGTATTTAAGTTTAAAATCAATAAGTTCCGAAGGTGTGTATTTAATATCAGCATAAGGCTCGGTAATATAATAAGTATTTTTAATTCCATTGGCATCCGGAGAACTCATTTCTCCTGCTGCTCCGAATTTCACACTGAATTTTTTACTCATCTGCCATGAATAGTAAGCATATAACTTTTCGCGAATATCTGTATAATTAAACTGACTTGGAACGGTATCCGAAATAAAGGAATTATTCTGTTGCTGCCAGGTATTTCCATAACCCAGTTGCAGATTGCTTTTATTTTTAAAAGTATATGTATATTCTAAATAAAATTTCGTGGAATTCTTTTTATCGGTTCCTGTTTGATTCGAATTGAAAAGCAAATCATCGGTATAGATACTGGTGTATTTATTATCATAAAATGAATATCCTAAGTTTGCATCAATCTCATTGTTTTCGTCTATTTTACCGATATAATACAGGGTATTGGTTGTCCGCAGATTATCTGTAGCTCCGGTAGTTTGCGAATTATAGTTTTCAAAAGCAATTCCATTGTAACTGTTAGTCACATTGAAAAGTTGACTATTCGAATTATTTTTAAATGGCTGTGTGGAAAGATTTGATTCAAAGCTGATGGTATTTTTCGGGTTCAGGTAATAATCAACCCCGAAAGTATAGAAGTTGGAAAATTCATTCATGTGCGTATTAACATCATTGTTGTTTTGTGGATAACTTTCGATAATTAAACCATTGGAGTATTCTTTTTTGATATAAGAATTTAAATTGAAATTATTGTAATTATTTCCGTAACTGCCGTAAAGATTAATCTTATTATAGACATAATTCAATGTAAGGTTCATGTTATTCTGGGCAAGAATATAGCTCGATTTCGCCACCTTTGTATCCTCTATATTATCATCGCTTAAATAAATTTCTGTTCCTTGATAATCCTTTTTAAGAATGATATTGATAACTGCCGAATATCCTTCCAGCCCGTAACGTCCTCCCGGGTCGCGTATTACTTCTATTCTCTTTAATCTGTCGGGCGAAAGATTCTTGATGTATTCCTGATCCTTTTCCATTCCATCTACCAGGATAATAACTTTGCTGCTGTTATCTACTTTTATTGAATTATTATAACGGTCGTAAGTTACACCATTTACTTTCTCTAAAACTTCTTTGGCATTTGATGTTCCGGCTTTCATTTTGTCGGTGACTATCTGCACATCTCTGTCCAATAAATTTTCTGAAGAGCTTGTTTTCACCGTTACTTCTTTCAAAAATAAGGAATCGGGTTCAAGTTTTATTACGCCTATAAATTTCTTTTCATACAAGTCAAAAGCTGCTACAGTATCCTTTTTATATCCTGTATAACTTATCAACAGCCAATAAGTCCCTCTGTCTAAAGGAATGGTAAAAAAACCTTTATCATCAGTAACTCCACCTGTTATTAAACTATCTTTCGGGTTATAGACAACAATAGAACAAAATTCTAAAGCAGCTTTTGTTTTAGCATCTTTTACCTGCCCTGTAATTTCTACTTTATCCTGAGCAAAAATGGCATTACTTAATATTATTGACAGGAATAATAATCTGAATTTCATAAATTTAATTGTTTGGTTATGGTTATTTTATGATAAGACGTAAAAACAGGTTCATTTGTTACAGTTAAATTCATTTTATTGCAAAATGGTTATTTCGAATAAATGTATTTATACGTCTATGGGAGCCCAAACTCCTATTGGCTTTCTTTCTGCCAGGCATCAAAAAGAAAAGCCTTCCGATAAACTGAATTGGAAGGCTTTTCTAGCTTTTTGCAAATTAAATTTATTGTACCACAAGTTTTGCTTTCGAGATATTATCTCCCTTTTGCAGCATAACAGTCTAAACTCTTATGATAATACTTTCAATATCTACGTTCCTCTTTTTTTATTCTTCGTTCTTCACTGTTTTATAAACTTCCCTTGCATAGTTTCTTTATCAGAGGTAATGCGATAAAAATACATGCCATTACTAAAACCGGAAACATCAATGTTTGTATTGATGGTATTTAATGTTTGATGATAAACAGTATTACCCAGAACGTCTGTAATAACAAGAGGCTCATCCTTTGATGGATTTGCCGAAAGACTAATATTTATAGTTGCTTTTGCCGGATTAGGATAAACACTCACCCCTCCCTTCTCCTGCACCTTATTTTCCCCTACTGTCCATCCATTATATTTAGCAATTCCGTTTATCGTATCAGAATTAATCATCCCAAAACCACCTGTAACATATAGTTCATTGTTAAAAACAGCGATATCACCAATTCCATTATTAAATATATCATTTGAAAAAGCTGACCAAGTGTTTCCATCCCAAACAGCTATATGACTTGCAGGTACCGTACCGGCAACGGTGAAATTACCAACTGCAAAAAGCTTATTATCTATTACTTTTAAACTTGAAACACCTGAATTAACATCATTACCCACTACAGAAAAATTTATACCATCATATTTAACAATATTATTTAAATTAGGACCTATATCACCACCTCCAATATACAATTCATTATTATAAACAGCCATTGTGTAAATAAGCCCTCCGCCTCCCACACCTACCTCTGTCCAATTTGTACCATCAAATTTTGCACAACCTTTAAGATTACCCAAACTGTCTGTAAAATTTCCTGCTATATACAATTCATTTTGAAAAACACAACAGATGGGAATACCACTTTGAAAATTAGGAATGCCAACCGGCACCCAATCTGTACCATTCCAGGCAACAATAGCGGGTGAATAATAACCACCTACACTATCAAATAATCCGGTCATATAAAGCAGATTATTATACTGACAAATAGAAACTGCTACTCCAGAAAAACCAAATGCAATATTAACAGAATCCCATGCAGTTCCATTCCACCTCGCAAATCCGCCAAGGAAATTAGTATCAAGATTATAATCAACATATCCTATTGCGTAAAGTTCATTTTGATAACGATTAATACCTAAAGCTTGATTACCCCCAGTAAAAGAACTAAAAGCACAAGTTGTATCCCAAGATGCCCCATCCCAAGCTGCGAGCCCATTAGCAAGGTGTCCATTAGCATGATGAGTATTGCCGCCTACTAATAACTTACCTATTATTGTATCAGCATATAAAACTCGTCCAATATCATCTAAACCTAATCCACCCTGAAGTGGTTGCCAACTCTGTGCAATAGCATCAAGTGAAGGATGAAGAGAGAAGAGTATAAGAATAATCAATAATAGTATAGTTCTTTTCATATCCATTAAATTTATAAAAGCAAAGTTAGCTTATTTTCTCATTCCAATTTAAGAAATAAAGCTTGTTTTTAAATATTTATCATCTTACCAACATGATTTTATCTTCCAAAAACCTGAAAACAGGTGTAAAAGTCCGCACTTATTGTCTGCGCTCATGTAAATACCTTCTGTAGTCATGCAAACATCAAATGTTTAACTTCAAACATCAGGTGAAGTCACACATAAATCAGATGAAGTCATGCAGTCATCAGGTGAAGTCAAACATTTAGCAGATGAAGTCATGCAGTCATCAGGTGAAGTCAAACATTTAGCAGGTGAAGTCATGCAGTCATCAGGTGAAGTCAAACTGACATCAGGTGAAGTCAAACAGACAACAGGTGAAGTCATGCAGGCATCAAATGTTTGACTTCAGATGCTAAATGTTTGACTTCATTTGACAGATCGAGTCGTGCAAAATGGTTTTTGCCAATTAAAAAGTCCATGTATTCATTCCGTTTTTTGATTGGAATGAGTACATGGACTTGATGAAATCCATTAAAATTAAGCTTTTTAACCTATCTTGTGGGGGTAAATGGCAACCAGGGAGTCCAGGTGGAATATTGGTCGTGGGTTAAAATCTGACGGTTGCGATAATACATTGTTTGCTTTAAAGTAAGCCCGCTGATAACTTTTTCGCCCCTTCTTATTCCGCCGAGGGGGATAATTGTAACGCCATTATCAGGGCTTGTTTCTACTTCATGAGGACCTGTGCCTTTCATTTTATAAATAACAGTTAGTGGCAGCGGACTTTCCAATAATTCATCCTCACGCTTGCCTCCCGGATTAAATGTTTTCAACTCCATATGAAAACTTTCAGCTATTTCATTGGCAACTGTTTCATTTGGCGCAGCATTTACCAACCCCTGACAGGCAAGGCGACAGGTTTCTATATTGCCATCCATAGTAAAAACAAAACCATCTCGCTGAGTAACGGTATTTGTGGGAGGAGTTGTTTTAGTGGCGGCTTCTGATTCGGCGGCGGCATTAATATTTCCCAAAAATATGATAAGAGTGGGTGAGGCAACAGGATAAAAAGTATTTGTGCCCAAAGAAAGGCAAATTGATCTTGCGAATGTGATTTTTCCATCCACATCTCTGGGTTCATGACCTACGACTGTAAATTTTTGATCTGCCATTTTATTTTTTATTTAATTGATTAATTTCATTGCGTTTTTAAGACGCTACAAAGATAAGATTAAATAGAAATGCCATCAAAATCGAAATACGTAGATTGATCATTTGGTTTATAAAGTGTTGATAATAAGGGAGCTTTTTTTACAGATGACATTTATTTATGCCCAAAAAAGGTCTAAAGCCCGATTTAATGCTGCGAAAAAGACTGATAATTTGCGATTTGCTGAAATTAAAGACTTAAACCTCTTAATTCTGAACAAAAGAAAAGCCTCTCCATTTCCGGAAAGGCTTTTCTTTTTTATTTAGAGAATAATTCCTTATTCTACCACCAATTTTGCTTTAGAGATATTATCTCCTTTTTGAAGGATAACAGTATAAACTCCCTTGGCAATGCCATCAAGGGTCATGACATATATATTATCACCAAGACCGGCATTATCAATTTCAGATTTTACAATCCTGCCTAACATATCCACCAGCTTAATACTATAAGCTCCTTCTTCCATGGTTGAGAAGGCAATAGTGACCATAGAATTGGCAGGATTAGGATAGATGTTGAATGGTAAAGCAGCATCTCCTTCTTCAGCCAACCTGCTTGATGCAGTTGTGAAACTTTGACTTGCTGACCATCCTGAATTGATTGTTCCTGCGGAGTTGCAATTGGTTTCTATCTGCCAGTCGTAGGTGGTACTTAATGCCAATCCTGTAAAAGTGTAATTGTTTGTTGTAATCCCTGTATAAATTGTCCAGGTATTCAATCCATGCACGCTTATCTGAATGTTATAATTCACCTTACAAGCAGATTGTACCCAATTTGCTTTTGCTGACGTTCCAAGAATATTGGAGGTGCTTAAACTTGTAGGAAGAGCACAATTATTGGTAACTGCCTTAGCTGCTGTTGTAGTGCATCCTGCAGCATTGGTAGCAAGAACTGTATAGGCGTTTACAGCGCTTACTGTTGCTGTCTGCGTATTTCCTCCGCTTGGCGACCATGCATAAGAAGTATATCCTGATGATGCCATAAGCTGAACATAAGTTGGAGAAACCTGTGAACAGAAATTATAATTGGCAGGATTTCCAGTAATGGTTACTGCCGTAATGGTATTCCCTGTAACTGCAAGTGTTTGAACAGGACTGCTTCCGCAAGCATTGACCGCAATTACAGTAACATTTCCACTATTGGAATTTACTGCAAAAGTGATGCTGTTTGATGTCGAAGTTCCTACCCATCCTGTTGGTTTTGTCCAGGTATAACTGGTAGCACCGGCAACAGGAGTCACTGAATAAGCCTGACTTGTTCCCTGGCAAACAGATGCATTTCCACTTATTGTGCCCGGTTCTGCAGGTATCGTACTTACAGTGACAGCAAGAGTACTTGCCGTGCTTGAACCGCAGGCATCATTTGCAGTTACTGTAATTGTCCCGTTATTGGAACCCACTGTTGCTGAAATGGAACTGTTTGTTGAAGAACCGCTCCATCCTGAAGGTAATGTCCAGGTATAGCTTGTTGCTCCGGCAACAGGACTGATAAAATAAGTCAGTGTTGAACCCTGGCAAGGAGATGTATTTCCTGAGATGCCTCCCGGCTGAGATGGTATGGCGCTGACACTTATAGCAATAGTTCTTGAAGTAAGACTTATTCCGCAACTGTTTTCAGATAACACGGATATGTTCCCACTGGATGAACCAACAGTGACAGTTATACTTGTTGAAGTCGAAGAACCTGACCAGCCCGAAGGTACTGACCAGTAGTAACTGGTTGCACCTGAAACTGAAGCAATAGTATAAGTTTGTACAGATCCAGGACAAGCACTATGATTACCTGTTATTGCGCCTGGAGTAGCAGGAAGCTGATTAACTGTTATTGATAAACTGCTGCTTGTACTGTTACCGCAGGAATTAACAGCTTTCACAGAAATACTTCCACCTGAAGTTCCTACTGTAACAGATATGGAAGTTGTTGTTGAAGTACCTGACCATCCGCCTGGCAATGTCCAGATATAACTCGTTGCTCCTGAAACCGAAGAAATGGAATAAGTCTGGTTATCGCCTGAACAAACAGTTGTATTACCACTTATTGAACCGGGTTGAGATGGAACCGTTCCTGTTACCACTGCCAGTGTCTGAACTGTACTTGTTCCACAAGTGTTATTTGCAGTTACCGTAATATTGCCGCTGGAACTACCGACATTAGTAGTAATGCTTGTTGATGCAGAAGATCCTGTCCATCCACCAGGAAGTGTCCAGGTATAACTTGTAGCACCTGAAACAGCCGCTATTGTATAAGTCTGATTACTGCCGGTACATACTGTTGTATTTCCATTGATTTGTCCCGGTTGTGCAGGAATGTTATTAATATTAACTGCCAGTGTCTGTGCAACTCCTGAACCACAGTTGTTATTTGCCGTTACAGAGATTGTTCCACTATTAGAACCGGTAGTTACCGTAATACTGTTTATTGTTGAAGTTCCCGTCCATCCTCCTGGCAATGTCCAGGTATAACTGGAAGCACCGGATACAGAATAAACAAAATAGGTCTGCACAGTTCCTGAGCAAATATTTGTACTTCCGGAAATTGCTCCCGGCTGATTCGGAACATTTGTAATAGTTACACTTAACGTTCTTGCAGAACTGCTTCCGCAAGCATTGTTTGCGGTAACCAATATACTGCCGCTTGTTCCGCCTGTTGTAACACTGATGCTGGTTGTTGTGGATGTTCCGCTCCATCCTCCGGGTAATGTCCATGTATAACTCGTGGCACCTCCTACTGAAGCAATAGTATAGGTCTGTGAGCTTCCATTACAAACAGTGGTATTGCCTGTAATTGTTCCGGGGGTAGTAGGATGATCATTAACACTTACTGCCAATGTCCTGGTAGGGCTACTGCCACAACCGTTATTTGCTTTTACTGAAATGGTTCCTCCGCCAGAACCGGGGGTAACGGTAATACTTGTAGTAGTAGATGTACCGCTCCATCCACCAGGTAAAAACCAGGTATAGCTTGTAGCTCCGGTTACAGCCGCAATAGTATAGGTTTGTGAACTTCCCTGGCAAACAGTAGTATTTCCGGTTATTGGTCCGGGTTGAGTAGGATTAATACCTGTTACCGTTACTGTAAATGAGCAGGTAGAAGTATTACCATTGACATCGGTAGCTGTTGCTATAACAGTAGTAATTCCTCCATTAAATGTGCTTCCTGAAGCAGGTGAAGAAACAACACCTGAAACTCCGCAATTATCATTAGCAGTAGCTGAAGAGAAGGTAACAACTGCTGAACAACCATTGATTGCATTTACAGCAATATTAGAAGGACAGGTTACCACAGGAGCTTGGTTATCAATAACCGTAACTGTGAATGATGAAGTTGCAGTATTACCACTTAAATCAGAAACTGAAAAAGTATTAACAGTTGACCCAACAGGGAAAGAGGAGCCACTTGTTAATCCAACAGTTTGAACTACAGGATTGGAAAAAGAAATTATTACATAACCGTTATCTGTACCAATTCCGGCAGTATTTGTTTGGTTTGTTCCTGCATTATAAGAACCACCACCACCGCCATTAAGACCTGAATAATAATAATAATAACTAAAATCACCACCACCACCACCTGAATAGCCACCACCACCACCACCGCCATCTCCATCACCATCACTCCCACCGCCACCATAACCCCCAACAGGACCATAACATGCTCCGCCTCCGCTTCCACCATTGGATGGACTAAAACCACCTTCGTTACCGCATGCATCATAAGCGCCACCACCATTTCCTAACCAACCTGCACCACCCCCTCCGTAAGAACCTCCATAACCTCCATAACCTCCATTTCCGCCATCACCATAGCCATAATCACCAGCTCCGCCATTATAGCCATAGGTATCTATATTTGCATCGCTACCACCATTTGCACCGGCACCACCGCCACCGCCGGCAGCAAGCAATAAACCTGTTGTAAAACCCGGGTCACTTGTTACAAAAGTTCCACCACCACCACCTGCTCCGGCATAATAACTACCAGTATTATCGCCGCCTTTCTGCCCGACTAATATATAAAGATTTTCACCGGAAGTAACAGTAATATTTCCTGACATGGAAGCACCTGCTCCTCCGATTGTATTCCAATTATAAATATCATTTCCACCTGCTGCACCAACTGCAGTAATAGTTAAACTATTTACTCCGAAAGGAACAACATATGATTGAACAGAACCTGTGTAATTGAAAGTCTGAGATACACTAATCGCACAATTATCGGTTGCCGTTGGAAAGTCATAGGTAACAACTGCACTGCAATTTCCACCATCATTATTTACAGTGATGTTTGAAGGACAAGTTATAACAGGAGGTTGTACATCATTCACGGTTACTGTAAAAGTACAATTAGCTGTGTTACCGTTAACATCTGAAGCCAAAAACACATTGGTTGTAGTTCCAACAGGAAATGCTGAACCACTTGGCAATCCGGATGTCTGAAGAGGAGGACCACCGGCAAAAGAAATAAATACCGAACCATTTCCTGTTCCTGCACCGGCAATATTGTTTTGATTAGTTCCTGCATTATAAGAACCACCGCCACCACCATAAACACCTGAATAATAATAATAACTAAAATCACCACCACCGCCACCTGAATATCCACCGCCGCCACCGCCGCCATCTCCATCACCATCACTTCCTCCTCCACCATAACCTCCAAGAGGACCAGAACATAATCCACCTCCGCTACCGCCATTTGACGGGCTATTTCCACCTTCATTTCCGCAGCTATAATACGCACCTGCACCATTGCTTAACCATCCACCACCACCACCACCGTAAGGACCACCATTTCCTCCATTACCTCCCGTTCCACCTGCACCAGAACCATAAGCACCATTCGGGCTGCCATTATTGCCATTAGTTGTTGTATTTGCATTATTTGCGCCATCAACACCGGCACCACCGCCGCCGCCGGCAGCAAGTAACAGGTTCGATGTAAAACTTGGGTCGCTTGTTACAAAGGTTCCACCACCACCTCCGCCACCTGCATAATAACTATTAATATTATCACCACCTTTTTGTCCAATCATTAAATACAGAATTTCACCAGGTGTAACTGTAAAAGATCCGGACATAGATGCCCCGGCTCCTCCCGTTATATTCCAGTAGGAATCATTACCACCTGCGGCGCCAATTGCCGTAATCGAAATCGAAGTTATTCCATCAGGTACTGTATAGTTTTGAACAGAACCGGTATAATTATAAGTTAAATATGTTGCTAATCCACATACAGCAGTAGCTTCCGGGGAATCGAAAGTTACCACTGCGCTGCAAAGATCGGGATCATTATTTACCGTTATGTTTGAAGAACAATTACTTAATACCGGTGGTTGATTATCAATAACAGTTACATTTTGAGCACAGGTTGATGAATTGCCTATTTCATTAATCACTGTCCAGATTACCACAGTTGTACCCGCTGGGAATGTTGTTGAATTATAATTATTTGAAGTACTGATGATAGGCGATCCTGTACAATTATCAGTTGCTGTTGGAGTACCTAAATCAACATTACTTGCAGAACATAAACTCTGATCCATAGTAACTGTAACATCCGAAGGGCAGGTAATAACCGGAGCTTCGGTAACAGTTACGTTTTGTGAACAGGTAGCTGTATTTCCTGAACTATTTGTAACTGTCCAGGTTACAACAGTATTTCCAATAGGATAAGTTGAAGGAGCATCATTAGCTAATGTTAATGTATTTAAAGCACCGCCTACCCAATTAGATGTTGAACCGGTCAAAGCAAAATTAGTAAGTGTACCATTATTACTGTTTCCCGAAGCATCATTCAAAGTTGTGACCGCTGTATTATTTCCGCCTGCTAATCCTTCATCAAAATGGTAAAGAGCAACCAGACCTGCCTGAGCACTTAGCTCAGTATTCATATTGGCTTGAATGTCTGCCTGAGACCTCGCTATATTCCAAACTCTGACTTCATCAATATTTCCATTAAAAAATTCATGGTAATTATCTGTAGTTCCTATAGCCATATTATTTGTAAAGGGTACATTATGACCGGTTGGATTATCGCTACCTACAAGAACTCCGTCAAGATATATACTTCTAACACCTGTTCCATTATCAAAAGTTGCGGCAATGTGATGCCATGCGTTTGATATGTCTCCGGTAGTAACTACTAAATCATCACTCCACCAATAATTATCAATTCCATTATCTGTTAATCTCAAAGCATTCGCCTGATTTGTATACGTCCAGTTTCCCCAACCAACAATTCCTTCTGTTCCCATATTATTTGGATATACCCATGCTTCAAGGGTGTATGAAGAATTACCGGATGGTATATTTGTATTGGAAGAAACATCAACATAATCGTTGTTGCCATCAAAATTCAATGCATTGCTGGCGTAACCACAATTATCACTTGCCATAGGATTACCTAGTCCGGTTGTACCATAACATTGACCACTGACATTAGTGATACTTATATCTGATGGGCATGTAATGACAGGTGGGGTTGTTTCATTAACAAAAACTACAAAGCTGCAAGATGAAGTATTGCCGCTGGCATCAGTAGATACAAAAGTATTTGTTGTTGTTCCCAGAGGGAATGTGGAACCTGATGGTAACCCTGCAGTCTGTGCTATTGGTGGATTAGTTAATAAACTGGAGATTAACAATAATCCATTTCCACCTGATGTTGAAGATGGTCCGCTATTAACCTGTCCGATACCACCTGTTGCACAACTAGAACAAAAAGTGCTTAGTAAGCCTGAATTGCCCGGAGTAGTTCCACTGCCGTTTGTTGAAGTGCCTAAACTTGAAGCACCACCACCACCTCCTCCTGAACAATCACAATTTGGTGCACCGCCACCACCACCGCCTAATAATCCACCACCGCCACCACCACCGGCACCTCCATCGCCACCGCCTCTGTTAATACCTGCAGCACCGTTATTATTACCAGATGCTGCTGCTGAACCTCCTGAAGCATTTGGAACATTTGCTCCTGCAAGCCCACCTGCACCTCCGGCACCTGCAGTGGCATCATTACCTGCTCCACCGCCACCGCCGCCACCTGCAGCAATAACTAAAGCAGTATTTCCACTTAAAATAGCAGTTCCACCACCACCTCCTCCTCCTGCTCCCGAACAACCTGAATAACCCGGGTCGCCTCCATTACCACCATTTCCATAACCAAAACCACCCGTTCCATGACCATTACCTGAATTACAACCGTTACCATAAGTTCCTCCTCCTCCTACATAAACATTAAGTACATCACCCGGATTCACGGAAAGTGTGCTTGATGAATAAGACCCTCCGCCACCTGTTCCACCAGTTTGTCCATCATGTCCACCACCACCACCACCGGCACCCCAGGCATCTATACTAATCGAAGTAACGCCATAAGGAACCGTAAATGTTGAAGATGAACCTGTATAAGTAAAAGATGCCAGGTGATAATATGCAGGGCTGCAATTATCAGATGTTGTCGGAAGAGTATAAGTAACTACCGCATTACAATTACCAGGATCATTATTAACTGAGATATCACTTGAGCATCCTGAGATAACTGGAGGTACCTGATCGGTAACTGTAACAGTAAATGAACAAGTAGCTGTATTTCCACCCCCATCTGTAGCGGTAACGGTTACTGTTGTAACTCCCTGATTGAATGTGGAGCCGGAAGGAGGATTGTAATCAAAACTTGCGCTGCCGCAATTATTTGTTGCTGAATAAGTTACTCCTGTAGCCACGCATTGGTCATTATCAGTACTTATATTCATGTTCGAAGGACAAGTTATAACAGGAATATCCTGAATAACAAATACGTTTTGCGAACAGGTAGAGGTATTACCCGAAACGTCAGTGGCTGTCCAGGTAACAACAGTATTTCCAATCGGATAGGTTGATGGAGCATCGTTTGTAAGGCTTTGGACTGAGCAGTTATCACTTGCATCAGCATTTATTAAATCTGTTGTCCCATAACACTGACCTGCGATATTATTAATAGTAACATCCGAAGGACACGTTATTATCGGAGGAGTTGTTTCATAAACCGTTACTAAAAAGGAACAGGTAGATGCGCCACAATTATTAGCAGCAGTAACAACAACAGTAGTGGTTCCGACATTGAATGTTGTTCCTGAATTCTGAGAATAGGTAATTACCGCATCTTGTGTTGCAACAGCATCTGAATAAGTAATTACAGCACTACAATCATTACCAAATACTTCCAGGCTGATATCGGAAGGGCATGAAGTAATAACAGGAGCCGAAGTAGTTACTGTGACAGTAACGGATGCTGTGGCACTGCATCCACCGCTAGTTCCAACAACAGAATAAGTTGTGGTTGTAGTAGGTGCTACAGTAAGATTTTGTGAGTAAAAATTTGAAATGGAGCTTTCAACAGTTCCCCTGTCATTATCTGAAAGAACAGAATTAAAAATCATTACATTAGTAATATCACAATCAGACATTTCACTTCCATTAAATCCACCATTCAATTCAATTCCATTCGGACCAGTAACACCTCCTGAATTATTGGCAATGAGTGAGCCGTTTTCATAAAATTGTGAGACAGATCCATCTGATGCTCCTGAATATACATAAAATGAGTTATCTGCCCCTATATTATCATTTGCAACCCATCCCTCAAAATATGCCACTTGTTTAAGCCCACCCCAGAATCCCAACAGCCAGTTATCATATAAAGCAGACAGAACTCTTTGATTACTCCCTCCTGTTTCTCTCGCTCCATAAACCGCTGTAAATGGTGATGGATAATTTACATTATTTGTCAAATATTGAGAAGTATTAAAATGTAAAGTTGGTTCTCCGTTCACACCATTTTCAACATACGATGGCTGGTTTCCATAACTACCTTGAGAAACATTTCCACCATTACCCGATTGATCATATAAGATAGTACAATAACCATTGGCACCATTCAACCAGGTAGTTATTGATGCAGTATCCAGATAATTTCCAATGAATCCGAAATCCATAGTGGCATTATCAGAAGAACGCCTTAAATTCAATGCATTACCATTATAACTGCTCCTTAATTTCTTTAAACCTACAGCTAAAGAAGCACCACTGACATTATCAAGAGGATCAATATTGGTGTTATTATTCCAATCATAAGAAGTTGCACCCGATGGAACCAAGGTAATTGAATTGCCAAGGCAAACTGAAGTATCGTTACCGGCACTTACAGTCACAATATTAGATGAAACAATCTGTGATGCTGTTCCGGTGCATCCGCTTCCATTAGTTACAGTAACTGTATATGTTCCGGATGAAGTAACTAAAAGTGTTTCCGAAGCAGGTCCTGTACTCCATAAATAAGATGAAAAAGAACCTGCATCGAGAGTAACTGAACCAACACCATTACAGAATGTGGTTGAACCATTTGGAGTAATTACAGGAAGAGGATCATTATCTGTTACAGTTATCGATGCCGTTCCGGTACAACCATTTCTATCAGTGACAGTAACACTGTATGTTCCGGTTGCAGTTACTGTCCTTGTTTCACCAGTTGAAGAATCATCCCAGACATAAGAACTGAATGATCCGGCATCCAATACCTCGCTGCTACAAAAGCTAACTCCTCCACTTATGGTCGGACTTGGAGGAGTATTCACAGTAACTGTTGTTGAAGCGGTTCCTGTACATCCACTTCCATTAGTTACAGTAACACTGTAAGTTCCACTTGATGAAACTGTTCTTGTTTCATTTGTTGATGCATCATCCCATATATAAGAACTGTATGAACCGGCATCTAAAGTTCCGTTTCCACAGAATGAAGTTCCTCCACTAATGGAAGGAGTTGGATTAGAGTTAACGGTTACGTTTGCTGTAGCTGTATTGGTACATCCGTTACTTCCTGTTCCAGTTACAGTATATGATGATGAACTGCCGGGAGTAAAAGCAACACCATTAGTAATACCACCCGTCCAGGAATAAGATACCGCACCTGTACCCGACAAAGTTGTAGGGTTCCCCTGGCAAACAGAGGTATTGCCTGTGAAACTGACAGTTGGCAGGACAGAAATATATTCCTCAAAATCAAGAGATAAACTAGTTGTATAATTACCAATCCCCCCCCCAATACAAGCGTCCTGTAGGGTCAGGGAGTATATCAGTCAGATGTAATACTGTACCAAGATTGGAATTTACTTCAATGGTGTACATATTGCCGGAAGTAAGAAGCGGCATAGATGAAATTGTATAATTGTTCCAGCCGGTATTAAAGGTTTCACCACTCGAAAAAAGAACAGTTCCGGTAACATCAGGACCGTTAAAAATAACAATTGACCCGCTACCTGCGAATTGAAAATTAAGGCTTATCTGCATTAAATTCCC
>Ga0206927_1075_pt1 | contig 23246 bp, 27 predicted proteins | sample Alteio_BWOrgHeat_60_FD_153249 | JGI IMG/M metagenome (GOLD analysis project Ga0206927, IMG submission 153249) | Enriched cells from forest soil in Barre Woods Harvard Forest LTER site, Petersham, Massachusetts, United States -... | ecosystem: Environmental > Terrestrial > Soil > Temperate forest >... | reverse complement strand
TCGGAAAGAGAACGTCGCGTTTGTGGGACTCGGTTCCATCCGTCAAAAACGGGTGGCTGTCGCCAAGCCGCAAACGTACATGAATTTGAGTGGCCAGGCTGTAAGCGGGCTGCTGGAGCGGTATGAGCTGACAGCCGGCCGCTTGATCGTGGTGTATGACGAGTTGCACCTCCCTTGGGGCGCGCTGCGTATTCGGCCTTCGGGTTCGGCAGCGGGTCACAACGGGATGAAAAGTATCATCGCTCACCTGGGCACCGAGAATTTCGCGAGGCTTCGGGTGGGTGTGGATAGCGGCCCTGAGCGCGCGCGAGGCAAAGATTTTCTGCTCGCGCCGTTTAAGAAGTCGCAAAAGCAGGAAGTGGAGGAGATGACCATCCGCGCAGCGGAGGCCGTCGAGACCATACTCGCTGAGGGCGTCGAAAAGGCCATGGCGATTTTTAATCGTCGCGCCCCCGGCTTAAATGAAGAGGAAGAATGAGAAGTTACGAAGAGCTGTTCATCTTGAAGCCGGACACCCCGGAAGAGGAAGCGGATACCTACCTCGGCCAGATCAAAGATCTGATCACCACGGGAAACGGAGTCATCGAAAAAGCGGATAAATGGGGCGTGCGCAAGCTCGCCTATCGCGTTCAGAAATACAGCGAAGGCTTGTTTATTCTGGTCGTGTTCACGGCCCCCGCTGAGCTGGTCACTGAACTCGAGCGCCGTATGCGCAATACCGATTTCGTGATCAAATTCATCACCGTTCGCATCGACGAGCGGTTTAAGAAGATCGACAAGCGCAAGAAGAAGCGCGAGAAGCGCGCCGCCAAGCGTCCGCCACCTCAAATGGCGATCCCGTCGTCTCCCGCGGTTCCCGCCGTGCCTGCGATGCCCGCGGCGCCTGGCGCACCCGCGGCTCCCGCTGCACCCGCCGCTCCCGCACCAGCGGCTCCCGCGGAACCTGTCGCGGCAGCAGCAGTTGAAACCAAGACCCCGGTGGGCGGAGTAAGCGAGGAATAATCACATGGCAGAACAAAGAAGCGGCGGCGGACGGCCCATTAGCGGTTCCATGCGTCCCACCGGTGGCGACAAAGCCATCGCGGGTAAGAAACAATATTTCCGGCGGAAGAAAATGTGCCGGTTCTGCGTCGAGAAAATCGACGATATTAATTACAAAGACGTGCGCATGCTGATGAGCTTTATCAGTGAGCGCGGCAAAATCACTCCCCGGCGCATCTCCGGTGTGTGCGCGCCGCATCAGCGCCGTTTGGCGGAATCCATCAAGCAGGCGCGCAACATCGCCCTGGTTCCGTTCGCGACGTCTTTATAAGAGGCACAATATGGAAGTCATTCTCAGAGAAGACATCGATAAACTCGGGACCCGCGGCCAGATGGTCAAGGTCGCTCCCGGCTACGCCCGCAATTTCCTGCTGCCGCGCAAGCTCGCGGTAGCCGCCAACGAATCCAACAAAAAGATCGTGGAGCAGGAGCGTCAGGCTCACCTCCGCCGCGACGCCAAGGTTCAAACCGAAGCGCAGGATCTCGCCAAGCTCATGTCTGCCGTGGACGTCACCATCAAGCAGAAGGCCGGCGAGAACGATCATTTGTTTGGCTCCGTCACCTCGGCCGACATCGCCGCCGCCCTCGAAAAGCAGGGCTACACCATCGATCGCAAGAAGATCAACCTGGACGAGCCCATCAAAGCGCTCGGCGATTACAAGGTCCCCGTCCGCCTGCATCGCGACGTTACGGTTGAAATCCCCGTCCACGTCGTTAAGGAAGATTAGTCAAGGAAGACTAGTTCGGTGGTAATTTGGGGCAGGTCCCCGACCTGCCCTCCACTTTTTAGCAGCTACTCATGAGTGACCACCCCATCGCCGCCTACTCGCCCGATCGCTACAACGAAATCCCCGTAGTGGAGCTGCTCCAAGCAGCCTCTCGCGGCTGGATCGGCGTCGATCAGCGCTTCATTCAGTCCATCATCGACCGCGAAAATTTCACCGCCGACGTCCTCGCCTTCTCCCGCGAACCTGAGGACGACCAGCGCCTCAACCTCGACCCCCTGCTCACCGATCTCTTCCATTTCGCTCCCACGCCCGAAGCGATCCCGTTCTTCATGGACTCCATCCGCCGGGAGCCGGATGACGTCGACGACAGTCTCATTCAAGCCCTGCTCCCCTTCGGCGCCCAAGCGGTCGAGCCTTTGCTCGCCCTCTACGAAGAGCTCGGCGAAGAGCATGCCTCCGACGTAGCGTTCCTTCTCGCCGGCCTCCGCATCCGCGACCCGCGCGTCCGCAATCTTCTTCTAGAGCGCCTCGAATTCGACGCCGCCGATGGAGCCTTCTGCCTGGGCCTCTACGGCGACCCCACCACCAAGCCCGCGCTCGAGAAGATGCAAGCCGAACTCGCCGCCGCTGAGGACACCGAAGAGGAAGACGAGACCGAGCTCCGCCGCGAAATCGCCCACGCCATCGAAGCCCTCGACGCACCCGAGCCCGTTTATCAAGCCGAGCCCTTCGACATCCTCGCCGAGTACCCCAAGAAGCAACTCCCCGACTTCGACATGCTCACCGAGCCGGAGCGCATCGAGCTGCTCTCCTCGCCCGACACGGACATCCGCGCCGAAGCCGCCTACAGTTTCTTCAATAACGAGCTCCATCCGAAGGTGCGAGCCTCCCTCTGGGAAATCGCCCGCAACGACGCCGAGCCCAAGGTTCGCGGCCGGGCATGGGAATCGCTCGCCGACGTCACCAGTGAGGTCCCCGTTCGCGACGCGATGCTCGCCGTCCTCAACGACCCGTCGAAGCCCGCAATCGAGCGTGGCGGAGCCGCCGTCGGTCTCTACGGCGTGGCCGATCGCGCCGAGGTCCGCAAAGCCGTCGAAGCCCTCTACGAAGAAGGCGGTATCCAGCGAGTGAAAGCGCTCGAGACTATGTGGCGCTCGCTATGGAAGCCTTACGCGAGATTCTTCGCGCCGCATCTGGACGACAAGGATCAAGCCATCCTTCACCAAGCCCTTCGGGGAGCCGGCTATTTCCGCCTCACGGCGATGACCGACAAGATCGCGAAATTCTTCGACGACGACGATCTTCGCGACGATGCTCTCTTCGCCTACGCCCTCGCGATGCCCGGCGAAACCACCCGTGGCCGAGCCAAGGGCATGCTGCGCAAGATCGATTCCATCACGCCCCTCAGCCAGGAAGAAGTACGCTTAGTCGCCTTCGCCATCGATGAGCGACTCCGCCTTCACGGCCTGGAACCCGTCTTCGAAACGATGGGCGACGAAGAAGACGGCGACGAAGACGAAGCCCCGGCTCAAGCGGCGTCGCCCGCACCCGCGTCCTCCAACGGCAATTCCAAGCCCGGACGCAACGACCCCTGCCCCTGCGGCAGCGGCCAAAAATACAAGAAGTGCCACGGGAAATAGCCCGAGTATGACCACTCTGCGGCCCACCAGCGCGCAAGAGCTCGCCGAAGCTCTCCACGCCGCCGCAGCCGCCCACCGAACCATCCTTCTCGGAGGCAACTTCTCGAAAGACCGCCTCGCCGGCCCTCCGCAACCCGCCGACGTTACCATCTCCACCTCCGCCCTCAACCGCCTCCTCCAATACGACCCGCGCGATCTCACCATCAGCGTCGAAGCCGGCATGCCCTTCGCTGAACTCGAGCGCATCTTAGCCGAGCATCGCCAAATGCTCCCCCTCGACCCCGGCTGGCGGAACCAATCCACCGTCGGCGGAGTCGTCGGCGCGAATCTCAGCGGCCCTCGCCGCCGTCTCCACGGCACCGCGCGCGACATGATTATCGGCATGAAGTTCGCCACACTCGAAGGCAAGCTTATCTCCAGCGGAGGCATGGTCGTCAAGAACGTCGCCGGCCTCGACATGGCGAAGCTCCTCGTCGGCTCCTTCGGAACCCTCGCCGCGATGGCCTCCGTTAATTTCAAAGTCTTCCCCATGCCCGCCGAGTCGCGCACCTTTGCGATGCACTTCCGCACCGCCGCCGAAGCCTTCGCCGAGCGCGACCGCATCCTTCAAAGCGTCCTCCAGCCCGCCGCGCTCGACATCGTGAATTGGCCCGACGGTTTCCGCCTGCTCCTCGGGGTCGGCGGCAACGCAAAAGTCCTTGACCGCTACGCCGCCGAGCTCCCCGAAGCCAAACTCGTCAACGAATCCATCTGGGACGAAATCCGCGAGTTTACCCCGCTCTTCCTCGCCGCCAACCCCGGCCACTTCATGCTCCCCATCCCCGCGAAATTCACCGAAATGGCGAGCAAAGTCGACGAACTCAAAGTCCCCGTCATCGTTCGCGCCGGCTCTGGAGTCATCTACGCCCACTTCCCCCAACGCCGCGAAAAACTAGATCTCCCCGGCGACTTTGCGATGATGACAAAGGTGAAGGAAATGTTTGACCCCGAGCACCTGCTCAACCGAGGCCGCCTCTATGGCCGCATCTAACCCTAATCACCTCGACGCCCCCCAGCAAGTAGACCTGCTCAAGTGCGTCCACTGCGGACTCTGCCTGAACGCCTGCCCCACCTACCGCGAACTTCGCGTGGAGATGGATTCCCCCCGCGGCCGCATTTATCAAATGGTGCAAGTCGCGAACGGAGCCCCCATCACGGACTCCTATCAGGAACACATCGACCTCTGCCTCGCCTGCCGAGGCTGCGAATCCGCCTGCCCCTCCGGCGTCAAATACGGCCGCTTAGTCGAAGCCGCCCGAGCCGACATCGAGCAGCGCGTCAAACGCCCCTTCGCACAGCGCGTCATCCGCAACCTGGTCTTCGAAAAACTCCTGCCCAGCCGCAATCTCCTCAAGCTAGCCGGCGCAGGCATGTACATCTATCAAGCCTCCGGCCTGCAAAAACTACTCCGAGCCTCCGGAATCCTCAAGCTCATGGGCAAACTCGGCCAAGCCGAAGCCCTCGCCCCGCCCATTGAGACCCCGTTCTTCTATCGCAACATCGGCCGAGTCTACCCCCCGAAAGGCGACCGCAAATATCGAGTAGCGTTCCTCTCCGGCTGCATCGCGAACATCTCTTTCGCGCGCCTGAACGAAGCCACCGTGCGAGTCCTGCAAGCCAACCATTGCGAAGTCACCGTCCCCGAAAATCAAACCTGCTGCGGAGCCCTCCACGTCCACGCCGGCCTCCGCGACCCCGCCCGTAAGCTGGCGCGCAAGAATATTGACGCCGTTCTGAACTCCGGCTTCGACGCCGTCCTCACCAACGCCGGAGGCTGCGGCTCCACGCTCAAGGAATACGATGAATTATTGGAGCACGATCCGGAATATTCTGAAAAAGCCAAACAATTCGTCGCAATTATGAAGGACGTGAACGAATTCCTGGCGTCCATCGAGCTAAATCCCAACATGGGCGAAGTCCGCGCGACCGTCACCTACCAGGATTCCTGCCACTTAGCGCACGGCCAAAAGGTCCGCTCCGCCCCCCGCCAGTTGCTCTCGAAAGTCCCCGGCCTGACGATCAAAGAAATGCGACTCTCCGACCTCTGCTGCGGCAGCGCCGGAATCTACAACGTCCTGCACACCGATATGTCCATGCAGCTCCTCGAACAAAAGATGGCCACCATCAACGCCACCGGAGCCGACCGAGTCGCCACCGCCAACCCCGGCTGCATGCTCCAAATCCGAGCCGGCATCGCCATGCACGGCCACAACCAAAAAGTCTCCCACGTAGTAGAAATCCTTGACGAAGCCTACCGCTCCGCAAAATAATAGAAGTCATGTCAGCCGCGTGGCGCATCCTCGGCTCAATCCTCTTCGCCACAATCCTCAAAGCCCAACCGCAAACCGATCTCCTACGAGCCGCCCAATCCCCCTACGACCTCGCGAAATACGCCGAGTCGCACGACCAAATCGATTGGAGCCCGCTCTGGGCCGCTTGGAAGATTAACGAGCCTACCCATCTTCGTCCCTGTGGAACCGACCCCACGAACCGATGCGCGGCCGAGATTCTTGCTCTGGTGAACCCCAATCAGACGATATTACTGCTCCAGAGTAGCGAGCTCACATTTCACGATATCTATCTTCGCTATCGACAACAGCAGGACGGCTCCTGGAGCTTTGCCGGCGAGTATCACGCCTTCATCAAGCAATTTCCGCGCCGCCATGAAGTCGTTCGGCTGTGGAACAAACCATTCCTGAAGGTGTCGCATGACGAATCACAAATCGGCGCGGGGTACACGCAGGAAGTAGAGGAATGGTTCGATCTGACGCAGCCCGACTTTGAGCCCGTCTTCTCCTTCACCGTCCAAGGTTCGGAACAACGCTTCAGCATGGGAGTCGGACGTAGCCTAAATGCACTCGCCATTCCGCTCGTCCAGAATCCCGAGGAAATCATTCTGGATCTCAACGTGACATTCCTCGGATCGGGCCTGGAGTTACCCGCGAATTACAGCGGCACCTATTCTCGTAAACCGGGCGAAAAGAAATTTACATTGCGAAGCGCGTCCGTGGATCCCACTCGGACCGCCCTCGCGACAGGCGCCTTCGAAGCGCTAGCCGGCATTTTCGAACTCACCAACGAACAGCTTCTCGTGTACGCGCTCCCCGGCCTTCGCAAGATTGCGACGAGTACAAATCCCGAAGACAAAGAATGGTTGAAGCAGGTTCTTGAAGAAGCGAAGGACACCCCTGAGAAACGTGAGCTGGAAAAGCTTCTCGCCCCCAAGCGCTAACCGTCGCCGTTAACATAAAAGTCATGCCAGTCGCGTGGCGCATACTCCCCGCAATCCTCTTCGCCGCTGTCCTCTCCGCCCAACCCCCAACCGAACTCCTGCGAGCCGCCCAGTCCCCGTACGACCTCGCGAAATATGCCAAGTCGCACGATGAAATCGATGGGGATTCCCTATGGGCCTCCTGGAAAGCCAGCAACCCGAACGTCGTCCCCTGCAGCTATCGCGGCACCGACCCTTGCATGGCTGAGATCCTGACCGTCCAGAAATCAGATCAAGCCATCGTTTCTCTGCACGGCGACCTCCCCCAACCTCGATGACGTGTACGTTCGCTACCTGAAGAATGCCGATGGCACGTGGCGATTCTCAGGTGAATACATTGCTCACATCAATGAAACCAATCTCGACCGTCCGCACAAAGTCGTTCAACGGTGGGACAAACCCTTTCTCGTGGTCGAAAACGACCAAACCCAGGGAGGCTTCGCCCTGCTACAAGGGGTCGAAGATTGGTTCGATCTTACGCAGCCGGATTTCGCGCCGGTTTTCTCGAACTCTCCTCGCGGAAGTTTCGAGCCCTTCACTCTCCTCGTAGGCCGCGAGTGGACCTCCACCGCAGTACCGCTGAGCCCCGAAGTAATTCAGCTAACTATCGGAGTCCGGGACGTCGGTTTCACCATGAACTACCCAGTTTCCTATATCGGCACGTACCAACGCCGCGATGGAGAAAAGAAATTCGCCCTAATAAATAGCTTGAAAGCCGACGGCGCTCCAGTCCCCGCCGCAGCCTTCGAAGCGCTAGGAGACGGGCCCAACATGACCCCCGAGCAACTGCTGGCTCAAGCTCTGTCCGGCCTGCGAAAGTTAGCTGCGAGCAATGATGCGGAAGGAAAACAGTGGCTCACGTTAGTTCTCGAAAACGTAATGAACACACCCGAAAAACGCGAGCTAGAAAAGCTCCTCGCCCCTAATGCGACCCACCCTTAAACGTCCCCTTAGCCTTCGCGACATCCACCAGCGTCGGATAATACTGCGCAAACGTAGTATCCACCGCCCCATTCTGCTCATGGCACGAATAGCAGTCCTGGGTCTTCGGCAGCAGCGCTCCCTCTTGCCCAGTCCCGAAAGCATAGAACGCCCAGCCGCCGTGCGAAGCATCCTTCACATGCGCCTCAACGGCCATCACCGTATTCTGCGACCGACCAGCCGTCGTAATCGAAGTATGATTCTCTGACCCGCGCACTTCCAAAATGAGGACCGTCTTATCGGGCCAAGTTCCTGTCTTGAGGAAAGCCTGATAAGCTGCCGGATTCACGAATACGTTATCGAACGACGGATTCGCCGCATCCTTCGCGCCCGGAGTGTAACTCATGCCCAGCCCCGACGTGAGAAACGTCCACTCGCGATAGTCCTTCGGCAAAACCAATTTCGAGCCGCCCGTATATTGCGGACCCATATCGCTCGCCGCAAAAAGCAACGCACTTGTTAATAAAACTGTAGGAAATATTCTCAAGCGTCCTCCCCTAATGCTTCTACACTAGTGCATCGAGGTGCGTCTGTCAAGATCTTTATGCAACAGCCCGAGCCACCAGCCGAGTCGCCGTCGCATCGTACCGAGTCCCCGCCAAACTGCCGAAAATCTGCACTTCGGAAAACCCCGCCTGCCGCAGCATCTCCGCCAGTTCCTTCCCCGAATAAAGGTTCAACTCGAACACGAACTGTTGCGCCTTCTCGCCCTGCACCAACAGCCAATGATTCCGCAGCCGCGACCACCCCGGCAACACCTCCGCGTGCGACACCACTAAATCGCCGTTCGCCAACTGCTCCCAATGATCGAATGGCCGAGCCGCCAACGGCTCGCTCCCCACCACGTCGATAATGAAAACTCCCTCAGGCTTGAGGCTAGCCTTCACGTTGCGCAGCACCGCCAGATCGTCCTCCGGCGAATCTAGATATCCGAACGACGTGAACAAGCTGATCGCCAGATCGAACGCCCCCGGCCGCACGAACGCCCGCATGTCGGACTCGACGAATTCCACCGCCAGCCCCGCCGCATGCTCCCGAGCCTTGCTCAACAAAAACGGCGACCGGTCCACCGCCGTCACCGAAAATCCACGTTGCGCCAGCAGCGCGCTATGCCGAGCCGGTCCGCATCCAAGATCCACCGCCGCGCCCGATGCGACCCGGCTCAGCGCGATCACCTGCTCCACTTCCGCCGCCGCCTGCGCAAACCGCTGCTCTCCGAACATCGCCGGATAGAACGCCTTCCAGAAGGATTCGTTTTCAAACCAGTGCACGCGCCCATTGTAACTCCCAGGCAGTGTTATTACACTGGTAATAACAGCCATGGTAGAACTCAAGGTCCGCAAAATCGGAAACTCTCTCGGAGTCGTCCTTCCCAAAGAAGTCATCGAAGAGCTGCAAACCGGGGAAGGGAAGAAGCTGTTCCTCACAAAGGCTCCAGACCAAACCTATCGCCTTACCGCCTACGATCCCGAATTCGAACGCCAGATGAAATTGGCCGACGAGTGCGCGGATCGGTATCGCAACACACTCCGCGAACTTGCAAAATGAAGGAGCCCGTATGGGTCCTGCCGCGCGTCGTCGCGGCCATGCACGAAATGATGATCGCCAGGCACGGTGGATCAGCAGGCGTGCGGGACCAAGGATTATCGGAATCGGCGCTGGCCCGTCCGCAGCAGATCTTCAACTACGAAGAGCCGGACCTTCCCCAACTCGCGGCGGCTTACGTCGCGGGCATCGTCAAAAACCATCCGTTCGTGGATGGCAACAAGCGCACAGGCTTCATGACCGGATTCGTATTTCTCGAGCGCAACGGCCTAAACTTCGCCGCGCCCGAAGCCGAAGCGACTCAGATGGTGCTAGCCCTGGCGGCCAGCGAAATCACCGAAGGCCAACTCGCCGCCTGGCTTCGCGACAACGTAAAACGCCGCCGCTAATCACAGCGGCCCGACCTTAGCAAGTCGTCGAGCGTTCGGAGGACAAGTACACGTGTGCCGCGTGCCGTCGACACCGCCTGCACCCCACCGCAGCCGCAACGTCACCTCCGACTCGGAACCATGATCGCCGCAAAGCCAATCAGTAACCTCGATCGGACCGGATGCATCGCGGATTGCCTCCCATTCCTCTCTGTGAAGTCTGAGTGGCTTGGACGGGTTCGATGCCTTCCCGAAAGCATGCAGCCGCGAGTTTCCTCTCGACACTCCGACGCTTTTCCCGCAAGGCTCCGTACTGACTTGTAAGTAGAACTCGGTCGCCCGCCCATCATGATCGTAGTCTGCAACACTCATCAGATGGACTACTGGTCTTTTCGCGACCAGTGCGGGAAAGTTCTTATCGCCTTCGTTCTCTAAATCCGATTTGACATCCTCAGGCCAACGCGGAACGATCGCGATCCGTCCCTCTCCGCGAAATGGCTCATCAAAAAGCCGCGTGATCTGCAAGCGATCGATTTCGACTTGCTTGCGGAGACGCACGAGAATCAGATCTCCACCTTCGCCATAGGCAAAGCCCGCACAAGGACAAGTGAACCCGTCGTTCGCCGCACACACCGGTCGAGTCTTCCCCACCCACCGAAGTTGCCAAGTCTCCGCAACCCCGTCGACCACCACCGTCTGCTCCTCGCGAACCTCCGGCGTAGGATATTCCAAACTCGCCGCCCGCTTCGGCGCCGATTGAAACGCCGTTAGCAAAAACGCCGCCGTCGCGATCAACCCTACGCCCGCCGATCGCCCGTCGCCGATCCATCACAACGCTCCCTCCTCAATCAGCCGTCGAGCCTCAGGCGGACAAGTGAAATTCCGCCAAGTGCCGTCGATTCCCTCCGCACTCCACCGAAGCCGCACTCTACTTTCGTTCGGAGCGCCGTAACCGCCGCAGGGCCAGTCCAGAACATCGATGGAGCCAGAAGCCGTGCGCAGTGCGTCCCACTCCTGTTTTTCAAGGAGCAAAGGCTGAGTCGGTTTCGACACCGTGCCAAAGGCGTGAAGCCGCGGATTGTTCCTGGACACGCCGATCACAGCGCCCATGCTCACGCCGCAGCTGCCAAGTCTCAGCAACCCCGCCGGCCATCACCGTCTGTTCCTCGCGAACCTCCGACGTCGGATATTCCAAACTCGCCACCCGCTTCGGGGCCGATTGAAACCCCGTCAGCAAAAACGCCACTGCCGTAATCAACCCTACGCCCCCAGCCCGCTTCCTCATCGTCTTCATCCTACAGCTTGCACCCGTCGAGCATACTTCGATACCATGCTCTGCATCATGTCGACTCCGGAACGCAGGCGGTTCTTGAAATATCTAGCGGCGAGCCCGCTCTTCGCCAGCGCATGGGCCCAAGGTCAAGCCCAAGGCCCTCCCGCGACCGTCCTCAGCAATCTGAAAGACGCCCTCGACATACTCGACTTCGAAGAAGCCGCCCGCAAAGCGCTGCCCCCCGCGCACTGGGGCTACATGGCCACCGGCGTCGATGACGATCTCACTCTCAAAGCGAACCGCGCCGGCTTCGGCCGTTATCAGCTCAAGCCCCGCCGCCTCGTCGACGTTTCGAAAATCGATCTCCACGTCAACGTCTTCGGCAACGCTTGGGAATCGCCCATCTTCCTCTGCCCCGTCGGCTCCCAGCGAGCCTTCCACGCTCAAGGCGAACTCGCCACCGCGCGCGCCTCGCAAGCTCAAAAGGTGATGCAGATTCTCTCCACCGTCACGTCTTATTCCGTGGAAGATGTCACCAAAGCCCGCGGAGCCGCCCCCTGGTATCAGCTCTACATGCCGAACGTCTGGTCGGACACGGAGAAAGTCGTCAAGCGCGTCGAAGACGCCGGTTGCCCCGCGCTCGCCTGGACCGTCGACCTCCTCGGCGGCCGAAACACAGAGACCATGGAACGTTTTAAACGTTCCGATACCCGCGACTGCGTCACCTGCCACCCCAACGGCATGAGCGCCGCGAACACCGGTGGCGGAGCCTCCTCCTCCAACCGGCCCATGTTCAAAGGCATCGACCCCGCGATGAACCCTCCCTTCGCCACCTGGGAACACGTCGATCGTCTCAAGAAGCTCACCAAGATGAAGCTCCTCTTGAAAGGACTCGACTCCGGTGAGGACGCGAAACTCGCCGTCGAGCACGGCGTTGACGGAATCATCGTCTCGAATCACGGTGGCCGCTCCACGGAAACTCTGCGAGGCACCATCGAAGCCCTGCCCGAAGTGATCGACGCCGTCGCCGGACGCATCCCCGTCTTCGTTGACGGCGGATTCCGCCGCGGCACCGACGTCTTCAAAGCCTTAGCGCTCGGAGCCCGAGCCGTCGGCATCGGCCGCCCCTACATCTGGGGCCTCTCCGCTTTCGGCCAAGAGGGCGTAGAAAAAGTAGTAGAAATCCTCCGCGCCGAACTCACCATGACGATGCGCCAATGCGGCACCCCAACAGTCGCCGCCATCACCCGAGCAGCAATCCTAAAAGATGGCACCCGCATTTAGTATATGGAAAGTGTCAATCGCCTTATCTCAGAATCTTTCAGGTTGTTCCCCCTATTAATGATCTCAATCTCCCTGAGCGCACAAAACTTTGAAGTCGTGTCGATTAAACCCAACTCTCAGAAGCAATTCGGGCCAAACATTCGATTTACCTTAACTTGCGAGAAAGGCAGATTTGTAGCTAGAAACGATGCGGTGAAGCAGTTGATCAGTTGGGCATATGGTGTGGGGCGTGACGAGGTAATGAATGCACCCAACTGGACGGAAACCGCCGAGGAGACCTATGATATCGATGCCACACTTCCAGCCGGCACCACTCAAGACGAGTGCCGGATAATGCTAAAGAACGCGTTGACAGACCGCTTTCATTTGCAGACGCATGCGGAAACGAAGAGAAGCATTTCGGACTACAGTCTGTCTGTGGATAAGAGCGGCATCAAGCTCAGAGAGCCTGATGTGCACGGGCCTGCCAATCTCACCAGCAAGTCGTTCGGCTTGGGCGCGCGCAGCGCGTCGATGCATCTGTTAGCAGCATTTCTCTCCCAGAAACTTGGCGGGATCGTCAAGAACGAAACCCACCTCGAAGGGCTTGTATTCGATTTTGACCTGAACTGGGTTCCCGCCGATCCGGCGGATCCGGAGTCCCTCAATAGCGCAATCATAGAATCCGTGCAGCGCTTGGGCCTACGGCTACTGAAGAAACGCAGTGTGGACCTCATTCCCACGGTGTTTGTCGACAGAATCGAAAAGCCCTCGCCAAACTAGATCGGCGAACAAGGTAGTTCGTCGCGGTAAGTACGGACATCCAGATGGACGCCCTTGAAATGTTTGACGGGAACGGCCAGTCGGCCGGCCCCCCGGGCTCGCATTTAGCAGGCAGCATGGTAGAGGTGGGGCAGGCGTTTCCGCCTGCCTCATGCCCAAATCTCGCTTTCGGTACATAAAGTCAGGGGCGGAGCAGTTCCTAACCCAGACGCGATCGGGTATGGAGGCGCTCCACCCATTCTGAGAGGATCACTCCGGCATCAGCAAAGGGATGGATTTGTTCCCAAGCCGCCGGTAAATTCGAAAATCCGAATCCAATGTGAAGACTGGTGCTTCTTCGGGGGCCCCGGTTGGGATGTCCGCGCACACGACGGCGGCCACGCCGGGGAGGCGGCGCGGGGAGATTTCCCTGTTGGCCGTGCGGGAGTGTGGATTAGACGCTAGGCGACCCTTCCGCGCCGTCGTCGGGAACGGGAACATGGGAGGACCGCATGTGTTTGGTGTCCGGCCGGACCGATTCGATCACGAGGTAGAGTTTGTCGGCGCTGTTGACCTTGCCCGCTACGCAGTAGGCCACACCGGGCCGGATGAGCTGGGCTTTGGTGTCGAGGTCCCCAAACAGGAACACCGCGCACGACGAGTACTCCGTGCGTGAGAGCAGAAACAGGTGATGGGCGCTGAAGTTGAACATGGTGGGAACCAGAAGCGGAAGGCGGCAAGGCCCTCCGCCCATGGGCAGCGCCGTTGAGGGGTTCCCCCAGCGCACTCCTCCGCGCGGGTATCGCACAGTGCGGGGCCGGAGGGGAACTACTCTTCCGGCGGAGGGGAGTTCTTGTTGGCATGCCTGGTGGAGATGACCTGATAGAAGAGGTTGGAGGTTTGCTGATCGAGCGATAAATAGCCGAGTTCGTCCACAATGAGCAGCGCGGGTTCGGGGTAAGTCTTGAGCTTCCGCACCAGCGAATGATCGACCTGTGAAGCCAGCAGATGATTCAACATGTCCATGGCTGTGGTAAACAAAACACGTTGATTGGCCTGGCAGGCGTTCCATCCGAAGACACGGGCCAGAAACGTTTTCCCCACGCCGGGATTACCGATCAGCACGAGGTTGGTGCCCTGTCGCAGGAACGTGAGGTCGAGCCAACGCAGGATGCGATTCTTGGCCTGCACGCGGCTCTTGTGATGATGAAAGTGGAACGCGTCGATACTCGGCTGCGATGGCAGGCGTGAACACTTGAAGCGGCGCTCGATGGCGCGGCCCTGGCGCGATTCCAGTTCCAGATCGGCGAGCAGTTCGATGGTGGCCGAGATGCTAAGGTTTCTGGCGGAGGCTTCCGTCATCGTTGCTTCGATCTGGCGGCTCATCGCATTCCAGTTCAGTTGGTCGAGTTTCTGTTCGAGAGGAGTCATCGCGTTCCTTTCCGGATTCAAGTATGAAAGCGTCGTATTCCCGCAGAGAGATGGGATCGGTGATGAGTTCGTTAAGCAACGGATCGCGCAACCGGAGCGGTGGTTGAGGACGTCCCCGCGAACGCTGCTGGCGGTGGATGTTGACGACATAGTCGGCGCCGAAAGCTCGGGCCACGGAAGCCTTCTCGATGGCGCCGGCGACATCTTCCGCACCGTACTGCCGCATCAGTTCCAGAAGCCCTGTGATCTGTCGGCCCAGCGAGCGGTCTGTGTCGGCCATGTCGCGGAGATAAGCTTCCACCAGCGATCGTGAACATAGGCCGTCGAGGGAATCGAGCAGCCGCTGCTGGGCTTGTGAGCGGCGCGCCGCGGGCCGCTCTTCGGCCAGAACTTTTTCGACACGCTTCGCTCCGAAGGTCTGGCCGCGCCGCCACGAACGTGCGTAGCTGTCTGCCTTGACGGTGAGCCGCCGGCCAACAGCGGTGCGGCACACAGTAGCGGTTGCCGTCGAAGGGGAGCCGGAGATCTTGGTGAACCAGCGCTTCGGTGGATTCGCGATAGTCGCATGGAATGATGGGTAGGGGGCGCAGTGCCTCCGGCTTGAAACGATCCAAGGGGCGCTCGCGCGTCTCGCGATGCAAGCGTTGATTGGCGACTTCGCTCAGCCACTGCCGCACCTGTCGATTCACATCCTGCAGATCGGTGAACTCGCGCAGAGGCCAGAAGTTCTGTCGAAGATATCCCATGGCGCGTTCGACTTTCCCTTTTTCCCAGCCGCTCGCCGGATTGCAGGCATGCGGCACAAAACCATATTCGCGAGCGAAACCAAGGAATCTCGGAAGAAAGCGGACCAGGCGGCCGTCGTGTTCGGCAACCGCGGTGGCCAGATTATCGTGGGCCATCTCTCGCGCCACGCCGCCCATCGCGGTGAAGGCGTGCATGTGGCAACGGACGAAGGTTTCAAAGCTCTGGCTGTGCGTGAACTCGACATACAGCATCCGGCTGTGCGCTTCCACCAGCGCGAAGGCATACAGTTTGCGCGCATCGCCCGAGTAGCTGAGCGCACCGAAGTGGCCCCCATCGACTTCGAATCTCTCTCCGGCGGGCGGCTCCATTCGTACGAAGGCGCGGCGGGTTGATGGTTGCGGACGTACTTTTCGGACAAGTTCCTGCAGAATGCTGTGCCCGCCGCTCTAACCGAACGGAGGCAGGCGCTGCTCAATCACGGCGGCTGTGATCCGTGGGTCCTTCTCCAGCCATTCGGCGATCTGACCCTTGAATGGATCGAGCTTGCTGACGCGGCTTCGCAATGCCGGAGCCTGCGCGGGCTCTTGGAGATATTTTCGGATCGTCTTCCAACTGATTTTCAGATGGCGTTCAATCTTGCGAATGGCCCATCGCTCGGACCAGTAAAGCCGGTGCAGGTCGTTGATCTGATCGGTGGAGAGCATCGCCTCAGTTCCTTTATGCAGCAGGCGTGGCGGCGGCACCAGAAGGATGTTGTTAGCAAGAGGGCGCCGCGGGAGCCCGGCCGGGCGGAAGTGTTTCAATCACCCAGATCTGCGCGGAAGCTGAGTTGTTGTTTGCAAGATCCATCGCACCGGGGCCGACCTGTTGTTTGCAAGCTGGCACAACCGCTGTTTCCGGTCGCGGGCCTTCTGCTGCTCCCGGTTCTGTTGTGTGGAGGCGGGGTGCTCCTCCCGGTATTGCTTCCAGTAGCTGGGATTCGCGGCACTTGCGCGAACTGTCCTGGCAAACCTGGCGGTATTCCGTGCGCCGTTGCCGCTGGCAATCGGCCTCGCTACAAACCGTCTGCCGCGGCTGAAACTTGGACCGTCGGAAGCTCTTCTGACAATAGCAGCAACGCGGTTCTCCCATCCTGCCGTTGTCGCATCGGACTTCCGAACCGGAGACAACCAGATCTAGAAACTGCTGTAGAGTCCCTACCGCGTCCCCGCCAATGGTCCCACCCGGCTACATCAACGGGGTAAGTGCGGTCGTTTTAGACCGGGGCGAACAGACTGGACAGGTCCCGTGGATCTCTGACATTCGAACGAGGCAAGCATCTGCCAGCGACATGGGTTTGTCGCGAGAGCGGGCCATCCGCGCTCGGAGAGCGGTCTGCTCGTCCTGCACGGCGAGCACAATTCTAATCACTCCGCGCTCCAGTAGCGCGAACAGAGCATCCGTCTCCCGCCCTTCGCGTTTCAGCAGAAATACGGCCTTCGTGAGCACTGCTTCGCAGGTAAGTAACGGAGGACGGAGATGCTTCCATTGCTCCACGGACCACGAATGATGCTCCAAGCCAGAAGCCAGGAAACTGACCAGCGGACCAGTGTCGAGCAGCGCGGACCCTCGCGTCACTTACCAAAGTCCCGTATTTACTTCGGATTGGTGGCGAAATCCTTAGGGGAGCCCCTTCGCCTTGCCTACGAGATCGAGTGCCAGATCATAGCAGGAGGAGGTTCGCGACGGCCTTCGCAGCGTATGTTCCAGCTCTCACGAACCAAGCGAGACTTCGTGCTTCGCCGAGCTTTGGCTTCGCTGTCGAGTTGCGCCAGCAACTCCTCCCGCAACCGCAATGATATGGTCCGCAGAACCCCAGCGTAATACGCGCCGCCACGGTACGCAATACGCTGGCGCGAATGCTACGCTGATGCCAGCTTACGCACGAGCCGATATATTCCTCGACACGCAAACCAAACAACACCCAAAGGCAATAGAATAAAGCCGGCCAACAACAGCAAAAATCCGACCGGCGAACTGGGACCACAAGGGCCGATGCCCCCGACGAAACTCAGAGGGAAAGACGCGATGCCGATTAGCGTAGTGCGGAGCGGGCCACGCCACCCGCCGCGCTTCGGGTGAACTTCCCCCGAAGTTCCGGAATCACCTTCCATGACCAGCGCCCCTCTACTTCTTCACGAACTTCTGCACCGCCCGATTCACCGAATCCGCCACATAAATCTCGCCCTTAGGACTCACCGCGATAAAGTGAGCCTCGCCGAACTCGCCCACTCCATTCCCCGGCTTCCCGACCGCCGCCAGAACCTTCCCGTCAAGATCCAGCTTCAGCAGCTGCCCCGCGAATCCATTCACCATATAGATATTTTCTTTGCCGATATCCAGCGCGCACGGCACCCCCGCATACTTCACCTCGCGAATATATTTGCCGTCCTGGTCGAATATCTCGATGCGTTGATTCTCGCGATCCGTTACCCACAGCAGACCCTTCGCATCGATCGCGAGCCCATGTGCCACATCGAACTTGCCCGGCTCCGTGCCCTTGCCGCCCCAGCTCTTGATGAACTTTCCGTCTTTGTCGAACTTCAACACCCGAGGATCGCCCTTGCCCGCACCCGGCGTGTGCCCCTGCGTAATGAAGATGTCCCCGTTCGCCGCGATCGCGATATCGTTCGGCTCGTTGAACAGCCGAGTCCCCGCAGCTTCGTTCCACTCGCCCGCCTTGCCCTTCGTGCCGAGCGTCAGCAGCACCTCGCCCTTCGGACTCAGCTTCATCACCGTGTGCGCGCTCACGTCCGTGGTCCACAGATTGCCGTCCTTGTCGATCCGCAGCCCGTGGCTGCGCACGAACAATCCCTGCCCGAACGCCCGGATGAATTTGCCGTTCTCGTCGAATTCCGTGATTGCGTCCGCCCCGCGACTCAGCACATACAGGTGCCCGTGCGAATCGAAAGCCACCGCCGCCGATGCTCCCATGTTCACGCCCTCCGGCACCGGCAGCGGATTCGCCACCGCGACATAATCCAACAGCGGCGCCTCCTGCGGCACCAGCAGCGCAGGATTCGTCGGCTTCTGTGCCAGCAAGGCACCAGCCGCTAACAGAGCGGTCAAAGCAATCGTTTTCATTTAGAGCACTCCAGCTTTCTTCATCACAGCTTCACACTTCGTTCGAATCTGCGTCGCCACCTGTTGCGGATCGCCCGATTGCAACTCCGCGATGAACAACTCCACCGACAGGGCGCCGTCGTAGCCCTTCTCCGCGAGCTTCCGCAAGATCCGATCCAGCGGCGCAATCCCATCCCCCGGAATCAGTCGAGTATTCTGCGCGAATAACTCCCGCGGGATATCCGGCGTGTCCTGGAAATGCACATGCGCCAGCTCGCCGGGCTGCAACATATCTAAGTCTTCGAATTTCCCCATGCCGGACCAGAAGTGATAACAATCCAGCATCGGCTTCACGTTCGGATGCGCCGCCGCGCGAATCAAATTGAGCGACGTCGAAAGCGTCGCGATCAGTGTGGAGCTGCGCGCGAACTCAATCATACTGATCAAGTTGAAACTCTTCGCCACATCGCCCGCCTGCCGAATCGCATCGGGAGCCGTCTTATAATCGTCCGCCGTAACTTTACGGCTCGTCGTGCTGGGACAATAAATCTTCGGACTCCCGATCGCCGCAAACTGTTCGCAACGCTTCTTCCATGTCTCCAACTGCGCCGCGAAGCCCGCATTCTGATTCCAGAAATCCTGCAACACCGATGCGCACGACACGACAGTCAGACCGTTATCGCTGATCACCCGCTTCGCCGCCGCCAGATCGTTGGTCTTGAGAAAATCGTCCAGCCCCCGGTCGGTGATCTCGACGTTTTTGATGCCGGCCTTGGCCCAGCCTTCGAGCGCTTTCTGATAGCCGGCGCCCTGCGACGTTGTGAGGTGGATGCTGAGGTTCATCTTTCCAGGAGCCCCTTCGAGCGAAGGAACAAGCCCAGCGAGGGGCGCGGCGAGCGGAGCAAGCATGGCAGTTCGTCGAGAGAGCATGAGCTTTACTATATCGTCCCACGCGGTACTTTCGCTAATACTGCTTTCACCAATATCGTTCCAGGAAAGCCCTGCTCAGCATGAAGCGCGGCTGCGTACCCAAATGTGCCGCAGGCGCCGCCGCATGCAGCAGCAGCGAATGCAACAGGATCACGTCCCCCGCCGATGCCGTATTCTCCATCACCTGGAGCGGGATCCCATCCACCACCTCCACGCGTTCGTGGAATCGGGCGATCCGCGCCCCTGAATCACCAGCCGTACACAAATCCCGTAGGTATGGATGGCGCTCCAGCGATCTCCGGAACTGCACGCCCTTCGCACCCTGCGGCGGCGGATTCTCCAAAAACCACCGATGCACCAACCGATGCGACCCGCTCAGAATGTTCACGCCTCCGCAACGCGGTCCCACATCGTTCAGCATCGCGTGGATCATCACGCCGCACGGCGGTGACAGCCGTCCCTTGTAATCTCCGTCCAGGTGCCAGCCCGAACTCGGCACATCCCACTCGCGCCCCGTCGGAAATTGCAGGAAGAACGCGCCCCAATCACGAGGCTTTTCCCATGGCTGCCCTTCCAGCATCTCGTCGATCGCGCCGACCGTCCGATCACTCCCGATCGCTTGAAAAACGGGTTCACTCTTCAGATGCTGGAGATGTTCCGGTCGCGCCACCGTCCACGTGGACCGATCCTCGCGAAGGATTCCAACCTTGGCCAGCGCGGCCCAGATCACATCGCACATGGCGGCGGACTCCCCAGCCGCGAAAGCACCGCGGATGCGAGCCCACCCATGCGTCCGAAAGTGCCCCAGCGTGGACTCATCACGGATATGCAACATGTTGCATAGCATACCCCGCATCAACCCGGATATGCAACCATGTGCATATGGAAAAAGAATGGCTCTTCGCGAAGTAATCCTGACCGTGCTGGCTCGCCGCAGCATGACCGGCTATGAGATCGCCCGCAATTTTGACCAGACACTGTCCTGGTTCTGGCAGGCATCGCACCAGCAGATTTATCGTGAACTCGCGCGGCTTGACCGCGAGGGATGCGTCTCGTTCAAGGCGGTTTCGCAGCAGGGAAAACCCGACAAGAAGGTTTACGCAATTACGCGCCATGGTCGCAGCGAGCTGAAGCGCTGGATCGCAATCCCGGCGGATCCACCCCACCCCCGCTACGACCTGCTGGTCAAGATTCTTGCCAGCTCGCTTCTCGACAAGAAAGCTCTCCGCGTGGAAGTCGATCGCGTAGACGCCATCACCGCGTCGGTTCTCGCGCAGCTGCGAACCATGCGCCGCGAATGCAGCGCGCAGCCCCTCGACAAACTAAATCCCTACGATCAGGCGCTCTATCTTGCTCTGAAACGGGGACTGTTGTTAGTGGAAGCGCAAACGGCGTGGCTGAAGGAAGTGAAGGAATATCTGGCTACAGGCCAGCTAAAAAAATGAGCGGCGGCATGGAAAAGCGCCGCCGCCCCACTACTCGAAGCTACTTGCCGCGACCCTTCACGCCCTGCGCGATCATCTGAATCCCGATGAGCCAATCCGTGTTCCCCTCGCGCGACACCGCGTAGAGCATCTTTCGATCCGGCCCGCTGAACGCGACGCTAATCACGCCGCGAGGCGTCGGAATGATTCCCAGACTTTTGCCGTCCGGCGCCAGCACCTGAACGCCTCGCGACATCGTGATGTAAAATCGCCCCGCCGCATCGAAAGTGCTGCCGTCGCCCCCGCCCGCGTCCAACTTCGCGAACTCGTGCTGATTCGTGAGCGACCCGTCCTTCTGTACATCGAACTCCACCAGCGCCGCACCATTCGTCACCCACAGATGCTTCTCATCCGTGCTGAGCATGATCCCGTTCGTGTTCAGATTCTCGCCATACTTTGTGACCTTGCCCTTCGAATCCGCGTAGAACACGGTGCCCGCAGTGAAGTAAACTCCACCCTTGTTATCCGCAGCCGCGTCGTTGAGCACGGTGCCGAGGCAATCCAGCGGATCGTCATTAATCTTCGTCGCGAAAGGCTTACGCTGCGGAAGCAACTGCTCGATCGACGAATAGATTCCGCGATTCACCACGAACAGCGATCCCTTGTTGCTCATCGTGACCGAGCCGCCCGTGTTGGTCTTGCTGTACGCGACGGAAACTTTGCCGTTCTTATCCAGCTTCATCACATTGCTGTCGTCGTTCTGCGCGATCAGCAATCCGCCATCCTTCGTCCCGATGATGCCGTCGGCGTTGTTGCCCTCCACTTTCCAGACTTCTTTCCACTGCTGGCCCGCCGCGATCACGCCAGGAATCTCCGTCACCTTATAGTCCACCGGACCCGGCGCAGCCGGAGCGCGTGCAGGACCCTTCGCCTGCGGACCTTTTCCTTGCCCGCCGCCACCGCCGCGCGGAGCGCCGCCGCCCCTCGCCGGAGGAGGAACTTTGCAAGTCTTCAGAATGTCCGGCTCTTTCGCGTCCTGGCTGGCCTGCACTCCAGGGCCTGTTCGCGGAGCTGCCGCCGGCGGAGCCTGGCTCCACAGAGCCGCCACGCCGACCACACCCAGCACCATCGCGAACGTCATTGTCAATTTCATTTTTGCGCTCCTATTACCGCGTTCCAGAATATCAGGATTCCCCACAAACCCGCGACCCTGGCCGTCAAGCCGATTTTCTAAGACGTATAATTGTCCACTGAACCCGGGAGGCGTCATGTCGTACACCCGCACCACTCTCATCGCGGCCGCCGCGCTAATCGCATCGGGATTCGCCCAAGCCCAAGGCGTTGTCATGCAGAGGAATCTATCCCTGGGACTCGCGAAAACCATCGCGGAAGCGGCGCTCGCCGAATGCAGCGCGAAAGGTTTTCACGTCTCCATCGCCGTCGTGGATCGAGCCGGCCAGCTCATGGTCCTGTTGCGCGATGAGCAAGCGGCCGCCACCACGTTGGAGATGGCTCGCAGGAAAGCCTACACCGCCCGCATGTTCAAAATGTCCACCGCGGATTTTCAAAAGCGCACCACGCCGGATCAGCCCTACGCCGGTCAGCGCGATGTCACCGATATGCTCGCGCTCTCCGGCGGAGTTCCCATCATGGTGGGCAACGAAGCCATCGGCGGAGTCGGAAGTTCAGGCTCCAGCCTGGAGCAGGACGACGCTTGTGCAAAAGCCGGCATCGCCAAAGTCGCCGACCTCTTGAAGGAGAAGTAGCTACTTCAGCGTCGGCCACTCCTCGATCTTGATCCGCGCCACCAGCGTCGCGCCGCCCTTGCCATCCGGACCGTACACGAGAGCCTCACCATCCGCGACATCCGTCAACTGCGGAAATGCCCCTCGAATATTCGGGGAATGCGTCACCAAAATCGTGTTATTTCCCGACGGAAACTGCGCAACTGCCTTCTTTAGCCAAGCCGCTTGAGCCTCCGTGCCGCCCGCCATGCTCTGCCCGTTGTCGCCGAGTTCCGGCACCGGCTTCGGAGTCCCGAGTTGCGCGTACTTCACCGTCTCCAGCGCTCGATATGTCGGACTGGTGAACACCTGACCCACCGGAATCTTCAAATCGCGGACAGCCTTGCCCATCGCGGTCGCCGTCGTGCGACCCTCCTCATCCAACTGTCGCTCCGGCTTCGTGTTGTCCGGATTCGCCGTCTTCTTGTCGGGCACCTCTCGAGGCGAACTGGTGTGCCGCGTCAAGATCACATAGCCGCCCTTACGCAAAGCTGCGACCAGCGCGTCACCTTTCAGCGTCTGCGCCTGCGCGAAGCCCGTCATCAGCATCATCGCGCCCATCAACACCGCAAGAGTCGTCTTCATCTGATCTCCTTAATGCTTCGCGATCGATTTCGCCACTTGCTTCTGATACTCTGCCGCCTTCGCGAACACCGCCGCGCGATCCACCGTAAGCATCGCACGATCGCGCACGATCGTCTTGCCATTCACGATGACATCGCGAACATCGGACCCTTTCAGCGCGTATACCAACTGCGAATACACGTTGTACATCGGCACCGCGCGCGCCGTATCCAGACTCACCGTAATCAGATCCGCCCGCTTCCCGACCTCAAGCGACCCGATCATGCTGTCCATCCGCAGAGCCTTCGCGCCGATGATCGTCGCCATCGCGAACGCTTGCTCAGCCGGCAGCG
>Ga0206927_1074_pt1 | contig 23343 bp, 25 predicted proteins | sample Alteio_BWOrgHeat_60_FD_153249 | JGI IMG/M metagenome (GOLD analysis project Ga0206927, IMG submission 153249) | Enriched cells from forest soil in Barre Woods Harvard Forest LTER site, Petersham, Massachusetts, United States -... | ecosystem: Environmental > Terrestrial > Soil > Temperate forest >... | reverse complement strand
GTTCGGCAATAACTACGCCCGCTCCGGCTTCCCGTTCTTCTGGCGCCTCTCCTGGTGGAAGGCCGTGCTCCATCAAGTAATCGAATACTTGCACGTGGAACGAGGCCGCGTTCACCTGGGACACAACTCTTTGGCGGGGGCGTCCTATGCCGGATTCCTCGGCATGTGCACCTTCGAAGCCATCAGCGGCTTCGCCCTCTTCGGCGAAGTCAACAAGGGCGGATTCTGGGACCGAACGACCGGCTGGATCCTTCCCCTGCTAGGCGGCTCCTATCAAACCCATTTCTGGCACCATGCCGTAGCTTGGGGCATCATCCTGTTCGTCATCTTCCATGTCTACATCGTGCTCTACGACGCAGTGCTCTATCGAGACGGCTTGGTCGATGGCATGTTCGCCGGGTACAAATTCTATGAGAAAGGCGACATCGACAGTGACAAGTGGGTCAGTTAATCCTTCCGCGCCTCGACTCCCGGTGCTCGTGCTCGGCCTCGGCAATCTCCTGCTGACCGACGATGGAGTGGGCCTGCGATTGCTTGAAGAGTTGAACACGTCCAAGGGCGACGGGTGGCGGGATAGAGTTGAGTTCCTGGATGGCGGAACGCAAGGCCTCGCTCTGATGTCTGAGTTTGAAGGCAGAAAAGCGGTCGTCATCCTGGATGCGGTCGGCGCTGGAGCGGAGCCTGGTACAATCCACTTCCTCCGGTCGATTGAAGGCGGGTTTCCCGAATTCAGCGCCGGCCATTTTCGATCCACCACCGCCCACGAGGGCAACGCGCGTGAGCTGATCGCGACCGTAGCGTTGCTCGGCGATAGCCCTGAACAGTTGTTCGTCGTGGGAATTGAGCCTGATCAAGTAAAGACCGGCATCGGCCTGACCGCTTCCGTCGAAGGCGCGGTTCAACAGGCCGTCGCCCGCGCGGCTGGAGTGGTCGAACAATTGCTTTCTTCGCACTAAGCAAAAGGAGCAGATCATGTGTCTGGCTGTCCCCGGGCAGATTCTGGATACCACCGACATCGGCGCTTCCCGCATCGGAAACGTCAGCTTTGGCGGCGTCACCCGTCAAGCCTTCCTGGACTTCGTGCCCGAAGCGCAGGTCGGCGATTTCGTGATGGTGCATGTCGGCTTCGCCATCAGCCGCGTGGATGCCGGGGAAGCGCATCGCACCTATGCTTTGCTCGAAAAGCTCGGTTTTCTGGAAGACGAAGGTCTCGGCAGGCCGCACGCCTCGGAGCCAGCCACATGAAGTATCTCGACGAATATCGCGACCCCGAAATCGCCCGAGCCCTGGCCAGCAAGATCGCCAACCGCGTCACCAAGCCCTGGGTCCTCATGGAGATCTGCGGCGGCCAAACCCACACGCTGATGCGCTACGGCATCGACGAACTGGTCCCCGGAGTCGAGCTCGTCCACGGACCCGGCTGCCCCGTCTGCGTCACGCCGCTCGAAATTATCGATAAAGCCATCGCCATCGCGTCATGCCCCCACGTGACGTTCGTTTCCTACGGCGACATGCTCCGCGTCCCCGGCTCGGAGACTGACCTCTTCCAGGTCCGGGCGAACGGAGGCGACATCCGCATCGCCTATTCACCCATGGAGGCCCTGAAGATTGCGCGAGAACACCCAGATCGCCAGGTCGTCTTCTTCGGAGTGGGTTTTGAAACCACTGCACCCGCCAACGCCATGGCTGCCTATCAAGCCCATCGCGAGGGCTTGAAAAACTTCTCGATGCTGACTTCGCACGTCCTGGTTCCGCCCGCGATCCGGCTCCTGCTCAGCTCTCCCGCAAACCGTGTGCAAGGCTTCATCGCCCCGGGACACGTCTGCACGATTCAGGGCTATCGGGAATACGAAGATCTGGTCAACGAATTCCATGTCCCGATGGTGGTCGGCGGATTCGAACCCATCGATCTTCTCGAAGCCATCTCCATGCTGGTCGATCAACTCGAAGACGGCCGAGCCGAAGTCGAGAATCAATACGTCCGCTCCGTCAATCGCGACGGCAACCTCGCCGCGCAAAAGATCGTCCGCGAAGTCTTCGAAGTGGCCGACCGTAAGTGGCGCGGCATCGGCGAGATCCTCGAAAGCGGCTACCGCCTGCGCCCCGAGTACGCCGCCTACGATGCCGAACGTATCTTTGGCGTCAGCGGAGTCACCGCCGACGAGCCGAAAGAGTGCATCAGCGCCCCAGGTTCTGCAAGGCTTGAAGAAACCCACCGACTGCTCTGCGTTCGGCGCGCGCTGCACACCCGCGAATCCTCTGGGAGCACCGATGGTCTCCACAGAAGGAGCCTGCGCGGCGTACTACCAATACCGCCGCCATACCTTGATCCCCATCGAAAAGATCCCCGTCGAGAAATCGAAGCTATCCCAATGACAGAAACTTTTCCTCTCCCCGCTCTCCCGCGCACCACCGATTCCTTCGTCGTAAAGGCCCTCTTCCTCCGAAGCGGACACATTGGCCCCATCGCCTACTCCGCATTCGGCGCACGATGCTCGCCTTTGAACTTCCAATATCGCCCCACTATCAAGTCCCGTCGCATCCCGGCGCCGACCCGCGGCCGTCAGAGAGCGGACCAGCCGACGGTGACCCAATGACCGAAGCCTTCACTCTTCAGTGCCCCGTCCCCCTAGGCGCGAAAGATAAAGTCCTCCTCGGCCACGGCAGCGGCGGTACCCTCAGCGCCGACCTGATCCGCAACGTCTTCCTCCCCGCGTTCGCGAACCCGATCCTCGCCCGCATGGACGATCAAGCCGTCCTCAAGATCAACGGCGCCCGACTCGCCTTCACCACCGACTCCTTCGTCGTCAAGCCGCTCTTCTTCCGCGGCGGCGACATCGGCTCGCTCGCCGTCCACGGCACCGTCAACGACCTCGCGATGGGCGGAGCGAAGCCGCTGTACCTCAGCGTCGCCTTCATCCTCGAAGAAGGCCTCCCGCTCGAAACGCTTTCCCGTGTCGTCGATTCCCTCAGCCGAGCCGCCCGAGCCGCGGGAGTCGAAATCGTCACCGGCGACACCAAAGTCGTCGAGCGCGGCAGCGGTGATGGACTCTTCATCAACACCACCGGCATCGGCGTCGTCCCCGATCACGTCCGCCTCTCCGCATCGAGCGCGCGTCCCGGCGACAAGATTCTGCTTAGCGGCTCTCTCGGCGATCACGGCATCGCGATCCTGGCCGAGCGCGAAGGCATCCAGTTCGATACCGAGATTCAGAGCGATTCCGCCGCGCTGCACACGCTGGTCGAATCGATGCTGGAGACGAGTAACGCGATCCGCTGCCTCCGCGACCCCACTCGCGGCGGCCTCGCGAGCTCTCTCAACGAAATCGCCGCGCAATCCGAAGTCAGCATGGAGCTCGACGAGACCGCGATTCTCATCCACGAAGAAGTCCGCGGAGCCTGCGAAATGCTCGGCCTCGATCCGCTCTACGTTGCCAACGAAGGCAAACTCATCGCCATCGTCGAGCCCGATGCCGCCGACGCAATCCTGAACGCCATGCGCCGTCATCCCCTGGGCCGTGAGTCGCGCATCATCGGCACCGTAGGCGGCTCCGCCAGCGGCTCGCTCGCGGGACTCGTCACCATGCGGACACCCTTCGGCACCACACGAATCGTCAGCATGCTCACCGGCGATCAGCTACCGAGAATCTGCTGAGCCGTATGCACGAAATGGGAATCGCTCAATCCGTTCTCGACGCCGTGCGAAAAGAAGCCGCCATGCGTCCCGGTTTTCGCGTTGCAAAAATTGCGCTGCGCCTCGGCGATCTCTCCGGAGTCGACACCGAATCGCTCACCTTCTGCTTCGAAGCCCTCGTGAAGGACACCGATCTCGACCCGCTGGAATTGGCCATCGATTACGTACAAGGCGACGCCCTCGATCTCGCTTATCTGGAATTAGAGGAAACAACAAATGGAAACCACCCGAGTCTCGCTGGAAAAGAAAGTTCTCAGTGAGAACGACCGCATCGCGGCAAACCTGCGCGAGGAGTTCCACCAGCGCGGCATCCTGTGCCTGAACTTCATCAGTTCGCCCGGCTCCGGCAAGACGTCGCTGCTCGAATGCACCCTCGCCGGATTCCATCCCGCCACGCGCGTGGGCGTCCTCACCGGCGATATCCAGACCGATAACGACGCGCGACGCCTCGCTCGTTACGGCTTCCCGGTGCAGCAGATCACCACCGCCGGCTGCTGCCACCTCGACGCCCGCATGATCGAAAAATCGCTCAAGCTTTGGAACCTCGACGAGCTGGATCTCTTGCTGATCGAAAATGTCGGCAACTTGGTGTGCCCCGCCAGTTACAACCTCGGCGAGCACGCGAAAGTCGTCGTGCTGAGCGTCACCGAAGGCGAGGACAAACCTCTAAAGTACCCCGCCACCTTCCACAAAGCCCGAGCCGTCATCCTCAACAAGATCGACCTGCTGCCCTACGTCCCGTTCAACCTGGATCTCGCCCGGCAGAATATCCGCGCGATGAATCCCGATGCCGCAATCATCGAAACGTCCTGCACGGCGACCAAAGGCCTGAGCGATTGGCGCGAATGGCTGGAAAACGCACAAGCCGAGGTCCGCAGCCCTGTCGCCGTCTGAGCTCTACAATTCCAGCTTGCCGCGATACATCATATCCTTGAGCGAAAACTTCGCCTTGATCTCCAGCGGACCCATCCGCGTGGTAAACGTAATGTCTTTGCCCGACGGCTTGATGGGCTCCAGCCGCGAAAAGTAGAACAGATCCCCGCCATTCACCGGCTGCACATGATCCAGATAAATCGGACTCTCGCCCTTGCGCTCCAGCTTCGTCGCTTCGCGCATCATCTGGCTCCGCTGCTGCCGCGCCGACGTTTCGTCGTCGCTTGCCCCGCCCAAATCCGGCAAGTCGCCGATCAGCGCGATGATATAGAACTGCGAAGCATCCTCATTGTGCGTCTTCAACGCCGAATAAATCGGACGCGCGGACTCCCATCGGGCCACCGCATGAAACTCACCGGGATTCGTGTCGCTCGACGCAACCGTCCCCCGGCCCGCGTTTCCACCCCTGCCGCTCACGCGCGGCTGCCGATTATTCCCAAACGGATCGTTCCGCGGCAACCCGCTCTCGCCGCCCGGCCCGGCGAAAAACGTAATCTTCGCGGCCGTCGCCCACGGCGACCGATTCAACATCTCATCCTTCTCCACGGCGCTCCACTCCTGCGGATCGCGCTCTTCCCAAAACGGCTTCCCCGCCGCGTAAAGCGAGATCAGAGCCGACAGTCCGACTCCCGCGATCAATACGCTACGCCGTGTAAACAGTGGATTCACACCTGTTCGACGGATTTGCGGCAAGTGACGTTACATGCCACCCGCCCGCCCGTTCAGGTTAAGATAGAAGTTCCGGTAACCCCAGGCGAGGTGTCCTATGGAGCTGGCAATCCTGCTAGCCGTTCTGTTGTTCGTTGTGCTGCTTATAGCCTTCTTCATTTTTCCGCCCACAAAATGGGTAAAAATGATGGATAAAAAAGACAAAAGTGACCATATTCGCTAGATTTATCCACAATTCAACTCCCTCTTACGGGATTCTCGAGAACGGAAGCATCGCGGCCCTCGAAGGCGATCTCTTTCAGCACCGTCCTACCGGCGTCACACACAACCTGAGTGACGTCCGCCTGCTCGCCCCGTGCTCGCCGCGACAGGTCATTGCCGTCGGACGAAATTATAAGAGCCACCTGCAAGGCCCCACCAAGCTTCCGGAGCCGACGCGTCCCGAAATTTTCTTTAAGCCCGTCTCTTCCTTACAGGACCCCGGCGGACCCATCGTCGTGCCGCCCGATTCCACTGATTTACACTACGAAGGCGAACTCGTCCTCGTCATCGGCAAACACCTGCGCCACGCTTCGAAAGACGAAGCCCGAGACGCCATCTTCGGCGTCACCTGCGGCAACGACCTCAGCGAGCGTAACTGGCAGCGAGGCCCCGACAAAGACGTCCAATGGTGGCGAGCCAAAGGCTGCGACACCTTCAGCCCGCTAGGACCCGTGATCGTCACCGGCCTCGACTACGACAACCTCCGCCTTCGCACTCTCTTGAACGGCGAAGTCGTCCAGGATCAGGGCACCGCCGACCTCATCTTCGACTGCGCCACCGTAGTCAGCTTCATTAGCCGCTATATCACCCTTGAGCCGAGCGATGTGATCTATACCGGCACTCCCGGCCAGACCCGCCCGATGAAGCCCGGCGACGTCGTGGAAGTCGACATCGAAAGCATCGGCGTCCTGCGAAACCCGGTAATCGCCGAGAAGTAATCCCAAGAGGAGCAGGCTTCAGCCTGCAACGGGGACTTCAGTCCCTGCCATTCCCGGCGCACCAACTCCCGGAGCCTTCCGCAGCTTAACGACCGCAGCCTCCCGCCCATCATTGCGAGCCACTCGCGCAGCTTCCCGACCTGCAATTCGTCCTACTTCCACCGCCGCAACTCCGCCTCCATCGCCCCCCGCAACTCTCGCGGAGCCCCGATAGCCATCGCCGCAATCGCGTTCTCGAACGACCCAGCCGTGCCATCCGTAGCCGACTTCTCCGCCCCCGGCACCAACTCCCGATACGTATCCAGAGCCCTCCGGAGCTTCGCGACCGCAGCCTCCTGCGCACCGTTGCGTGCCAGCACCTCGCCCACATCGAAACTGCACTCCGCCACCGCTCGCCGATTCTCCGGACTCGCCGGAAGACCCTCCGCCACTTGCAGAGCCCGGCTGAAGCTAGCCAGCGCCGCTAAGCGATCCCCGTGAGTAAACTGCGCCATCCCCAGCTTTCGTCCCGCCGCCGCCAACGCCTGCTGCAATTCCAGGTTGTGCGGGTCCGCTTGCAGAGCCGCCTCGAACTGCTGCACCGCCTCGCGATAAGCCGCCTCTGCCTCATCCGCTGAAAGATCCCCCAGCTTCATCACTGCCCACGCCAGATCATCGCGCAACTCCACTCGATCCGGATGCGCTTGAAGAAAATCACGAGCCGTCGCCACCGCCTGTCGATACTCCGCGCGAGCCCCCGCCGGATCCGCCACCACCGATAGGTCCCCCAATCGGCTATATGCGCGGATCAGCGAAGGCTCCAGCGCCAACTCACGACGCTCCATATCGCGCAGCATCACCTGTTCCCGCCGAGCAGCCATCAACGACCAAATCGTACTCGTCAGCAGCAGCCCGATCGCCACCGTCAACACCGTCACCACCGCCGCATTGCGCCGCAAAAACTTCGCTGAGCGATACCCAAACGTATCCCCGCGAGCCTTCACCGGACGCCCCTCTAAATACCGCCGAACATCTTCGGAGAACTGCTCCACCGACGCGTACCGCCGCGCCGGCTCCTTGCGCAGAGCCTTCAGGATGATCACGTCCAGATCGCCCGCCAGCTTGCGTCGCAGCCTCTTGCGAGCCTTATCGCGAGTCTCCGAACTCACCGCCAACTGCTGCGTCGCCTGCGGCACCGCGGACTGGTCATCGGTGAGCACCACCGTGCTCGGACGCAGCGGCTCCATCTCGCAGATCGCCTGTTGCAGCGCGAGCCGCGACTTCGTCTCGCCGCCATACGGAAACTTTCCCGTCAGCAATTTGTACAGCAGCACGCCCAGCGAATAAACGTCAGTCGCGGTCGTAATCGGATCCCCGCGAACCTGCTCCGGACTCGCATAATCCAGCGTCATCGGACGCATCTCCGGCCGAGTCTCCGCCGCCGCCAACGTCGAAAATTCGCTATGAATCAACTTCGCGATGCCGAAGTCCAGCAGTTTCGGCACGCGCTCCCCCGTCACCAGAATGTTGCTGGCCTTGATGTCGCGATGCACCACCAGATTCGAGTGCGCGTACTGCACCGCCGCGCAAACGTTGCGAAACAACTTTAGCCGGTCGCTGATCGGACTCTTGTGGCTTTCGCAATAGTCGTCGATGCGCGTGCCCTGCACGTACTCCATCACCAGGTACGGCAACCCGTCCGGCGTCGACCCTCCATCGATCAGCCGCGCGATATTCGGATGATCCAGACCCGCCAGCACCTGCCGCTCCATGCGAAACCGTCGCAGGATTTCGTCGGTGTCCATGCCGCGCTTGACCATCTTGACCGCGACTTTGCGTTCGTACTCGTGATCGAAGCGCGATGCCAGCCACACCGACCCCATCCCGCCTCGCCCAATGCGCTTCTCTAATTGATAAGGACCCACGCGAGGTATGCGCGGATATTCCCCCGAGCTATCGTCCAGCAGCCCCAGCGCCTGCCCGAGTTCCGCCGCCGGAGTGTTCAGGAATTCCGCTTCGTCGTGGCTCGCCAGCAGACTTTCCACTTCGCGGCGAAGCTCTTCGTCGCGCGCGCACACCACTCGCAAATACGCGGCGCGATCCTGCGCAGGCCGTTCGGCCGCTCCGTCAAATACCTGACGGATCTGCGCCCATCGCTCGGGTGTCAGGCGAACCTCCCGTCATTTCGCGGTGCAGAAATGCCCGAGCCGAACTCCAGGCTCGCTTCACCGTCGCCGGCGACACGCCCAAAACCTCCGCCGTCTGCTCCACCGAAAGCCCGCCGAAGTACCGCAGCTCCACCAGCCGAGCCTGCTCCGCATCCAGCGCCGACAGCCGCGTCAGCGCTTCATCGAGCGCGATCATGTCCACCGGAGCCTGCTCGCAAATCGCCATCGTGTCTTCCAGCATCACCTTCTGCCCCGCCCCACCACGCCGAGCCGCGCGATGCTTGCGAGCATAATCCAGCAGGATCCGCCGCATCTGCGTAGCCGCCACCGCAAGGAAATGCCCCCGGCTCTCCATCGGAGCCCGCTGATCCACCAGCTTGATGTACGCCTCATGCACCAGAGCCGTAGGTTGCAAAGTATGTTCGCCGCGCTCGCGCCGGAAATAGGATCGAGCCAGACGATGCAGCTCATCGTAAACCAGCGGAAGAAGCTGGTTCATCGCCGCCTTCTCCCCGCGCCCGATCTCGCCCAGCAACCGAGTTACTTCACCGGTCTCGTCCATCCACCACCCTGAAGCGGATTATATCGCGGCGCGCACAGGCCGCGAGTTGAACTATTGCGGATCCTTTGCGTCGCCGAACTGCACATAGATGTCGACAGAAAACTTCTTGCACTTCGAATACTCTTCCACCTGAACCACCCGGTCCTTCCCAGAAGATTGCTCGAAAGTAAGCCGCGACGGCAAGTAGCATCCGTTGACCTCATTCGTCAGCGTCACGGCGTACTGGGTGCCCTTCGCCAGCCGCCCTCCCAGAACGTCGACATCCTTCGATACTTCATAAGACATTGCCGTGATTTCGTAGGTCCTCGTATCGATCCCAAGCTCGCCTTGCATGCTCGCGAGAAGCCTCCATGTGAGCGCTTCCTCCCGTGCTCTTGTACTCTCGCCGAGGCACGAAGCGAAACCGATCGTCGGCAAGCTGGACAAATTCGAACGCTTCGGGAAACTCCGCCCGGAACTGCTGCCGATGCTCCCGTAAAGCGCTCTTCTGTTCTTCTCCGAACACCACCCTCTGGTTCGCTGCCTGATTCACCGCAAGCATCGCAGCCGAACATGGCGACGCGCCATTCTCAGCCACGCATCGGTTGAAGATCCCTCCCAGAACAGCCGTGCGCTCCAGGCGCAAACGCAGCGGCTGTTTCTTGTCGCGACCATGGGAATCCAGCACTCGGTGAACGCCTTCGGATTCGAACGTGTAAGGGATTTCGTAGAATCCCTCCATCGGAGGCGACCAGAACCATGGCAAATGTGCCTGAGCCTCGGCCATGCGCTCAATCGTCGAGTTGACTTGCGCCGCGCCTACAACGGCGAGCAGGAGTAGCGCAGCGATCATCTTCACCGGCTGACCTCACTCGTGCCGCAGCGCGACCATCGGATCCACCCGCATCGCCCGCCACGCCGGCAGGTAACAAGCCGCCAGCGCGACCACCAGCAGCCCTAGCGACACCACTCCGAACGCCAGCGGGTCCGTCGCGCTTGCGAGCAACAAAAATTGTCGCAGGATCCGCACCAGCGCGATCGACGCCACCAATCCCACCGCCATTCCGCCAGCCACTAAATACACTCCCTGGCGCAGCACCAGTTTCAGCACCGACCTCGGCTGAGCCCCCAGCGCCATCCGAATCCCGATCTCGCGCGTCCGCTGCGCCGCCCCGTACGACACCACGCCGTACACGCCCACCACCGCCAGAATCAATCCCAAAATCCCCAGCGCGCTCGCCTCCGACGCGCCCAAGCGGAACAACAGCAGCCCGCCCGCGCCCGACATCGACGCGCGCATGGTCTGCAAATCCGCGAGCGGCACATCCGGATCCAGCGAGCGAATCTCATGCTCCACCTGCGCGCTCAACAACTGCGGAGGCACCGACGACCGCACATGCAACACGCGCATCGACATATAAGATTGCGCCAGCGGCCTGTAGAAATACGGCAGTGGACTCTCGAACAGCGCCACATACTTGCTATCCCGAGCCACGCCCACCACCTCCCACAGCGGACCCTCGTCATCCCGCACGCGAAAACGTTTTCCGATCGCATCTTGCCCCGGCCAGAACCGAGCCGCCATCGTCTGATTCACGATCGCCACCCGAGGCGCATGCTCATCGTCCGACTCGCGAAAAGCCCGCCCGCGCACGATCGCCATCTTCATCGTGTCGAAGTACGCCGCGTCAACGGTATTGCAAGCCACCGCCGGAGGCTGCTGATCCGGGTCCTCCGGCCGACCTTCGATATAAACAATCCGTCCATCGTTGTAATACCCCATCGGAGCCGTGAACGCCAGCGACGCCGATTGCACGCCCGGCAGCGCCTTCACGCGCCGCACCACTTCGCGATAAAAATCCTTGCTGCGCTGCTCGTTGTAGCCCGCCCATTCCGGATTCATGCGCACGTTCAGCACGCCATTCGGATTAAATCCCAGATCCAGATTCTGCGCGTTCTGCAAGCTGCGCACGAACAATCCCGCCACGATCAGCAGCACCAGCGACCCCGCTACTTGCGCCACCACTAGCGCTCCTCTGACGCGCTGCCGCCCCGGGCCGCCCGACTCCGCTCGACCTCCGTCATGCAACGCCGCGCCCGCGTCCACTTGCGACGCCCGCAGCGCCGGCCACACGCCGATCAACAACGCCGTCGCCAGCGCCGCCATCAGCGCGTACGCGAACACTCGCCAGTCCATGCTGAAGTCCAGCAGCGTGGGAAAATCGGTCGCCAAATCGATCGACGCCGCGAATCCATCCGCGCCCCACTTGCCCAACAGCAATCCCGCCAGCGTTCCCAGAAACGCCAGAAACGCGCTCTCCGTCAGCGTCTGCCGAATCAGCCGACCCCGTCCCGATCCCAGTGCCGCGCGAATCGCCATCTCGCGTTGCCGGACCGTCGCGCGCACCAGCATCAGATTCGCGACGTTCAAACACGCCAGCACCAGCACCACCGCTGCCAGCAACAGTAGAAATCCGCGCACCACCGGAGCCACATCCGCCACCGCGCCGATCGGCACCGGCCTCGCCCAAGGCTCCGGCATCACGCGCACGCCGATGCCCTTCTCCACTTCCGGATACTGCGACTCCATCCGCCGAGCCACCACCGTCGCCGCCGCCTGCGCTTCCTCGATGCTCACGCCCGGCTTCATCCGAGCAAGCACCGTGAGCGGCCGAATATCGCGAGCCGTAAATATCGGTGGACGATGATACGTGTTCAGCGGCATGTACCCTTCCGGATCCAGCCCCGTATACGTGCCGTGAAATTCCTTCGCCGCCACGCCGATCACGCGCACCGAGTTCCCATCGAGACGAATCTGCTGCCCCACGATGTCCAACCGGCCGCCGAAACGTTTTTGCCACTCCGTGTAGGAAAGGACGATCTCCGCGTCCGCTCCCGGATTCTCGCCCTCGCCCGGCACGAACACTCGACCCAGCGCCGGCCGCACGCCCATCCCGGAAAAATAATTCCCGCTCACAAGCAGGTATAGAAATTGATACGCCTTCCCGCCGGTCGTCAGTCCGCCCAGCTCCGTGTTGAACGCAAACACGTCGCTGAACCGATCCGTCTGCTGCCGGAAATCCTGCAACGCCGGATACGAGTAGCGATAGCGAAACCCCGTCTCGTCGCCCTTAGTTTTCGCCGCCAGCACGACGATCTGCTCCGCGTGCGGCACCGGCAAAGGACGCCCGATTCCATTCAGCATGCTGAAGATGGAAGTGTTCGCCCCGATGCCGATTCCGATCGTCACCACCACCAATAGCGTGAATCCGCGATTGGTCCACAGTTGCCGAAATGCGTAGCGCAGGTCTTGTAATAGTGTCTGCACAGGGTTTTAAGCCCAGTTTACCGCGGACGCTAGCTCAGCCCCGTTGTCGAAACGACTCGCGCAGAAGTATAATCCGAAGATTCATGAGCCATGCCACCGCAGCCGCATCTCATCCCGCGGAGAAGTTCGCGATTCGCCGCGCCGCAGCGCAAGACGCGGCAGCGATCACCAGTATCTGGATGGAGGGTGTGAGAGGAGCACATGGTCTCGAACCGCCGCCGGAAGAACAAGTTCAGGCGTTCTTCGATGAGCGAATCGCGCAACAAACGGAGGTCTTCGCCATCTGGGTCGCGATCGTCGAGGCCAGAGTCGTGGGGTGGCAAGGACTACAGCCGTGTCGTCCTAATCCCATTTCCAAAATGGCGGAATCCAGCACTTATGTGGCCTCTGATTCGAAAGCGCGCGGAGTGGGGCGGGCGCTGATCGCCCACGCCCAACGTCATGCCAGCTCGGTGGGCCTTCAGCACATTCTCGGATTCATCTTGGTCAGCAATCTCGCGGTGATCCGAATTGTGGAATCTTCCGGATGGTCTCGAGTGGGGGCATTGCCGCGAGCGCGTGAGGAAGATCCCGAGTATCTTTACTACGCCTATGCCGTCCCGCCTGTCCCAGCTAGGTAGGTACGGTATGATTCAACCAGAGACGAATGGCGATTACCGTCAGCCTGATAAGCTTCACCGATGACATCTACTGCATCGGCCCCCGACGCATTGCCGCGCAGCTCAAGCGCCACGGCTATCGCGTCAACTTGATCTTTCTCCGCCCCACCGATTTCTGGGGCCAGACTCGCCAGCGCTTCTCCACGCATTACTACAACGAGGATCTGCCCGAATCGCTCTACGCCCAACTCCTCGACATCTGCCGCGACAGCGACGTCGTCGGACTCAGCGTCTGGACCCACCAAGCCGAGCAAGTCACGCACGTCACCAATCGCCTCCGCGCCGAACTGAAGCGAGCGATGATCGTCTGGGGCGGCATCCATCCCACCAGCTATCCCGAAGAAGCGGTTCTGGTCGCCGACGCCATCTGCATCGGGGAAGGCGACATCAGTTTCCTGAAGCTGGTCCAAGCCGTCGACGAAGGCCGCGACCCTCGCCACACCAAAGGCTTCTGGTTCCAGAACGACGGCAACGTCATCCGCAACCCCGGCGAGCCTCTGGTCGAAAATCTCGACGATTTTCCCTTCCTCGATTTTGAATTTCAAGAACATTATTTGAACGATCAAGGCACCATCAAGCGCATGGATATGGCGCTGATGAAGAAATACTACGGCGGCAAATACTGGACCATGTTCAGCCAGGGCTGCCCCTACAAGTGCACCTTCTGCTCCAACGACGTCCTCATCGATCTCGACCGCGACTACCGCCGCTTCCGCAAACACTCCGTCGATTTCTTCCTCGCTGAGCTGAACTACGTCCTCTCAAAGTACCCTCACATCCACAACGTGGTCATCGATGACGACGCCTACATGTTCCTCCCCGTCCACGTCATCCTGGAATTCGCGAAAAAGTACAAAGAACAATTCGACATTCCGTTCTTCGTCACCGGCATCATCCCTGCCTCCGTCGACGAGCGCAAATTCCAAGCGCTGATCGACTCCGGCATGGTCAAGGTGCGCCTCGGAGTGCAGTCCGCCAACGCCCGCATCATGAAGGAAGTCTTCGTCCGCCCGCGCCACGATAGCAAGGTCCTCATGGCGTCCGAGCTCACGAATAAAAATCGCCACAAGATGGCTCCCGCGCAGTTCGATCTCATCGTCGACAACCCGTGGGAGACTCCCGAAGAGTTGAAGGACACTCTGCGCTTGGTCGATTCACTCAAGCCGCCCTACACCTTCGCGATCAACGCGCTCACGTTGCTGCCCGGCACCACCATCCATCGCATGGGCGAAGAAGCCGGCTTCACGGACGACTCGAAAAAGATCACCCTCGCTTCCTACGTCAACTTCATGGCGACCGAGATCAACCTCACGCTCGCGTTCTACAACCTCGCCCGACCCCCGAAGTTCTGGGTCAAGCGAGTCCTCGCCCGCGACTACGGCGATCGCACCATCACGATGAAGCAATACCCGCGCATCGGGGCGATGCTCAGCTTCCTCGGCGTCGTGAAAAAAATTATCCACGGCCTCGCCCGCAAAGACATCACCGCCATCCCCCGACCCTTCGACCTCTTAGCAGGTCAGTGGTTCATCGCCCGCCGCAACGACAAGCGCGGCACCTCGCGAGTAGCCCCCGAATTCAAGCATTGCCTCCCGCAGGCCGGAGCCATCCGCCCCAAGCGAGCCGCCTCCACCGCAGCCGCCGGCGCACTCCGCGTGCTCTAATTCCCTAAGCGCCCCGTTCCGCAAGCTCCGATTCCCACTGCGCCCGCTCCTCTTCCGGCAACCAAAAGAAGAGCTCATTCCCGTCCAGGTCTCGGATGACGAAAGTGGGGTTCCCCCAATGAAACCGCGTCACTTTGATCGTCTTCGCAAGAACGTGCTCGCGTAGCGCCGCAGTCTGGTCGGCCTCAAGACCAAGAAACACCCGGCCACGCCCCGCACGCCCATTCGTCCAGTCTTCTATTTGATTGAGGATCAGCTGGAACCCAAAGAGACTCATCTGAAAGACGAACGCTCGACCATCCACCTGATGATTCCAATCCAGCGTGAAGCCCAGCGTGTCCCTATAGAACGCGAGCGCTGCCTCCGCGTCTTTCACAAAGAATACACTTCGTCCGTAGAAGTTATCCATGGGGACCAGCTTAATAGAAGATCGCCCGCCGCCGGTAACAATCCGGTAACATGATGCCAGTACTCTCTTCTTGTCCGCAATAAAAGGAGAGACCATGCACAAGACATTCGCCACCCTCGCCGCAGCCGCGCTGCTGACCATCGCCGCGCACGCGCAAACGCAGCCCACCGCCGAGCTCCTGCAAAAGGCAATCTACGCCCAGGAAGTCTCCGGCGATTTCGATGCTGCCGTCAAGATCTACCATCAGATCGTCGACTCGCACCCCACCCAGCGAGAACTCGGCGCGCAAGCCCAGTACCGCCTCGGAATGACGCTGCTTCAGCAGGGCGACGCCACCGCAGCCTCGCAGGAAATCCAGCGCCTCGGTTGGGATTACCCCGATTTCAAAGACCTGATCGCGTCGGCCAATAAGCCCGCCGTCGGCCAGAATCGGACGTTAATATTCCAAAATTTCGAATTTGCGCGATCCAATCTTGAACGGGGATATAGCCAGACGATCGCCGATCACGAGCGCCTCTTCGACTTCGGCGGAACCGTTACCGTAACCGGCACCGTCAGCCAGATCGCGCTCATCAATCCGTACTCCTGGCTCACCGTCAATCCCCTAACGATCAACGTCAGTGGCATGACCCATGGAGAAATTCAAGGCCCGGTTCGCATCTCCCTCGCCTCTCCGAAAACCTTGGAGCAAGCCACCGGATGGACCCGAGACACCCTCAAGCTTGGACAGACCGTGACAGTGATCGGAGCGCCTGCCATCGACGGCAGCGCGACTCTCCAGGCCGTTTCGATTTCCCTCAACGGCAAGACCCTCTTCGCGCGCCCCTCCGTTGCGATGAGCACCACCGCCGTCAAGGCCTACGAACAAAAATAGGACACCCGTGCGCCTCGACCGCTCCACATGGCTGGTACCGCTCTTCCTGATCGCGGGAGTCTTGCTGCCCACCGGCTGCGTGCTCTGGTTCATGAATGATGCGGCCACCAGCCAGGCCGCCGCCGCGCGAGAGAGCGTCACCGAAGCCTATCGCAATCAGCTCCCGCTCCTGCGCGACCGCGTCGAAACCTACTGGAAGGCCCGCGCCAAAGAGCTCACCTCACAAATCGGCGCAGGCGCGCCCGCGAATTTCGCGCGCGTCATCAAAGCCGGACTCGCCGACACCGTAATCTCGCCGCTCTATCCCGCACCCGCTCTTCCCTTCCATCCCGACGCCACGCCTCGCCCCGATTTGCTAGCCGCCCAATCCGAAATTCGAGACCTCGTTCGCATCGGCAACAAAGAAGCCGCGATCAAAGCGATCCAGGATCACTTCATCACCGGCCCACTCGCGCGAGCCACCGATCCGCAAGGACGCCTCATCGCCGCCGACGAACAACTCCTCGCCCTGCACCTGCTAGCGCACACCGACCGCCGCTACGCTTCGACGCTTCAGCGCCTCACCTCATTGCTCAACGACTACGATCACGTCGTCATGCCCCAAGCCCAGCGACTCTTCCTCATGGACGAAGTCCACACCCTCGACCCCGCCACCGATTTCCCCACCCGCGAAGCCGAACGCCTGGCAGCCGAGTATCTAGAAACCAAGACGCCGCCCGCCAACACGTGGAGCAGGCTTCAGCCTGCAACAGGCGCTTCAGCGCCCGCCCCACAACTCATAGCCCTCTCCCGCACCTCCACCCTCCTCGCCGCCACCCGAGCCTTCCTCGATCAAGAGAGCCCCTCGCGCAGCGTCCGCTTCGACCTACTCCCGCCCGGTGCCGCGGCCCCCGATTCCATCGAAGCCGACGCGCTGCTTCCCGGTTGGCGGCTCGGCTTCGCGCTCCTCGACACCAAGCCTCTCGACGAAGCCGCCCGCGCCCGCCGAGCCTCCTACTTCTCCGCCGGCTTCCTCGTCGTGGCCGTGATGGCCGCCATGGGAGTCTTCGCAGGAAACATCTTCCGCCGCCAGATGCGCCTAGCGCGCCTCAAGACCGATCTCGTAGCCGCCGTGTCGCACGAACTCAAAACGCCGCTAGCGTCCATGCGCCTCTTAGTCGATTCGCTCCTCGATGACCCGCGCCTCGATCCCGTCAAAACCCGCGAATATCTTCAACTCATCGCCGGCGAAAACCTCCGCCTCACCAGACTGATCGAAAACTTCCTCACCTTCTCGCGCATCGAACGCAACCGCCAGCGCTTCGATTTTGAACCCGTTCAACCCGTCGGCATCATCCAAACCGCCGCCCACATCATGCGCGAGCGTCTCCAGCCCCCCGCCTGCCGCTTCGAAATCGAGGCCGCGCCGGATCTCCCTCTTCTCCGCGCTGACGAAGACGCGCTGATCACGGTGCTGCTCAATCTGCTCGACAATGCCCACAAGTACTCTCCCAATGGCAGACAAATCTCCGTCCGCGCCCATCACGCCGCCGGAGAAGTCATCTTCGAAGTAACGGACAACGGCATCGGCATCGCCCCTGGCGATCAGAAACGCATCTTCCGCCGCTTTTATCGCGTCGACCAACGCCTCGCCCGCGAGACCACCGGCTGCGGACTCGGCCTGAGCATCGTCGACTTTATCGCCCGCGCCCACGGCGGACGAGTCACCGTCACCAGCCGGCCCGGCGAAGGCAGCACCTTCATCGTGCGGCTCCCCTGCTCTACCGAACTCCGCGAGGCCGCCGCGTGAAAGGCAGCCGAGTCCTGATCATCGAAGACGAGCCCGCCCTGCTTCGCGGCCTCAAGGACACCTTCGCGTCGAAAGGCTGCGAAGTCCTCACCGCCGCCGACGGCCAGTCCGGCCTCGACCTCGCCGTGGAGCACAATCCCGACCTGATCCTGCTCGACATCATGTTGCCCCGCGTGAACGGCTACGAGATCTGCCGCGCTCTTCGCAAGCACGGGCTCGAAATGCCCATCGTCATGCTCACCGCGAAAGGTCAGGAGGAAGACATCATCCTCGGCCTGAACCTCGGCGCCGACGATTACGTCACCAAGCCCTTTCGCATCCGCGAACTGGTCGCGCGAGCCAACGCCTTCCTCCGCCGCAGCAAGGCTCAAGAAACGACCACGATCACCTTCGGCGATTTCGAATTGAACCTGACCGCCCGCAAACTCTTCCGCCGCGGCGATGAAGTCGAGCTCACCGCGAAGGAGTTCGGCCTGCTAGCCCACTTCGCCACCCGCCCCGGCCGAGCCCTAGCCCGCAACGACGTCCTAGACGGAGTCTGGGGCCGCAGCGTAATCGTAACCCCGCGCAGCATCGACCGTTGCGTAGCGACCCTCCGCGCCAAAATCGAGCCCGACCCGCACAACCCCACCTTCATCCAAACCATCCGCGACATCGGCTACCGCTTCGAGCCCGGCTCCTGATACAACCCAACCACATTCCCGCCCGGATCCCGAAACCGAGCCGTAATCTCCGGAGCGTCCATCCCCACCGCCTGCACGATCTCGCCCCCGTTCGCGACCACCGCGGCAATCGCCTCCTCCATGCGATCCACCATGATGTAGAACAGTAACCCCGGAGTCCCAGCCGGAGCCCGCCCCGTCACCCAAGACCCGCTCACTTCCCCGGTCGTGTCGTCAAATGCCGTGCTCCCATCGCCGCGAGTCCGCACATTCCACCCAAACGCCCGCCGATAAAACTCCGCCGACCGGCCAATATCCGTAGCCGGCATCTCGATATAACAAATCTTTCCGTTCGCATAATTAGGCATCATCACTCCTTCATCCGCGCCACCGCCGCCTCCGCCCGCCGAGCCCGAGTCTCTGTCTGCTTCGCCGCCGCCACATGCTCCCGCACCATCCTCCGCGACGAAGCGCTCAGCCGCTCCCAAGCCTTCTTCGCCAAAGCATCCGACGCGAGCAATTCAGCCAACTCCGCCGGCAATTCCTCCGATGCCACCCGCATCTCCAGCTCCACGCGATCCCCGGTCTCGATCCCCGCCTTCTCACACAACGGTTGCGGCAACTCCATAAACCACCGAGCCCCCGTTCGATCCCAAGGCTTGATACTCCGCCGCCCGAACTCATGTCCGTTCAACGAACCCGTAACGGTAGTCGTCGCGACCGGCAACTTCCACGCCGCAATCGCCGCGCCAGGAAACACCAGGAACCGCGGCAGATTCGGATATTTTCTCTCGATGACAACACTTACTCGCACCAGTTCCGGCATCTCAAAGCTTAGAATAGAGGTTCCCCTTGCGCCGTGTCCTCACTCCCCTCTCCACCGTCGCCGCGATAGCGGTGTTCATTGCCATGCGGCTGTGGCGACTCGACGGCATGGCCCTCGACGGCGATGAAATCTTCAGCCTCGAACTCGCCCGCCACGATTGGCACGGCCTCTTCCAAAGCGCCGTCCAGGACGCGATTCATCCCCCTCTGCTCTACATCCTCCTCAAGCCCTGGATCGCCCTCGGTGGCGATTCGCTCCTGTGGCTGCGACTCTTCCCCGTCACAGCATCGGTGCTCTGCCTCATCCCGCTCTTCTACCTCTGCCGAAATTTGAAGATCTCGCCCGCCGCCCGCAACCTCGCCATCGTCATCGTCGCCGTGCATCCCTACGCGCTCTACTACGCGCAGCACGTCCGCATGTACGAACTCCTCATGTTCCTCGGACTCCTCTCCGCGTGGCGATTCCAGGTCTATCTCGACCAAAGCAGCCGTCGCAATCTCGCGATCCTCGCCGTCATCAACGTCTTCCTCGTCTACACGCAATACTACGCGTGGTGCATCGTCGGACTCGAGTTCGTCTACCTCCTCTGGTGCCGACGCCAAGTCCTCCCCTTCCTTGCCTCCGCGCTTCCCGCCGCGCTGCTGTTCGCGCCCTGGGCCTACGCCGCGGGACAAGTCCTGCACCAACGCGGACTCGCCCAAAACCTCGGCTGGATCCAGAAGCCCACCTTCGGCGAGCTCAACTGGTTCTGGGTGGACCTCACCGGCTTCTCCGAATTTCAATCCATCGGAATGCGCGGCACCATCGCGATCCTACTCATCTTCCTGATCGCCTACCGCCGCGCCAAAGAACCCGACGTGCACTGGCTGATGCTGCTCTGGATCGCCCCCGCGCCGCTAGCATTCATCGCGTCGCAATACTTGCCGCAATCCATCTGGGGCCATCGACACCTGCTTTTCGCGATCTGGCCCTTCGCAATCTTGCTAGCCGATTCCGTAGTCCGCATGCCGCGCTGGTTCTCGATTCCCGTGATCGCTCTCACCGGCGTCTGGGCCGTCCACGCCGCGCAATTTCACGCCACCGACAATCGCAAGCTCGCCTACGACACCCTCACATGGAACATGGTCGACTCTAGCCCGAGGAACGCAACCGGCCGGATACCTGTGTACGCGATCGATCCCTATCTTCATTACCCCATCGGTTTCTACCTCGACGCGCTCAAAACCCATCGCTTAGGTCCCTTTGGCCCAATGATCAACGACACTACTTCGTACGTGGAGGAAAAAGCCCAGCGCTTCGACTCCATCAAAACCGACACCATCGACCAAGTAAAAGGCTCCTACTTCTGGGTAGGCTACACCGACCAATCCTGGCACGACCCCAAAACACCCGTCCAAATCCTGGAGGCCCGAGGCTGCCACACCGCCGGCCCCGAAATCAGCGAACGCGACTCATTTCACCGTGTCATCCTGGTTCCGATGGAGTGCCCGTAAGCCCCCGAATGTCTGAATCCTTCGACGTAATCATCATCGGAGCCGGCCACAACGGCTTGGTCACCGCAGCCTACCTCGCGCGAGCCGGCCGCAAAGTTCTCGTCCTCGAATCCCGCGAGCTCGTCGGAGGCTGCGCCGTCACCGAAGAAGTCTGGCCCGGCTACAAAGTCTCTACCGCTTCCTACCTCGTCAGCCTCATGCAGGAAAAAGTCGTCCGCGAGCTCGAACTCCCTCGCTACGGCTACGACATCATCCCCAAGGACCCGGCGTTCTTCTCGCCCTTCCCCGATGGCCGCCACCTCTTCATGTGGCAGGACCAAACCAAGACCCTCGCCGAGATCGCCAAGTTCTCCAAGCGCGACGCCGAAGCCTATCCCAAGTACGAAGCGCATCTCGAACGCCTGGCCCAAGTCGCCGAATCGCTCCTGCTCACCACACCGCCCGAGTTCCCTCCCACCGGCATCGGCGATTTCATCGACTACCTCAAGCTCTTAGGACGCATGCGCGGCCTCTCGCAAAAGGAGATGGTCGGCCTGGTGAAAATCTTCACGCAAAGCGCCGCCGACCTCCTCGATGAGTGGTTCGAATCCGAGCAGCTCAAAGTCACCCTAGCTACCGACGGCGTCATCGGAGCCAATGGCGGACCCAAATCCGCAGGCACCGCCTACATCCTTCTGCATCACTGCATGGGCGGCGTGAACGGCCACCGAGGCCTCTGGGGATTCGCCCGCGGAGGCATGGGAGCCGTCTCGAACTCCATCGCCGATTCCGCCAGAGCCAGCGGCGTCACCATTCGCACCAACGCCCCCGTGGCGAGAATCCTGATCGCCAACGGCCGCACCACCGGAGTCGCGCTCGCCAACGGCGACGAAATCGCCGCCAAGACGGTCGCCAGCAATCTCGATCCCAAGCGCACGTTCCTCGAACTCACCGACCCCGCGAATCTCCCCGCGGACTTCGTCGACGGCATCCGGAAATTCCGCATCGAAGGCACCTCGCTCAAGATGAACCTAGCCCTCCGAGGACTCCCCGAGTTCAAAGCCTACCCCGGTGCCCCCGGCCCGCAGCACGGCGCGACCATGCACATCTGCCCCTCGGTCGAATACATCGAGCGCGCCTGGGACGACGCGAAGTACGGCCAGCCCTCGCACTCGCCGCTCATCGAGATGACCATCCCCACCATGTACGATCCGTCGTTAGCGCCGCCCGGCCATCACATCATGGGCATCTTCCTGCAATACGCGCCCTACACGTTGAAGGGCACGACGTGGGATCAGGAACGCCAGCCCTATTCCGAGCGCATCCTAGACGTGATCGAAGAGTACTGCCCCAACATCCGCGACATCGTAGTCGACTACCAAACGCTCAGCCCGCTCGACCTGGAACGCCGCTTCGGCATCACCGGAGGCAACATCTTCCACGGCGAAATGAGCCTCGACCAAATGTTCGTCCTGCGCCCCCTAGCCGGCTACGCGCGCTATCGAACCCCCATCAAAGGCCTGTATTTATGCGGTTCCGGAGCCCACCCCGGCGGCGGAGTCATGGGAGCCCCCGGCCACAACGCCGCCCGCGAGATGCTCCGAGATTAGGGACCGTCCTCCACTCGCGAAAGCTCGACGCGTTGAAGTGGGTCCGAATCCGCGGGAAACCCTGGCTCCGCATCATCGTACTCGAAGGCAACTGACACGAATTCGCTGCTCCACCAAGGGTGTCCGATCAGCACGGTATCAGTGGACCGCTTCAGAGTACGCCTTCAGCTCCGCGGCGTACACGGCTTCGCGCTGCTGCGTTGTCGAGGCCAATACCCGCTGATAGCAAGAGCCGACAACACAACGACGGCGACGATCCAAATTACGCGCCCGCTTCTCATCGACCGCAATTGTATCGCTGCCCGTCTCCTACAATGACTGTATGGAAAAACCCTTTGCAGGAAAAGTAGCCCTAATCACCGGAGCAAGCGCCGGCATCGGCCGAGCCTGCGCCCTAGCCTTCGCCGCCGCCGGAGCCAAAGTAGCCCTAGGAGCCCGCCGCGAAACTGAAGGCCAAGAGACCGCGGACCTCATCGCGAAACAAGGCGGCGAAGCCCTCTTCCTCCAAACCGACGTAACCAAGCCCGACCAGATCCAGCGCTTAGCCGACACCGCCGCCACGCGCTGGGGACGCCTAGACTTCGCCGTCAACAACGCCGGCATCGAAGGCACGCCCTTCGTCAACACCGTCGACTACTCGATCGACGTCTGGGATCAAGTCATCGACGTGAACCTCAAGGGAGTCTTCCTCTCCATGAAGTACGAAATCCCGCATATGAAAACCGGCGGGTCGATCGTGAACATCTCCTCCGTAGCCGGCTTGATCGGAGGCCTCGGCGGCTCCGCCTACTACGCGAGCAAGCACGGAGTCATCGGCCTCACGCGAGCCGCCGCCATGGAGTACGCCCGCGCCGGAATCCGCGTCAACGCCGTCTGCCCCGCCGTCATCCAAACCGAAATGGCGGACCGTTTCTTCGGAGGCCGCGGCATCTCCCTCGGCGATCTCCACCCCGTCGGCCGAGTAGGCACCCCCGAAGAAATCGCCGACGCCGTGCTCTGGCTCTGCTCCGAAAAATCGTCGTTCATTACCGGAGCCGTCATCCCCATCGACGGCGGACTTACGGCAAAGTAGCCTGGCTAAAGTCG
>Ga0206927_1073_pt1 | contig 23368 bp, 17 predicted proteins | sample Alteio_BWOrgHeat_60_FD_153249 | JGI IMG/M metagenome (GOLD analysis project Ga0206927, IMG submission 153249) | Enriched cells from forest soil in Barre Woods Harvard Forest LTER site, Petersham, Massachusetts, United States -... | ecosystem: Environmental > Terrestrial > Soil > Temperate forest >... | reverse complement strand
ACGGCCACTTCCGGATTGCTGAAACCCTTGGCGATGGCGCCGATCGTTTCGCTCTGAATCACCATAATCCCGGCTTCGACGCCGGAGTACATTTTTTCGACTTCGGGTCTGATATTGGGCAGCGTGATGTCGTCGCGTTCGCGCTGCCAGGTTTTCTTGACGACGCGGTGCAGGTCCATCAGCGACGTCAGGGTCACTGACATCTCTTTGGTGATCGTCTGGATCGGCTGGCCTTCCAGGCGGTGAAAGCGAACATTCAGCGCGATAACCAGTTCGTGCATGCGTTCGTAGTCGTGAGCGATTCGCAGCGCGCCCATGGCGTATTTCAGGTCGCGAGCCAGCGGAGCCTGCCGCGCTACCAGCAGCAGGCAGCGCTCGCGCGACGCCTTGGCCGCTTCGGCCATCGGTTTGACCTTTTCGGTGAAAGACAAATTGAACGCAATACGGTCTACCAGCATTTTCATGCCGTCGTCGATGATCGCCGCGAGGTCGTCCAGCGACATGCGAATGCTTTCGAGCCGCGCTTCCAATAGTGGATTGTGTATCGACATCCTTGTCTCCGCGTTACGAACAATTATAAGAACCGTATCACAGATTTACAGCAACGATTGTTCGCGTTTTCATTGCTTTTCTGTCAGCAGTTTTGCGTTTGCCGGAACGGCAAACGAACGCATTTCGCGGGTCATCTGCGGCGTACGCGGGCCCAGATCGATGCAGTAGACGTCGGCGCCCGAGACCAGAAATGTATCGCGCGCCGTAATCATGTAGTCGGCCGGAACCGCCAGCAATCCGAATCCGCCGGTCAGGCGGCCCTGCTTGTCAAGCCACTGGGCCTCTTTGGGGGCGTCGTTGGAACTGGTCAGGATGCGGAATCGATAGCCATGCAACGGCGCGGATTTCGAATCGTCGATGTCGGGATACGACGTCGGCAGCGCGAGCTGATCGAAGCTACGCGCGTATTCGCCGTCTGCCCCGACAGTCGAGTGGCGGAGCTGCTGCGCCTTGATGTAATCATCGATCAATCCGAGCGCCTCGGTCTCGTTCTCTGAAAGCGTGCGATGCTTAAGCTGAGCGATGATGAATGGGCTTGCGAGGCCGCCGGCAATGACCAGAAAAATCGCAGGCAGCACCAGCCGGTGGCTCAACGGACGGATCGGCCTGGAATCCGAGCGCGTCTGAGCGTCAGGAGCGGTAGTTTCGGACACGGTTGCAGCCATAATGAAAACGAACCTGACTCAAGTGGAGATGCCCAGGTCGCGCATTTTTTCCCACAGATTCTTGCGCGAGATGTCCAGCAGTTCGGCGGCTCTTGTTTTGCTCCCGCCCGACAACTGCAGCGCCTTGAGAATATACGCGCGCTCCGTCTCCGCCACTACTTCGCGCAGCGTCTTCATGCGTTCTTCAACAGCAGCAGGCGCCGGAACAGTAGCCGCCGGGGCCGATTGCGGCTGAACGACCGGAGGCGGCGTGCGCTCGCCGTTGTTCAGCGCCGGTCCGCGAACCCGATCGCTGCCGCGCGACGAGGCGGCGCTGTGCGGCGACATCAATGTTCCGCCGATGCTGGGAATCGAGACATCGTCGGCGTTCTCGCGCATACCCGCCGGCATCTGGATCAGGAAGCGTTCGTCGAGCAATTCTTGGCCGCCGGCCATCGCGATCGCGCGCATCACGGCGTTTTCCAGTTCGCGCACGTTGCCCGGCCAGGAGTACTCGCACATATTTTGCAGCGTTTGAGCGTCAACGCGGTACGGTCGGCCGTTGCCGTGCCGCTCAATGAAATGGTGGACGAGCAACGGCAGATCGGCGACGCGATCGCGCAGCGGCGGCATTTGCAGTTCGATCACGCGCAGACGGAAATACAGATCGTCGCGAAAACGGCCCTGGCGGACCAGCAGCGAGAGGTCCACTTTTGCGGCGGTGATGATGCGGATGTTGACCTTGATCGTCTTGCTGCCGCCGAGCCGCTCGAATTCGCGCTCCTGCAGCACGCGCAGCAATTTGACCTGCGTCTGCAGACTCATGTCGTCGATGTCGTCGAGAAAGATCGAGCCGCCGTCAGCCAGCTCAAAGCGCCCCAGCTTGCGCTCGCGCGCATCGGTGAACGCGCCCTTTTCGTGGCCGAAGAGTTCGTCTTCGAGCAGATTCTGCGGAAACGCCGCGCAGGACAATTTGATCAGCCGCTTGTCGCAGCGCGTCGAGTTGCGATGGAGGGCTTCCGCGGCGAGTTCTTTTCCGGTGCCGGATTCGCCAGCGATCAGCACCGTCACGTCGGACGGCCCGACCGCTTCGATCGTCTTGTAGAGGTCCTGCATCGTCTTGGTTTTCCCGACGATGCGGTCAATGCGGTGTCGCCCGGTGACCTGCGTGCGCAGTTCGCGCAATTCCGCGCGCAGACGCCGCAGCTCCTCGATCTTCTGCAGGCGCGCGATGACTTCTTCGTTGAGGAACGGTTTGACGAGATAATCGGCGCCGAATTTCGTGGCTTCGATCGCCGTTTCGATGGATTGGTGCGCGGTGATCACCAATAGCGATGTGTCGGCGCTGGATTCTTTGGCGGCGGAGAGCAGGTCCAGTCCCGAGCCGTCGGGCAATTGCAGGTCGGTGACGACGCAGTCGAACGACAGATCGCGCAGCGCCAGTTTGGCGGAAGCCACGTTTTCGCAGCGCACGACGGTGTGGCCCTGGTCCTCCAGGGCGTCCCCGAGCGTCAGTCGGATGCTTCGTTCGTCGTCGGCGAGGAGGACTTTCATATCAGTTTTTTCATGAACTCACGCATGAAAGACGGGTGATCGGGCCACGCGCGCGCGGTGACGAGATTGCCGTCGACGACCGTTTCCGCGTCGCTGAAAATTCCTCCCGCGCGTTCGACGTCGGGCTTTAACGCGGGATAGCAGGTCATTTTGCGGCCCTTGCACAGCCCGCCCGCGACCAGCAGCAGCGCGGCATGGCAAATGGCGGCGACCGGCTTCTTGTTTTTCATGAAGTGTTCGACGATCTCGAGCGCGTGCGGCTCGTTGCGGATGTATTCCGGCGCGCGCCCGCCGGGAATCACCAGCGCTTCGTAGCGGTCGGCCTTGACCATGCCGAAAGAAAGGTCGGCGGCGATGCGGTAGCCGGGTTTCTCTGTATAAGTCTCGAACTCCGGCTCGAAATCGTGGACGACGCTGCGCACGACCTTGCCGTTGGGCGTGGCGATCTCCGGCGCGAAGCCGGCTTCCTTCAGGCGCTGCAGAGGGTACATGACTTCCAGCGCTTCAGCGCAGTCGCCGGTGAGAATCAGCACATGACGAATTTTTGCGTGGGTCACTATTATTTGCTCCTTCTTACTGTCTTCATCCCGGTTGACGAACATATCAATTGCAATTGCGCATCATAACCCGGAGGTGCAGAATCACCAACAAGAACATTCGCCCATGGCATGAGAATGGGCATGAGAGAAGTCTGCGAAGAGGAACGAGGAACGCGTGGACAGCACTTTTTTGAAGGCATGATCGCTGTGGCCGGTCTCTGTTAACATGAGCGCTTCCGCGCAACGCCATTGCACGGCGACCGCCGCGCATTATACTGCTCCGACTAATGCCAGCAGGTTTCAGTCGCGCCTCCCGATCCGTCGGTGGGCTTGAACTTGGGAGGGGAAGAATGGACAGCGCTTCAGTGAAGGACAAAGTAGTCGACATCATCTGCCAGAAGCTGGATGTCACGAAGGAAAAAGTGAACATGGAGACGAAGTACGCCGAGGATCTGGGCGCCGATTCGCTCGATCAGGCGGAGCTCGTCATGGAGTTCGAGGATGAATTCGACATCAACATCCCCGATGACGCCGAAGGCAAGATCAAGACGGTCGGCGACACGGTCAAATTCATCGAAGAACAGATCGCCAAGAAATAATTCACACCGGCTCTCGTACGCGGGTCCGTTCTGTCAGGGCCGCGGACGGACGCCGGGAATGCAGCCGGAGATAACGCAATGAGTGTGGCGCGTCGGCGGGTCGTAGTAACGGGATTGGGCGCGGTTTCGCCGTTGGGCTTGACCGTGGGGGAACTCTGGAACGGGCTGCTGACCAACCGCAGCGGCATCGGTCCGGTCACGCTTTACGACGCCAGCCAGCATGACGTCAAGATTGCCGGCGAGGTCAAGAATTTCGCGCCCGAGAAGTACATCGAGAAACGCGAGACCCGGCGTCTGGATCGCTTTTCGCAATTGGCCGTCGCGGCCGCCCGCGAGGCGGTCGCCGATTCCAAGCTTGACTTCAGCAAGGAAGACACCGCTCGCTGCGGCGTGCTGATCGGCACCGGCATCGGCGGCATCACCGAGATTGAAGAACAAAAAGAACGGCTCATGACCAAGGGACCCAGCAAGGTCTCGCCGTTCCTGATCCCCAAGCTGATGGCCAACGCCGCGCCGGCGCATGTCTCCATTCTATATGGGCTGCGCGGACCGAATTACTGCATCGTCACCGCCTGCGCGGCCGGCGCCAACGCGCTAGGTTCCGCACTGCGCACCATTCAGTATGGAGAGGCCGACATCATGGTCGCCGGCGGTTCCGAGGCGGCCGTGACCGCGCTGGGCATGGCCGGCTTCGCCAACATGGGCGCGCTGTCCAAGAACACCGGCGATCCGCAGACCGTGTCGCGTCCGTTCGATAAGAACCGCGACGGCTTCGTGCTCGGCGAAGGCGCCGGCATCGCGGTGCTCGAAGAGCTCGAACACGCGCTCAAGCGCGACGCCAAGATTTACGCGGAATTCACCGGCTACGGGCTGTCCGGCGACGGCCATCACATCACCGCTCCGTGCGAAGACGGCGATGGCGGCGTGCGCGCGATGCTCGGCGCCCTCAAGGACGCTCATCTGCGCCCGGAAGACATCGACTACATCAACGCTCACGGCACGTCGACGCCGTTCAATGACAAGATCGAATCGCTGGCGATTAAGAGAGCGCTTGGCGATCGCGCGAAGAAAATCCCGGTGAGCTCCACCAAGAGCATGACCGGCCATACGCTGGGCGCGGCTGGCGGCGTGGAGTTCGTGGTGATGTGCATGTCGTTGGCTGAGGACAAGGTCCACGCGACGCTCAACTACACCACGCCCGATCCCGAATGCGATCTGGATTATGTTCCGGGCGAAGCGCGCGCGCACAAGGTCCGCAACGCGCTGTCCAACAGTCTCGGTTTCGGCGGCCACAACGCTACGCTGATCGCCAGCAAGCTGAAACTGTAGAAGGAATTCATGAACTCAACGCCAGCCGCCAGCGCACGCTTCGATGTCGATGCCATCGAAGCGCTGCTCAATCTTCCGTTCAACGATTTGCTCTTCCGGGCGCAGTGCATTCACCGCGAGCATTTCGACGCCAATCGCGTGCAGCTCTCCACGCTGCTGTCGATCAAGACGGGCGGCTGTCCGGAAGACTGCGGCTACTGTCCGCAGGCGTCGCGCTATCACACCGGCGTCGAAAATCAGGCGCTTATGCCATTGGATGACGTGCTGAAAGCGGCGCGCACGGCGAAGGAAAACGGCGCGACGCGCTTCTGCATGGGCGCGGCCTGGCGCGGTCCCAAACAGAAGGACCTCGAGCCGGTGCTGGAAATGGTCAAGGCCGTCCGCGGCCTGGGACTGGAGACCTGCGCCACGCTGGGGATGCTGGAACCCGGACAGGCCGAGCAGCTCAAGTCGGCAGGGCTGGATTACTACAATCACAATCTCGACACGGCGCCGGAATATTACGGCGAGATCATCGGCACGCGCGTTTATCAGGACCGCCTCGACACACTCGAGCGCGTGCGCTGCGCCGGGCTGCATGTCTGCTGCGGCGGAATTGTGGGCATGGGAGAAACGCGCCGGGTGCGCGCGGGCCTGATCGCCCAACTGGCCGCGCTGGACCCGCAGCCCGAGAGCGTGCCGATCAACAATCTCACGCAGGTCGAAGGCACGCCGCTGCACGGCACGGCGCCGATCGATCCGCTGGAGTTCGTGCGCACGATCGCGGCCGCGCGGATCACGATGCCGCGCAGCATGGTGCGGCTCTCCGCTGGGCGCCAGAACATGTCCGAGGCCATCCAGGCGCTCTGTTTCCTCGCCGGCGCCAATTCGATCTTCTACGGCGAAAAGCTGCTCACCACCGGCAACCCCGCTGCGCAACAGGACCGCGCGCTGCTGGAGAAGCTGGGCATTCAGCCGCTGTGACATTGCTCGATTGATTGCCTATTGGTTCCGCGTCTGCTACTCTGAAAGCAGCATCCCGGAGCGTCGCCGTGCCAGGTACAAAACGCGCCATCGAGCCTCTCTATTTCGGCGATCACCTGAGCTTGCGTGAATTTGAACGCCGCTGGACCGCTATGCCGGAATTGAAGAAGGCTGAACTGATCGATGGGATGGTGTACGTCGCGCACGACATGCCAGTCCTGCCCGATTTCAAATTGCCTTTTGAGAATGGCGATCATCTTACATTGAGCCAATTCATGCGCCTCTATGAAGGCGTCCCGGAATTGAAGAAAGCCGAACTTATCGAGGGAATGGTTTTTATGGCGCCTCTGGGCATGGATCATGGCGAAGCGGACGTAGCGATCGCGGGACTACTGTACAACTACTGTGCGCATACGCCCGGTTGCGAAGCCGGATCAAACGTGACCTGGAAAATGTCCGGCGCCGCTCCGCAGCCCGACAGCCATCTCCGGATCATCGAGGAGTGCGGTGGCCAATCGCGTGTCGAGGGAAAACACAAGTACGGCTTGGGAGCGCCGGAGCTCCTCGTCGAAGTCTGTCATTCGAGCGTCGCTTACGATCTGCGTCAAAAAAAATCGCTCTACTTTAATTCAGGCGTCATCGAATACGTAACCATTCAGTTGCACGACCGAAAAATTCAGTGGTTCGTGCGATCCGAATCCGAATTCGCATCAATGGAGCCGACTAAGCCGGGAGTTTTTCGTTCGCGTGTTTTTCCGGGCTTCTGGCTCAACTCGCGTGCTTTATTTGCAAATCAGAAGCTCCAATTGTTCAAGACATTGAATGCGGGAATTGAGTCCGCGGAGCATGCCGCGTTTGTCAAAACGCTTGCTGCAATGAAGAAAAAGCCCAAAGGCCGCACTAAGTGACCGCCCCTTCCGCGTCCGTTCCCCGCACCGCGCTGATTCTCGGCGCTTCCGGCACGATCGGTGGGCGCGTCGCGCGGGAGTTGATTGCGCGCGGGTGCTCCGTCGGGTTGCACTATCATTCGCATGCGGAGCCTTGCGAGCAGCTTGTTGCGTATGCCGCTGAGCGCGGCGGCGTCGCGCGTGTTTACCAGGCCGATTTCGCGGACCCGTCCGCGACGACGGCGTTGAGCGCCGCGTTTCTAAAGGATTTTTCGATGATCGGCGCGCTGGTCTGCTGCGCGGGGATCGTACGCGACGCGCCGTTGTTGACGTTGAAAGAAGACGACCTCCGCCAGGTCATGAACGTGAATCTGCGTTCGGTGTTCCTGGTGCTGAAGAGCCTGTCGCGGCAATTCATGAAGCAGAAATCCGGAGCGGTCGTCGCGCTTTCGTCGCACGCCGGAGTTTCCGGCCGCGCGGGCGGCAGCGCTTACGCGATGGCGCACAGCGGATTGCAAGCGCTGGTCAAATCGCTGGCGCGGGAGTGGGGCGCCTTCAATGTGCGCGTCAACGCGGTGTTGCCGCCGTTCGTGGCAGATTCGACGATGGGGCGCAATGCTTCGCCGGAATTTATTGCGGCCGTTAAAGCTAAACGCGTCATCAAGCGAGACACCGACGGCGCAGGCTCAGTCGCCGCCTGCGTCGCCGGGCTGCTCGATAACCAGTCGATTTCGGGACAGGTACTCAGCGCCGATAGCCGCATCCTGCCATTGTCGTAGTCAGACGGGCGCGGTTTCGCCCGTGTGTTGCTTCAGTATCCAGCCGGCCAGATTACGCATTTTGACATCGGTCTCTTCCGCCACAATTCTGCGCATCTCGGCGGTGATGCGCGCATCGGGTTTGCGGCCGGCTAGGAGACCCAACGCCGAGCGCCGGACGCGCATACTGCGATCGTTGCGCATCACGCCGATGATGTGCGGGATCACGTCCGATGACAGCGGACTGGGCTTGCAACGCTCGCAGCTCAGGCTGTGAATCGCGTTGCGCCGGACGGCTCGATTGGGATCCTGCAGTGCCTTGATCAATCCGCGAACGCAGGTCTCATCGGCATGATGATCCATGTAGGCGACGCACTCACGCCTGACGCGCCAATTACCGTGACTGAAAGCCTGTTTCATCGCGCTGAGCGTCGCTCGGCCGCCTCCGTTCAATGTTTTCCGGTGCGCTTCGCGTTCGCTCCATGTTCCCTCGCCGAGCGCGGTGACATGTTGATTGTAATCGATCGCCGAAGCATTCGTTTCGTTCATGATCGCTCCTCAAATTATTGAATAATGATCCGCAACGCGGAAGTGTTCGGGTGGAGAGTTTTGCGGCCCGGCGCAGCGTTGTGCAGTCGCTACACCGGGAGATGTATTCCGGGCAATTTAGAATTCAGCACCAATCCACGGGTGCCCGGAGGACGCATCGTCTCCGCAAAATTTATTCGAAACTGAACTTACGGCCCGGCGCATCGTTGTGCAGTCGTTACGCCGGGAGATGTATTCTCGGGCAATCCTAAGATTCAGCACCAATCCACAGGCACCCGGGCGCGCATCGTCTCCGCAATAATTTCGAACTGAACTTACGGCCCGGAGCGGCGTGATGCAGTCACTGCAGCCGTGAGATGCTATCCCCGAATTGGGTTCCGCAGACTCGGCATCAGTCCAGGCTCCCCGGGAGTTACATCGGCTCCGTAAGAACATTTCACTTCAACTCATTTAACACTTAATAGTCGTAATTGGCCCTCGCGAGGTTCGCTCCAATTGCAAATTTACGGATCTGAAGGGCCGCACGCGCGTAGAATGCGCCGGGCTTCGTGCAAGCGGCGCTTGATCGTGCCGAGCGGAACATTCAGGCGTACGCTGATTTCTTTCAGCGGGCAGTTCTGCAGGTAATGCAGCTCCATCGTTTCGCGCAAGACGCCGCTCAAGCGCTGAATCGCGTTCTCAACGAATTGCTGACATGCGTGATCCTGGCCGGGAACCGGGGGCAACGCGGCGGTCTGATCCAGCAGCTCCTCCGAGCCGGCGGCCATGATCGATTTGCGGCGCAACTGATCGGCGCAGAGATTGATCGCCAGACGCCGCAGCCACGGCGTGAACTTCGCCGGTTCCTGCAGGCGATGCAGATGCAGAAAGGCTTCGATGAAAACATTCTGCGCTACGTCTTCGGCGTCGTGAAAATTCCCGAGCCGCGCAAAGACCACTTTGAACACGAAGTTTTCATAGCGGGAGATGAGAGTTTCAAACGCGCCAACCTCGCGGGCCTGAGCCGCGCAGACGAGTTGGCGAATTGAAGTCTGAAATTGTGTCGATGAATGAGCCACAGCTTGTCCTCCAGCAGATTCCGAAGCTGCCAGAGGAACTTGTGTGCTCTCTCCCGCGCCTTTTCCATCGGAGCGCAGGAGAGCAGGCACAAGCCAGCGCCCACGGGGAACAACCCGTGAAACGCTGTCTGGCAACCTGCCCCCCCGCAACCCCGTAGGGCGTGCGGGCCGGGCAAATCCCCCGTTTTCTCTCGAGGGACACCGAAACATACCTCACTGAAGATGAATAAGTCAAATTTGCAATAGGGCTTTTTGCAGCGTCGCATATTTTCACACTGGAACGTTGCCGATCGCGCGCAGAAATTCGGGAGGACCATTCTCCCTTTTCGGCCACTTATTGACGGTACACTTTCGCTTGTAAAAGAGAATTCTGAGGAACGGGATAATGTCAGATGAAATGGAGCCGTCGGCATCACCCATTGATGCCGGTCGCGTAGCTCGTCGAGCAATGATTATTGCAGCGGTAGTGTGCCGCTCATATTCGGACGATCCAAAGAGAGCTGCAGAGTGCGAGTCATTACGGCAAAGAATAACGGAATGGATATCGGCTTTGGATGTCCAAGATGAAATCGAGCCGTTTGAAGCAACTCTGTTGAACGCGTCGATCGGCGCTATCGACCAGAAGACGGTATGGCGAAACACTTGGCTCGTGGAAGACCTTGCCCTTCTTGTATGGGCGTTGGGACTTTCACCGTTGCCGAAAATGGACGAACAGGTTGACCCATTCGCTACGACGGACGTACTGAATTTTCTAAGCGACAACGCGCGGGAAATTGTCAACGAAGCAACGCTGCGGCCTGCTGGAGAATTAGACGCCTGCCGCGAAGTTCTCTATGCGATTCATTGTCGGCTAAATGAATTTCGGCGTTACGGAAAGTCGAAGGACGTCTCTGATTGGTTCGAACCGAGCTGGCTTAGCCTTTTGAATCTCGAGCCCGTTACGTCTGGGAAAGGCGATCTCCATCTAAAGGGCAAGCCTCTTGCGGAATGTGACGAAAACTTGCTTTCCAGTTGCAGATCAATCATAGAGGGGAGACACCGCGCAATCATTGGCTGGTAGAAGAGCAAGGTGATTATTCAAAAAGTCGCGGTCGATACCTGATGACCGAAAGATATGTATCCTATGCACGCGGTGAATATCGAAGCGCAGTGCGATTTGGTTGATTCAACAACTCACCGTCACGCCGTCACTTCCGCAACGACACAAACAAACGACCTCATAATGATTATTGCCGAGCTTTAAAACGATATGTAAGGAATGGGGGTTATCGCTAACCCCCAACCCCATACCCTTGAACTCTGTATCAGCCGTCCGATCACTTTTCCTTGACGATTTCGTGACCGCCGAACTGGTGGCGCAGCGCGTTGAGGAACTTCAACGCGAAGGCGCTCTTGCCCTGCGATACGAAGCGGGTCAACACCGACTCAGCGATACAAGACGCCGGGACGCCCCACTGCAGCGCGCACTCGACGGTCCATTTGCCTTCACCGGATTCGGTGACGAACGGCTTGATGCCCTTGAACTCTGCATCTTCTTCGAGCGCGTTGGCGGCGAGGTCCAGCAGCCACGACGCGACGACCGAGCCGTTGCGCCAAGTCTTCGCGCACTTCAACAGGTCGATCCCCGCCTTGCCGGCGTGAGGATAGGCCTTGATGATGTCGAAGCCTTCCGCGTACGACTGCATCATGGCGTATTCGATGCCGTTGTGGACCATCTTGACGAAATGGCCTGAGCCGGCGGGTCCGAACAGCGCGTAGCCGTCGCCGATTTCCTTTTCGCCTTCGTAGGCCATGTTGCCCTTGCGGCCGGCCGGAGCCAACGCCTTGAAGATCGGGTCCAGGCGCTTAAAGTTCTTTTCTTCGCCGCCGATCATCAAGCTGTAACCGCGGATCAAACCCCAGATGCCGCCGGACGTACCGACGTCCATGTATTCGATGCCGTGGCCCTTGAGTTCTTCAGCGCGGCGCAAGTCGTCGGTGAACTTCGAATTTCCACCGTCGATGATCGTGTCGCCCTTGTCCAGCAGTCCGGTCAACTGTGTGATCGTGTCTTCCGTAATTTTTCCAGCGGGGAGCATCACCCAGACGGTGCGCGGCGTGTCCAGTTTCTTGACGAGATCTTCGACGCTCTTGGCTTCCGTTGCGCCTTCCTTCACCGACGCTTTCAGCGCTTCAGCCGCGCGGTCGTAGACCACGACCTTGTGCTTGGCCTTCTGCAACCGAACCGCCATATTACTGCCCATCTTGCCCAACCCGATCATTCCGAGCTGCATGCGTGCTCCTTTCAAAATCGTCCCCACCGTTGCCTCGACATCACCCATTCTCTAAAGTTTACCCGGAGCGAGATTCCTACGCTTCCGGTGTGGTGCATAGACACGATTAGCAATGCCGCAGATTTCGCCTGCTGCGCGGACTTGCAATTCGATTTTTCAATTTATCAATTTCGCGAAACGAATCATGACAAGGAGGGCGGAGACTTCAAGCAAAATGGTGAAGATAACTTTGATAATCTTTGCACGGGAGCACTATGAAATCCTAAGCTTCATCAAGACTTCAACATACGCAAACATGTCCGCTGCGCATGGTGTTGTTCAGTTCATGACAAATGCCACGTATTTATAGGTCAGAGTCTTCTCTTCTCCGGATTTCAGCGTCAGCGTCCATGTCAGTTCGTTGCGTTGGTTGACCGAGTACACGCCCTCTTCGCGCAGCGTCTTCTCGGGAGTTCCGTCGGCGCTCTGCAGCTCGCCGGAGAATTCGCGATGGACGACGACCGTCATGTCCTCCTTGCGATGATTGTTCAATTTCAATTCACCCGTGACGGTCGTGCGGCGGTACGTGTGGCCGCCAATGGCGACGTCCTCGCGCGTGCCGGGGACTTCCACTTCGGTACTGCGCGTGCGCAGGCTCAGCGCGCGCGTGACTTTCACGCTCGCCTGCTCGCCGATATTCACCCAGTGGCTGATGCGCTGGCCCTCGAAGCGGTCGCCGGCCACGACGCTCGCCGGCGCCGTCGTCATCGGGAAGTTGTATGGATTGCGGAAGCGCAACACATCCCACGGTGCACTATCTTCATCGTCGTTGTGCCGCGCGCCCCCGTACACGGCGTACAACTGTCCGTACGAATTGCGGGCGTCTGGCACGCGCCATTCGACGACGCGTTCGTAATCGGCGGAAGCTTTGGCGATGCTCACGCCCAGCGCCTCGCCCTCCGCTAGCGTTCGCGCGCCGATCGACTGGTAGAAAATGTCCAACCCTTCGCCCGCCGGCTCCGCGCCAAGATCGGCGCCTCCGGCTGCTGGCGCGTAACTGTTGCTGAGCGCCTGTTGCGAGATGGCTTGCGCGGCGTCGTCGTCCGATGCGATGCGCTGATGCATTTGCTGAAAAAATGTGGCCCAGGTGGTGTGCGCCGCAAGCGGCGAGAGCACATGTCCGAACTGGATGCTCGGGAATCCCGAGATGAGCTGCACTTCGGTATTCTCCAGCGGTCCCAGTTCGTTGCGGATCACCGCGCTTTCTTCGATCGACAGTTTCCGGGGATTCGAAATATCGACGCGATACGCCGGCGCCCACGCCAGGCCTTGCGTCAGGTACGAGATCGTCGCGGTGGCCCCCTTCGGCGCGTCTTTTCCCAGCGTCAGGAACAGCGCCGGCACGCGGCGCTTGAGGGCGGCCTCGCCCTTCTCCTCGGTCTTCAGATAGCCAATCATGCTGCTGTCGATCAGCACGCGGCCGTTGTCGGTTTCGAGCGACAGAAAACGCCCCGCGTTCGCGGTCGCAGTTGCATTCCACGCCACGTTGGGCTGCGCGTAGGCGTTATAGCCGTTGTATCCGTGATAGTTGCGATCCCACGTGAATTCAGTCTTGGGCGGGGTCACTGTTTCTGCTGTGCCGCTGACGGAGGGCATCTGTGCTTCGCGAAAGAAGATGGTCACTTTCTTTCCGGCCAGCGTTGTCTGCAGGTCGCCGTTTCCCACGGGCGTCGGCACGGATATTTCGCGCTCGCCGACGCGCGTTTCGACGGCGGCGGCATCGCACTGCACCGACCACGTGCCGTTGACCGGCTCGGGCGTGTCGCTGATCACGAAAGTTCCCGGTCCGGGCAATTTGACTTCGCGCTTCACGACCGCCAGGCCATTCTTGAACAGTCCGACCGAGACGATGGCGCTCTTGACTTCCACCTCGTCGGCGCTGAACGCCGCGGAGACACTCGCCAGAAAGACAAACGCGATTACACAGGTCATTGAGCGCATGGGAATTTCTCCGGAGTCATGTGTGCGCTCAGTGCGGCGTCGGCGCACACTGATCTCCGGCGCGGATCGAAGCGGTGACAGGAATTCTTTGAAAAACTCAGACAGGACCTGACGCGCTACGTCAAAAAAAACCGGAGCGCACTTGCGCTCCGGTTATATCAAATTGCCTGCGGAATTGAATTAACGGCTGGGACTGCGTGGTTCCTTGATGTAGGGCAGACGCAAACCCTGCAGCACTCCCGGGCCCTGGGCAAGACGCTTGGTGATCACGTCCAGCAATGCGCTGTCGCCGTTGGTCAGGTTCGGGAACTGCACTTTCAGCTTTGCCACGGCCTGGTTCAACGCATTGACGATCTTATCAGCACTTGCCGAGTCGCAACCCACTCCGTCCGGTGGGCGATAACCCACCGAGCCGCCAAAGGCAATGATGTCGTCCTGGTCGATACCACCGCCGGAGATGCCCAGCCCGCCGACCAGCACGCCATTCTTGTAGATCGGCACGCCGCCGGCGAAGATCGTGATGCCGTTGGGAATGGTGGTGGTCCCTGCTTCGCCCGCCCGGCCCAGTTCCAAGTCGACGCTGATGCCGACCTGCAACGGGGAGAGACGTCCGTCGCGCGTGTGCGGCAGACGCCGTGAGAGCAACTGAACCGTGACCGCGACCGCGTTCGGATAAAGCGCGATGCCGGCAGCGGCCGAGACTTGCGGATTGGCAACGACGCCCGCGGAATTGTCGTCGACCAGCAACTGCGCGATCTCTGTTAGCGGGCCTGCGCCCATGACCGGCGGATCGCCCAGCATGCTGGCTTTCACGCCGGCGACGTCGTTCATCAATCCGCTGATCGGTCCAGCCGGATTGTTGGCGATGCCGGGCGGGAAAGTGGTCTGCGCCAGGAAGCCAATGGCGCGGCTGGAAAAGCCCACCTCATTGTTGCTGAAGAACGCGGCCGTGCGCGCTTTCTGAACGTGTACGTCGAAGCTGAACGGCGTCGCGTCGTTGGTGCGGAAGGAGCCGCAGATATTTCCCGCGGTATCGACCACTGAAATCCAGACCTCTTCGGCCACGCCGGCCGGCTGGCGGATCGCGGCGCGGGTTCCATGCGCTTCGTCGGCAGCCTGCTGCACCAGCGTCAAGACGTCGGCAGTCGTGATCAAACCGAGGGGGCTGTCGCGCGGCGGAAAGCGCGGCACCCAGCCCTGTCGTGGAAATTCCTGAGCGGGCGCGCCTCGCGACGTGGTGAAGAGCACAGCTTTGGTCGCGAATTGCCCGAACGCGTCGGTTCCGTTGGTGGTCAGCGCTGCGAACGGAAGCACTGAATATTTCGCGGCGTACGGGTTGGCGGAGATTGGATGGCTGCCTGACGCGTCGCGTTCGGTTCCGTCCGTGTCGTAGTAGGGTTCGAAGTTGCCGGCGCCGATCAGCGTTGAGGCGGCAGTGAACTTCGGCATGTGGACTTTCGCGTACTTGAAGCGGAATCCGTTGATCAGGATGGTGCTGCCGAGGATCTTCGCCGGGGGCAAGAAACCCTTAGAGCCGGCCATCGCTGCCATTTCTTCGAAGGTCTGCTTGGTGGCCTTGGACAACATCGTATTGCCGGGGGTGTTGACCAGCACGCCGGCGTCAGGAATGCCGTTGGCCACCACGCCAAAGCCGTCGATCTCCACGCCGATGCCGCCCATCGCCTTATGAGATACCGGATCGTACAGCGGCAAACCGCCTGGATCGTCGGTCAAGGGCGTGATGACCAGCGGTTGCGCTGGCGTGCGGAAATCGGAACTGGTCGAAGGCAAGCGCAGCGGACCGGGCGCATTCACGCCGTTGATAAACACAATTCCCGGCGGAGCCTGCAACTGCACGTCCGAGGCCGGAAGGTTGGACAGCGGCACGCCGAACAGCGGACCGGCATCCACGTTACGAACGCCCGGAGGAAAATGGGCTTGCACGATGAATTGCGCGGTGCGCGTCGAAAATGCGTTCTGATTCGATTCAAAGTAAGAGGCCGTACGGGCTTTTACCGTCGCCTGCTCGTTGATGCGCTGATCGGTTCCGGTGCTTTGCGCCATGCGGAAGATCGCGAGGATATGGCCTTCGCGGTCGGTGACGCAGATGATGCCGGCCAGGTTGACCGACTGCAGATATCCCACCGCTTGAGCAACGATCGTGTTGACCTGATCAACGGTGAAGAGCGGAGTGTCGTTGGGGATGGGCGTATTTAAGTCCACCACCGCAGCGCGCGCGGATGAGACCAGCACGATGCTGGCAAGCGCCAAGGTTAGGAACAAGGGCATTCTTGTGCGACAAAACATAATCGTCTCCGGGCAAAACGGCTCGGTTTAAATCCTGAATCGGTCGTTACGAATGTTTGCGTAGACTACCGTGCGCTGACCGGCAAGCAAGCGAAAACAGCGTTGCTCAAGGATCAAATCGCACCAATTATGTGTTATTTTTGCGGCACGGGTTTGCTGGAATAGAATTTTATCCCAACTATTTACCTAGATGAGCGGCGCTCTTCCACGGTTCCGATTCTGTAAACCAATGCTCTATCTCGTTTGCTGGAGCTGGCCGCGCGAAATAGTAACCTTGCGCGTATTCGCAGCCCATGCCCTTTAAAATATTCATTTGCGCCAGGGTTTCGACCCCTTCGGCCACCACTTTAAGGCCCAGATTGCGCGCCAACGCCATGATCGTCTTGACAATGGCCATATTTTTATCGCCCATTTCGAGATTGCTGACGAATGAGCGGTCGATTTTCAACACATCAATCGGCAATTGATGCAAATATGCCAGCGATGAGTATCCCGTTCCGAAATCGTCGACCAGCAGTTGCACGTTCATATTCTTAAGCTGGCTGAGGGTGCCGATCGTGGCCTGGACGTTTTCCATGATCACGCCCTCCGTGATCTCGATCTTGAGGCTCGAACGCGGCAACTCCGTTTCCGCCAGCACATCCCGCACTTGCCGCATCAGGCCGGAATGTGAGAACGTGATGCCCGAGAGATTGACGCTGACGGCTATGTCCGAATGTCCGGCAAAGCGATTCTGCCAGTCTTTCATCTGCACGCAGGCTTCGCGCAGCACCCAGTAACTCATCGGCGTGATCAGTTCTGTTTCTTCCGCGACGGGCAGGAACTCGCCCGGCGAAACCAATCCGCGCTCCGGATGGCGCCAGCGGATCAGCGCCTCGAACGCCACCAGCTTGCCCGTCTGCAGCGAGACGATCGGCTGATAGAAAATCACGAACTCATTCTGGTTCGACGCGCGGCGCAGATCGTTTTCCAGATGCAGCAGCGTCAGGACCTGGTCGTGCATGCCGGAATTGAACGTCTCCTGGCGCGCCTTGCCCAGCGCCTTGGCGCGGTGCATGGCCGTTTCGGAATCGCGGAGCATGTCGTCGGGCTTCTTGTAGCGCCGCTTGCCCAGCGCGATGCCGACGCTGGTGGTGACGAACACATCGCGCTCGCGCAGCTTGAACGGAGACTTCAACACTTCGTGGATCGTGTTGGCCAGTTCGTTGGCCTCGGTCAGTCCGCGGATATTTTCGATCAGAATCGCGAACTCGTCGGCGCCCAACCTCGCGACGGTGTCTGTCAGGCGCAAACATTTGCGCAGCCGCCGGCCAATCTCGATCAGGAGCTGGTTTCCGGCCAGATGACCGAGACTGTCGTTGATGATCTTGAAACGATCGATGTCCAGGTGCAATACCGCGAGCGTCAGGCCCTCGGTGCTTCCGGTGCCCAGGTGGCGCTTGATCGCCTGATCCACGCGGTCCATGAACAGCGCTCGATTGGGCAGGCGCGTGAGTTCGTCGTGGAACGCGTTGTGAAACAACTGCAGTTCCGCCATCTTGCGCACGGTAATGTCGCTTTGCGAGCCCGCCACGCGCGTCGCCTTCTGGTCCTCCCCGCGCACAGCCATGCCGCGCACCATCATCCAACGGTAAGTGCCGTCCTTGTAAAGAATGCGGTACTCGTGCTCCAGAAATTCATTGCCGCCGCTGAGGTGCGAATCGATCGCCGCTTCCAGCAGGTCCAGATCTTCGGGATGGACGCGCCGGAACCATTCCATCGGCGATTCGGTGATCTCGTCGTCGGAACAACCGACCATCGATTTCCAGCGCGGCGAATAATAGATAGTGTCGCTGAGCAGATCCCAGTCCCACAGCCCGTCGTTGGCGCCGCGCGCCGCTAGCGCGTAGCGTTCTTCGCTCTCGCGCAACGCCGTCTCCGCTCGCCGGCGGTCGGCCACTTCTTTCAGCAGCAGTTCGTTCGATTCCTGCAACGCTTTGGTGCGCTCGTACACGCGTTGTTCGAGTTCCTTGCGGGTGCGCCGCAGCGTCTGGATGGCGCGGCGGTATTTCAGCAGCGCCGAAACGCGCGCGGTGAACACCGTCCACGCAAAGGGCTTGGAGAGGAAGTCGCTGGCGCCGCACTGCATCGCTTCGACATGGATATCCGCGCTGGCCAATCCGGTGAGCACGACCACGGGGACGTAACGCAATTCGATGTCGTTCTTGCAGAGCCGGCAGATTTCAAAACCGTCGATGTCCGGAAGCCGCACGTCGACGAGGATCAGATCCGGCTCTTCATCTTTCTTCCGCGCCGCAGCCAGTCCGCTGGCGCCATCGTGGTGCGCAATGACGGTATGATTCTGACGTTCCAACGTGTCGGTAACGGTCTGGCAAAATAGAGGATCGTCATCGATGACCAGAATCCGGCCGGGACGTTCAAAGACGGCGGTATTGATCACATCTGAGCGGAACGGATCAATAGTACGTTTTGCTACAAAGTCGTCCATGCACCGTTCCTGGGATTCGGCGCAAATTGTAGGGGTTATAGCTCCGTATACAAGTCTTAACGGGTATAGATAATGACCAACGGGTGCACGTGTGTAGTTGCGATAGCGCACACGTGAACTCGGTAAAGATGTTAACCGTAAATGTGTCTATAAGACTTGGCAATAACCTGCGCAAATGAGAATGATGCACCGCCAGCGCCGTGGGCTCCGTTCAGTGCTGTGCTCCGCTTTCTTCCTTTGGCCAGCCGATCGGCAACACAAATTGCCACGGCCGCGTCAGGGCTCGCTCCAGCGCGGTTTTCGCGAGTTTCATAAAGTCATGAAGCGAGAGCTCGTACGCCCGGATCGCCGTGGTGAGCGCCAGAAGGAAGCTGACGCTCAAATTCAACACGAACGTCACCGCGATGCCGGCGCCTGCCATCAAGACCGCTGTGCCGGTGAAGCCTTCCGGATGTGACGCGAGCGCAAGCGCCAGCGTGCCGCTCGACAGCGTGACGTGGCGCACATCTAAGGGGAAGCCCGCGAAGCGGCCTAGGGCCGGCGTCAGTCCGAGCATCATGCCCAGCGCGATGCTGCCCGACCACGGCGCGATGTTATCCGCCCAGTAACGCGCCACGCGGCGCACACGGTCGACTCCGACGTGCTCGCCCCAGCGGTGGTCGGCAATGGCCTCCGAAAGGCGGTTGCACACCGACCAGTTCTCGACCCAGCCGCCGATCAAACTGGATGCCCACAGGATTACGCCGGTCAGCGCCGCGAAAACCAGCGTCCCGCTGCTGAACGGGTTGAGTCCGCCGACCACGTGCTCGGCTTCATGCGCGTTCAGGATCGGTTCATGGAACGCTCCGAGCCAGACATACGCCAGCAGCGTGCAGCCCGCGCCGACGAGCAGAATATTGCTGACCGCCGCAGCGATTTGTGTGCGCACGATCAGCATGAAGACATCGACCATGCGATCGAAGCGATCGGCGCGCGAATGGTCGCGCAGAATCCCGCCCATCGCCGCGCCGGTCATCGCCGGCTGCTTGGTCGCCAGCGCCAGTCCGAAGATCAGCATGATGATGAAGCTGATCGAATAGTTGAGCCCCGCGAAAATTCCTTCCGGCAGCGGCGCCAGTTGCCAGCCCAGGATCTTCATCTTGAACGCCGCGGTCGCGACAGTCAGGATTCCACCGCCGGCCGCCGCGGCCCACATCCACCAGTACTCTTTTAAGTTGCGCGCGATGTAGTGGTCGCCGGTTTTCGCGGTCCGCTCGACGATTTTACGCGAGAGCAGATGTAGGTTACTGGCGAAGAGCTCCGGCAGGCTGCGATCCTCGAACGTGGCGTTGATGCAGCAGGCCAGCAACGCATGGATCGCGTCGCTCCGCTTCTCACCGTCGGGTAAACTCAGCACGGCGGCGATCATTTCCATGCGCTTGAGGCATTTTTCGATGGTCTCGATGGAAAAGACGATCGAGACGCTGACGCCGGTCTGGTTCAAGTTGCCCGCCACGCCGGAGAGTTCTCCGCGACAGGCCGCGACCGCGTCGTTCCAGTCCCGCAAAGTTTGCGACGCATCTCCGCGATTCTTGAGCGCCTCCAGCAGCCGGTCGGAGCAGCGCGGCAGGATAAAGAATGGTGAACGATCGACTTTGTCGAACGATCCGCGCGCACGCAGTTCACGGCCCAGCCCAAGGCCCTGGATGCGTGCCGCCAGCAGCACGAACGCTTCGCGCAACGCGGTCGCGCTGGGCTCCCAGATCGCGCGTTGGTCGGGCATACCGAAGGCCTCAACCATTTCATGAAACATCTCCAGCGGGATTTCGCTGAAACGCCGGGCCTTGCGCGTGTTCTTGTACAAGCGCCGCAGGTGCTGTTCGAGATCCTGGTCGTCGCGCGGCGAGGGCAGCACGTAGCCCAGTGTGCGGACGACGCCTTCGGCCAGAAACCCGCGTTCGTGCGGCAGCCCGGTTTCAGCGAAGAACGAGACGCAGCGCGTTTCCGTCGCCATCGCGCCCAGCACGTTGGCGCATTGCGCGCGCAAGCCCGGGCTGCGAACCAACACCACGCGGAGCAGATGCGAACGCCGCCAGCGCGGGTCGGATGCAGTGCGGGAATTCGGATCGTCGGCCGGCGGCAGTGGAATATCAGAGTCGCTCTGCCCCATCCAGCGCATCAACAGGAAGAAATGATTGAAGCGCCCGCGCAGCGTGCTGCTCTGCAGGAACAACTGGAGCAGTCCCGCAAACTCCGTGAGCTTCGCATTGCTCTGATCGGCCGGAGGAAAACACTTCAACACCAGAGCAGGAATCGTCGTGCGTTCCGGCGGCGCCGCTGGGATCGCGGGAGACGGCGGAGCCTCAATGTGTTCGGTGACCATTGCCATGATGAACGGCCTTCGCGTCAGCGGTCTTTAGGAGAGAACTAAGAGCACGTGCGGTAGAGATGAGCAAGATCGGGGCCAGCCTTAGCGACAGTCCTTACTATCGATTGCCAGCAGGATCTAAATGACTGCGATATAAATGGTTATAGAAGCGTTTACGTTCGAACGCTAAGGCCGAGTCGCGCGCCGCAAAAGGGCACAGTCGATATTCGGTCGCCGAAATTTACGTTTCGATCAACAGCCGCGCCGGATCCTCAATACATTCTTTGATGCGCTTGAGGAACGTGACTGCTTCTCGCCCGTCGACGATGCGGTGGTCGTAGGTGACGGCGACGTACATCATCGGGCGGATGACGACCTGGCCTTCGAGCGCGATTGGCCGGTCTTGGATCGCGTGCAAGCCGAGAATGCCGCTCTGTGGCGGATTGACGATGGGCGTCGAAAGCAGTGAGCCGTAAATTCCGCCGTTGCTGATCGTGAACGTGCCGCCCTGCAACTCCGCCAGCTCGATCTTGTTCTCTTTCGCGCGCTTGCCGAAGTCGGCGATGGTCCGTTCGATCTGCGAGAAACTCATGTGCTCGGCGTCACGCAGCACCGGTACGACGAGTCCTTTTCCGCCGCCGACCGCCACTCCGACATCGTAATGGTTACGGAAGACAATCGAATCGCCGCGCACTTCAGCGTTGATCTGCGGCACGAGTTTCAGCGCGTCGACCGTCGCCTTGACGAAGAAGGACATCAGCCCCAGCTTGATCCCGTAGCGCTGCTGGAACGCCTCCTGATGTTTCTTACGCATGGCCATCAGCGCCGACATGTCGATTTCGTTGAACGTGGTCAACAGCGCCGCGGTCTGCTGCGCTTCGACCAGCCGGGCTGCGATGGTCCGGCGCATGGGACTCATGCGGACAATTTCTTCGTCGGCTCGCACGGCCGCTGGCGCCGCCGGAGCTTTCACTACGGGAATGTTAGCGGTGGCAGTTCGGGCCGGCGATTCCGGCGCGCGCGCAGCGACTTGAACCGGCGACTGCTGCGCTGCAGGCGGCTCTTCGTGGACCGCGGGATGTGTGTCGTGATTTCCGCCGCCCTCGACAAAACGCATGACGTCTTCTTTCAGCAGCCGGCCGCCCGGGCCGGTCGGCGTGACTTCGTCGGGACGCACGCCGTGTTCCGCCATGGCGCGCTGCGCCGACGGCATGATGCGCGTTTTCGGCCGCATGCCCGACGATTCGGCGGCGCCGTCGGCCTCAATTCTCGACGCCGGCGCGACCGTCGCGGCGGGCGCAGGTTTAACCTCAGTGGATTTTGAATCCACTGCGCCTGGAGCCGCTTCGACGTAGGCGATCACTTCTCCAACGATCGCGGGATCGCCGTCGTGCTTGGCGACTTTCGACAGGAATCCGGCGACCGGCGCGTTGACTTCCACCGTGGCCTTGTCGCTTTCGACGGTGACCAACGGTTCGTCCAGTTTAATCGCGTCGCCTTCCTTCTTCAGCCACGTGCCGATCTGGACTTCAGTAATCGATTCGCCCACCGCGGGAATTTTGATTTCAGTCGCCATAACGCCCCTTGCCCTTTTCCAAACGTCAACGGCACATAACTGCGGCTACTTTCGCACCACGGTCGCCTGTGGGACCGCGGCGCCGCCGAACGCCTGCTGCATCAGGCGGTGCTGCTCAAAGCGATGCGTGTTTGCCGACCCGGTCGCGGGACTGGCCGCTGCCGGACGATACACGCCCGACAACGGGAAGCGTTTGAGCAACATCTCACCGAAGCGCACGCGCAGATAACGCCACGCGCCCATGTTTTCCGGCTCTTCCTGCACCCACACCACCGACGTGCCATCGCGGTAGAGCGTCAGGGCGCTTGAAAGCGTGGCATCGGAGAGCGGATAAAGTTGTTCGATGCGGACGATGGCCACGTCGTGGCGCTGCAGTTCCTGGCGTTGCTGCAATAGCTCGTAATAAATCTTGCCGCTGCAAAGCAGCACGCGCTGCGTTTCCTGCGGCAGCGCCTGAGCGTCGCCGATGACGCGCTGAAATTTCGAACCCGGCGCGAACGCATCGAAATTCGACACCACCAGGGGGTGGCGCAGAAGGCTCTTGGGCGTCATGATCACCAGCGGCTTGCGCCAGGGGCGCAGCACCTGGCGGCAGAGGCAATGGTAATACTGCGCCGGCGTCGACGGCGAGACGACCTGAATGTTATCGTTGGCGCCCAGCAGCAGGAAGCGCTCCAGGCGCGCGCTGGAATGCTCCGGCCCCATCCCTTCAAAACCGTGCGGCAGCAGCAGCACCAGGCCCGACAACTGGCGCCATTTCTCCTCGGCGCTGGCGATGAATTGATCGACGATCACCTGCGCGCAGTTCCAGAAATCGCCGAACTGCGCCTCCCACGCGACCAGCGCGTCCGGAAAAGTCAGGCTGTAGCCATATTCAAAACCCATCACTGCCGCTTCGGAGAGCGGACTGTTGACGATCTCGACCGGCGCCTGTTTCTCCGCCAGGTGCTGCAACGCGACGTAAG
>Ga0206927_1072_pt1 | contig 23548 bp, 23 predicted proteins | sample Alteio_BWOrgHeat_60_FD_153249 | JGI IMG/M metagenome (GOLD analysis project Ga0206927, IMG submission 153249) | Enriched cells from forest soil in Barre Woods Harvard Forest LTER site, Petersham, Massachusetts, United States -... | ecosystem: Environmental > Terrestrial > Soil > Temperate forest >... | reverse complement strand
GTCGTCCCGGTGCCGCTCACGCGCAGCTCACCGGTCACGTCGAGTTTTTGCGAAGGACTCGCGTTACCGATGCCGACGTTGCCGTTGGGATTGATACGCATGAACTCGGTGCTGGCATCACCGCTGTACCAGGCGAATTGTGCGATCGCTGGATTTGTCTGGGCCGCACGGAAGAGCATTCCCCAGTTGGGGTCGGTATAGATCGCGCCCGCGGCCCAACTGCTCCCGCCCTGGATGATGAGACCGCCGGCGAAGAGATTGCCTGCAGCGGTCGCGCTTGCGCCATCGCTCGAGATAGAGGAATTGCCGAGTGTCGTCGCACCGGTCCAGCGAGGCATGACATTGGTGCTGCCCGAGCCGCCGACGCCGCTTGGCCACGAAGTATTACAAACTCCCGCGATGCAGAGTTGCGTACCGTTGATCTGGCCATTCACATCGAGCTTATAGCCCGGATTTACCGTGCCGATGCCGACATTGCCGCTGGAGAGGATAGTCATGTACTCGGCCGAACCGTTGACGGACTGGAAGTGGTGGTTGGCATTCCGATAATAGTTTGCCGGATCTCCGGTGCCGCCAAGAAAGATAGATTGCCGGGCAGAACCGTCATAAAAGATGCTGTACCCGCTCGATTGAAGCGCAAGGTTGTTACCATTGAATGAAAAGGCGGTGTTGGTATTTATATATCCGCCGACATCGAGTTTGTAGCCCGGATTCGTCGTACCGATACCCACATTGCCGCTTGTATTTTGTATCGTCATCCAGTTGCTTCCCTGGGTTTGGAAGAAAATATTGCTGTTGTCGTTCTGGTTGATGACGGCACCACTCCCCGAAGATGAAATGAGAAGCCTCCCGCCAGTTGAACCCGATTCTGAAACGCCGAGCGTGCCCGCGACCGATAATTTCTGTGCCGGATTCGTCGTGCCAATGCCGACGGTGCCATTTTCGACCATCGTGAGGACCGGCGTGATGAGGGTTGCGGGAGATGCGCTGTAGCCGAAATCGATGCGAGAGTTGGCACCATTCGCATTAACGCCGAGACCCACATACGAAGTGCCTGGCGCGTTCGACATGACCAAGTTGTGTGCAACGCCGGAGCGGCCGTAGATGAAGCTAGTATCGGTTGTGTTAGCTCCTATCTGGACTTCTGCTCCGTTCGTACAGTCCGAGCCCGCAATATTGAAACACTTCGACGCACTGATCTGGCCCGCGACCGTCGGCGCCGCACCGACCCCGAGACCACCGGTCACCGACAGATTGCTTGTTACGAAGAAGTTGCCATTCGCGGTCGAGCTCACGCCATCGCTTGAGATCGTGGAATTGCCGAGCGTCGTAGCTGCGGTGAAGCGCGGCACATATCCGGTAGTGCCCGAGCCACCGACGCCACTCGGCCACGCGGTGATGCACGAGCCGCCGATGCAGAATTGGGGCGCAGTAATGGAGGTAACGGCATTTACCGTGCCATTTACGAACAGATTGTCCCAGATGCCGACAAGACGCGCGCCACCACCCGAATTGTTACCAACTACCATCAGTGCTTTGTAAGTGCCGTTGTCGTTGTAAATGGCGGCGCCGCCGTCCCCCACGCCATAGCTGGCCCACGCCGCATATGATGGAACGAAGCCGACATTGCCGCCGAGCCCGCCAACAACGGTGAGCTCGGTCCATGGCGTCGGCGTGCCAGCGCCGAATTTGCCGAGCGTGGCGAAATCGCCGGATTTCACCTGGCCGGTCCCGCCGGTATTGATGGGCGGACTCACATTGCCACCTGGAGGCGACTGCGAGGGGCCCGTCCAGGCGAACGCGAACGCAGGCATACATAACGAAACGATCAGGGCGAAGATGCGGACCCGTCGAACCATTACTGAAACTGTAGCATCGAAATTCCGCGCATGATGTGTTGTGCACTTATTGCGCATATTGCGAGACGCCGGTGAGCCGGGGAATGGCATTGTAAAAACTCTGGAGTTCAGTGGCTGTCTTTGTGGGAATGAAGTATGTGTTACTCCCGGTGTTCGATACGCAGAAATTGTAGCTAAAGAGATTGATCAATCCATGCTGGTAGCCTGCGCTCAAGGAATATCCGCCCGTGCTTCCGGGGGCAGCAGGCGGAGGCGACGAGCAATTCTGTACCGAACACGAGCCATAGGTATACGAACCGGAGAGCACGCTGTTGGCACCGCATGAGCGGGTCTGCGAAATGCTCGCACAGGTAGAACCGTATGGAACGGTCGGTGCGGAGTACGCGGTCACGCTCGTGTTGTACGCCGTGGTGCCGCCCCACGGGAGACTACACGGACACTCGTCGTTGAGGGTGTTGTCGCCGCAGCCTGAGGGGAGCGATCCGCCGGAGGCGGGCATGATCTGCAGGCCGCTTCGCGAGCTGTCGGTGAAGTGGGTTTCGGGAGAGGATGCCGCAGTGCGGTGTCGGAGCGCCGTCATACTACCGGAGAGCAACACCGCGACCACGAAGACACCGAGCACGACGTATACCGGGTGGATGCGTTCGCGATGCTTGTGGCGTGCGTGCGGCTTTCTCATATGACCCGGAATACAAATAATTCTCTCACTCTTATCCGCTCGGATACTCCCGCATGGGGACAAGCGAACATCTTGAGTGTTATTTCAGTAAGAAACTATGATTCCGCTGGCCAATTTTTGGGCTGAGGAGATGGAATACTCCAGCCAGCATCGGGAAGCGGCGCTATATTACTGCCGACACCTCCTGACGTAACGAGACCGTTCATATTCCAAATGGCAAGTTGCGTGCCATTGCGCAAAAGAATGTCGGTCCGCCCGTCGCCGTTAAAGTCGCCTGTTGCCGTGACTATCCACCCCTCATTTGGCCTCAACGGATTGTCGACATTGGTTGCTTTCACGCTTGTTCCATTCATAAGCCATACCTCTAAACGCCCGAGGCTTTTTTGTACGAGCATGTCAGCCCTGCCATCGCCATCGAAATCACCGATGCCGGATACTTGTGCAGATTGCACGCCGATGGTTCCACTTGCTGGCAACAAGTGTATGCCATTCATCAACCACAGAGCCAACTGTGCGCGATTTTCGAGCAAAAGGTCGCTCCTGTCATCGCCATTGAAATCCCCGATACCAGCAATCGCCCAGCCGGAAGCAAGCGTTGAATCAACATTTGCACTGTCTGGCTGGACGTCAAGCCCGCGGATAAACCACACGGCAAGCTGTGAACCGTTTTCCAGCAAGATGTCTGCATACCCATTGCCATCAAAATCTCCGACACCAGCAACTGACCATCCAGCCTGCAAGGGGGCTGATATGTTGCCGCTTTCGGGCAATACCGTAGCCCCATTTAGATACCAGATAGCAAGCTGGCGGTCGTTTTCAAGCAGCAGGTCTGATTTTCCATCCTTATTAAAATCTCCTTCTCCAACGACAGACCAGCCCGGGAGGAGCGTGCCGACAGTAGCGTCCGTGGACGCGCCCGGCACGCGAAGTTTGACAGTGGGACCACTCACGATTGGAATATCGCTCACTCCACTGCCGTCAAAGCTTCCCAGCGCATACACACTTGGCGTAAATGGCTGTGGTGGTGGAGGCGGTATGGAAGCCCCGTTCTGGTAGCTCTTGAGCCACACGACTGCCGACTCAATACTGTTGGTGTCGCTCGGACTTTGTTTCAAAAAAGGTACGGAAGTCTGCGGGTCAAGTGAGTAGGCCGCTACCACAACAAACAAATCAGGATTATTAAGAATTCCAAACTGAGAAAAATACGACATTGCACGCTGAACATCCGCAGTGTAGTTGGTCGTATTAAAGTCTGGCGGCATATCCAAGTAACACTTTTTGTGAAGTGAAAGAACGTGCGCACACCCCTCCCCTAATCCAAAGTCGGGCAAAAATGAACCGGGATTAAATTCAAATGCGGCTCCGGCAACGCTCGGGTTTAGTAGCGCATTATCAAGCTCTGTCTTCCTATCGTCGCCTTGCGCATACGAGCGCGACATAACAATAAGATGGCCCGCAACCGTCCCCTGCCCAGGGATGACATGCGCCCCGTATGTCGCTATTTGTTGATCAGAGAGCGCATCTCCAAGAGGCTCGTTATATTGCATGTCTCCATCAGCAGCGCGTCCAATGACATTTGCCACCCGGTCTGTTTCTTTCATATCGCCTGGATTATTTTCCGCAACAGTCCAGGAAGATGAATTAAGGATGCTCAGTGTTTGCATCCAATTAATACCCTGAGGGCTGTTTTCTAAAATTGCCCACACGCCGTCGGCGGCAAAACGCGCCGCCCCTGCGGCAGAGACCGGGTCCAGCTGGTTGATATTAACTAAAATACGAAAGTGCGGTGGCAACGGAGCACTCCCAGCAGTACAGGACGCATTGGCGTAACTGCCGGAGAGTGTGCCGTTGGTGCACGCGCGCTGCTGCGAACTACATGCCTGCCCGAAAGGCACGGACGCTGATTGGTATGCAGTGATGCTTGAACCAGAGAGAACGCTCTGGCCGTTCCACGAACAGGATGTCGGCGTCGTACTGTTGGCAACAGGAGACTGCACCACGATCGGTGTTGGCGTCGATATGGTGAGTGCCGCGATACGATCCTGGAGAATCTTCAACTGCGCGAGGAGTGCTTGTATGAGTGTAGATGTAGCTGGAGCGGAGGCCGGCGACGGCATTGCGACTACGACCTTCGCGCAGGCCATCGCCGCGCGAGTTTTCGGCCCGGTTGCACCGTAGCCAGTCGTGGAAGGTGTACCGGAAGAGACGATTCTCTTCGCTTTTTGATACTGCTGGATCGCTGCGACCGTAGCTGAGCCCGCGTGACCAGAAATCGTACCCGTGTAACCTACATTCACGGCAAGAAATTGTTGCAATGCAGTGACGTCGGTGCCCGTTGAATTGAGAGTGAGGGAGCGGGTAAGGTCGACGCAGGATGAGCTCGCGGCGAACGCGGAAAGGGGAATCGCAAGAGAAACCGCGAAGGCAACAAATGAGAACCTCTTCACGGCTTTAGTATACGGTACCGTGCTATGCCATGGATCTGAGCGATTGAACAACTTTCGTATGACGGATTTCCGCTTATTTCACTGCGGCGGCATAATGACCCCATGGATGAGGTGCGCGCACTGATCATCGAGACACTCGACGCGACTGGTCTTTCGTACGACGGAACGGGACTCAAACGACATGCGTCGCAAGGTCTAGTGAACGACGTGTATACCATTCCTTCGGAGCAGGGCGAACTGATCGTGCACTATTCGACACTCACCCCGACACTCGAACATTTCCATATCTGGGAAAAACTAAAGCCCGTTTCGGACTTCTTGCAGAGAATTCCCGATGTGCCCGCAGCACGCGTCTTCGCCACGAGGAAACGCGACGATGCGTGGGTTGCCGTACAAGAAAAACTTCCCGGCTCGCCCGCTGGCCGCGCGATCGTCGGAGCAGATGTCGTCTCATTCGAGTGGCACGCGCCATTCGAGACATGCCAAGAGCAGGTAGAGATGATCGCGGCGCGTGTACACAACACGCCGATACGCGGTTTCGGGTATCCGCGCCTCGACGAGGGGACGCTCCGCGGTTCACACGATAGCTGGACTAATTTTCTCGCCGCAGAAGCGCCGCTCTGGGCACGCGGCATCAGCGCGGGAGACGCAGAGTGCGGCATTCTCTCCGGCACGCTCGAGGAAGATGTGCAACGCTTTTTAGCGCACACGCTTCCGCGCATGGAACATATACCGCGTACCTCGCTCGTGAGTTCCGATATGATGAATCCGTCGAATATTCTCTTCGAAAACGGCGTAGTTACCGGTGTCGTAGATTGGGAATGGGCACTCATCGGAGATCCGGCGTGGGAATTTTGCGCACTCAATCCGTATTCACTCGATCACTACTTTAAATACTTTCCCGAACTCATGACGAAAGAAGCTCGACGAGATTTTCTCGAGCGCGCTGCACTTTACGAAAATTTCGCGTATCTCATGTGGGGGTACGCCGTCTCCGGCAACCCGGCGACGCCACTCGCCCGCGCGGCGTCGAAACGCGCCCACAAGAAGCTCACCGAATTTTGCGTCGAGCGTAGCCAGTAGAAATGGCAAGGAAGGCGCCACGAGCCACCCTCGTTCGCTTCGCGCAGACGTAGATTCGCTATTGCGCCGAGACGGTATCGTTCGCTCCGTAGACAGGGAGATTGCCGGAGATGGGGAGCGTTGTATCGATATCGTCGATCGCTATCTGGAAACTCTTCCCGGCTTCAACCGGCGCCTTTTGGGAACTCACGGCGGCTACGATGTAGTAGATCTTCGTCTCCCCCGGCTGGAGGGTGTCGCGGAGCGGTACCTCCGTGACGCTCCCGTTATCGAACGGTGAATAGCCCTCGACACCGCCGGTTAATCCCGCGCTGCTCGTCTCTGCACGGGCGCCGAGCCCCACGATGACGCGCGGCGAAGCAGTGCCGAAGAATTGCACGTGAAATCCCTCGAGTGACGCGAGCCCGGAACCGGTGTTGGTCAGCTGTATTTTTGCGACCGGCGCGTCGTCGTTCGGACCGAGATTCACATTGCCTGGCTGTGTGACCGGCGTTATTGAAAAAGCACCGGCCCCGCCCGAACTTACGGTCAGCGTGCCGGTATACAACGCACTCTCATCGGGAGCGAACGCGGTAACCATGTACACACCGTCGGCAAGATCGATATTCGGCGTGAAGCGCCACTTCCCTCCCGTCACCGGCACGAAGCCGCTGTCGTACAGCGGAGTGAACGTCGGTGATGTTTGCGGGGTAATGGTGAATTTGATCGTCGACATCCCGGAAGCGGTGCCTGTGATGGTCGGACGCGCCGTGGATGCCGTAAGTGAGGCGCGATCGTAATTCATATTCACCATCACGAGATCGACTTCGCAGTTCGCGAAACCAGCCGCGCCCCAGAACGCGAACGTGACGTGATCGTTCTGAGACGGAGTAAGCGCGACGTGACCGCTTGTGCTGACGGCGCTCGCGATACCGGCATCCGTCGTCATGCTCGTAGAAGACGCGTGATCGCTGCTCCAGGTGATATCAACCTGTGCGTTCGGTTCGACGTAGAGCGTGTCCGCACCGCTGAATGTTTTTGGCGTATGGGTGGTCGTGTTCGCTGTAATGGAACAGTCTGGTTTGTATATGTAGGATGACCCGCTCTGCTGATCTGTATTCTGTTGCACAGAAGCGGGAGCTGGCTGTGCCGGTACGCTTGCCGAGAATGGCGTTCCGGTTTGCGCCGTGGAAGTTGCGGGCGCACTCCCGCGAAGCGCAACGTACGCGCCAAGACCCGCTGCTGCGATAACGGCAACGAGTATGACGAATGCGATGACCCCGAAACCGCGGGCGCGACTCATTCGCATAGTCTATCCTATCCGCTCGCCATAGCTACGCACGGTTTGACAGCTCGTGCTTCGCTCACTAGAGTACGAAAAGCGAGGGAGCCGACGGGGTGTCGGCTATAGCGCATCAATCGAGTAAAGGGAGGTCTGCATGGCTGGTTCTATCCATGTCTATGATCCGGAAAACAATGGCCTGAACGGTCAACGCGTGTACAGCAATAAGAAGCAGTTGCCGCCGCGTGATCGATCAGGAGAGCTGACTGTGCACACGGCACCGAATGTCACGCCGCAGGTGGTCCCGGGCACGAGCAAAGAGGGACGGCGTTCGCGTCACGCGGAGTTGAAGCTCCAGGCGATGTTGCGAGAACAGGGAGAAGTCGGTGTCACCAAACCGCCGTTCGTGTTCCTGATCAACATCGAGCTCGCCGACCACGCGCGCCGTGCCGATGTCATGACGCGCCTCGGCATGCTCATCATGCAATGGGAGTACCAGGCGATTGTGAGCGGCGCGAAAACGCTCACCGCACCGACTCTCTACGATATGAGGAAGGAGCATGGCGACCCGTTCGACGGCATCAGCGTCTCCGGCGTCTCTCCTGTCTCATTTGAGGAGTCCCGGCTCCTCATACGAGACCTCTACAAGCTTATCGATTCGCTCATCGGGCCCGTGAGCCTGACCCTGCGGCTCGGTGGCTTTCGCGGCCTGCTGACTTACGACCATAACGAGGCAGCAAAGGCGGCGGAGCAAGGGGCGCAACTCATTGCGGGCTAAGAGTTCTACACAAACGAAAAACGGCGGGTCTTCTGACCCGCCGTTTATGCGTATGCGTCTCTGATTACTTGCGCGAGGCGATGATGTCTTCCTGGACGTTGCGCGGGACGACAGCGTAGTGCGAGAACTCGAGGTTCGGGACGCCGCGGCCTTCGGTAAGAGAGCGCAGCTGCGTCGTGAAGCCGAACATTTCCGAAAGCGGGACCTTCGCCGTGATGACGCGCGCCTGACCGCGCTCGCCCATCGCTTCGATGGTGCCGCGCTTTGAGTTGATCATGCCGGTCACATCGCCCATGAATTTCTCCGGGACGACGACTTCCAATTTCATGATCGGCTCGAGGATGACAGGCTTCGCTTTCTGCATCGCTTCCTGGAAGGCGTTGAGCGCTGCGAGCTTGAAGGCGATTTCAGACGAGTCGACATCATGGTAGCTGCCGTCGTAGAGATCGACGGAGACATCCACCATTGGAAATCCCGCGAGTACACCGCGCTCCATACCCTCTTTGAGACCTTTCTTCACCGGCTGGATGTACTCCTGCGGAATGACACCGCCTTTGATGTTGTTGATGAACTCGAAGTGGTCCTCGCGGTCGACGTTGTTTTTGACCTTCTCGCCCTCAACGACCGGTTCGAGCGGCTTCACTTTGATCTTCACGTGACCGTACTGGCCGCGGCCGCCGGTCTGCTTGATGTGTTTGTATTCGACATCTGCCGTGCCCTGGATGGTCTCGCGGTACGCGACCTGCGGCTTCCCGGTCGTCGCATCGACGCCGAACTCGCGCTTCATACGGTCGACGATGATGTCGAGGTGCAGCTCGCCCATGCCCGAGATGATGGTCTCCATCGTCTCCGGATCTGAGTGCACGCGGAAGGTCGGGTCTTCGTCGGAAAGTTTCGAGAGCGCGATGCCCATTTTTTCCTGGTCGGCCTTCGTCTTCGGCTCGACGCGCATCGAGACGACCGGTTCCGGGAAGACGATGCTCTCGAGGACGATCGGGTGCGCACTGTCGCAGAGGGTGTTGCCTATTTTCACCTCTTTGAGGCCGACGGCTGCGGCGATTTCGCCCGCGTAGACCTCTTTCACATCCTCGCGCTTGTCTGCCTGGAGGCGCACGATGCGGCCGAGGCGCTCTTTCTTATTGTTGGCGGCGTTATAGATTGTGTCGCCCGCAGCGATCTTGCCGGAGTAGACACGGAAGAACGTGAGCGCGCCGACGAACGGGTCGGTCTGCAACTTGAAGACGAGCGCAGCGAACGGTGCCTCGTCGGAGGCCGGGCGCTCTTCCTCGGCGCCAGTGTCAGGGTTCGTGCCTTTGGCAGGAAGAAGGTCGAGCGGCGACGGGAGGTAATCGACGACGGCATCGAGTACGAGTTGCACGCCTTTGTTTTTGAGCGAAGAGCCGGTGAGCACGGGGAAGATCTTGTTGGCGATGACACCCTTCCTGAGCGTCGCCTTCAGAACGTCATCGGCAATCGTCTTTCCTTCGAGGAAATCGTTCATAACGACGTCGTCACATTCCACGATGCGCTCAATGAGCTCGGCGCGGTACTTCTCGGCCTCTGCCTTCACGCTCTCGGGAATGTCATATGCGATCACATTCTTGCCCATCTCTCCTTCGAATTTGTAGGCCTTCATCGACATGAGATCGACGACGCCGTCGAACTGGTCTTCGAGTCCGATCGGAACCTGGAGGCGCACTGCTTTGGTGGAAAGGCGATCGAGGATTGAGGCGTAGGATTTCTCGAACGATGCGCCGGTGCGGTCGAGCTTGTTGATGTAGCAGATGCGCGGCACTTCAGCCTCTTCCGCGTAGCGCCAGTTGGTCTCGGACTGCGGCTCGACGCCCGCGACGCCGTCGAAGACGACAACCGCACCGTCGAGTACGCGCATTGAACGCTTCACTTCCGAGGTGAAGTCGATGTGGCCAGGAGTATCGATGACGTTGAAGCGCACCTTCTTCGAGAGGTCAGTGCCCATGTAGGTCGGGTTCCAGAAACACGTGATCGCAGCGGCGGTGATGGTGATGCCGCGCTCGCGCTCCTGTTCCATCCAGTCGGTCACCGTGTTGCCCTCGTGCACCTCGCCGATCTTGTGGCTCTCCCCCGTGTAGTAGAGGATGCGCTCCGAGGTGGTGGTCTTACCGGCGTCGACGTGCGCGACGATGCCGAAGTTACGAACTTTTTCGAGTGGGTAATCGCGTGACATATAGATACATTAATTAAAAAGAATCCGCCTGAGGCGGCGTGTGAGTAATGTAGCTGAAAACCTTCGCTATAGCAAATCGTTGGAAGAAACCGTTGGCACATGTGTATAAAGAAGCATTACGGGGTTTAATTTTTCTATTTTATGCACTCTTACTACGGCGGTCACATGGTGATGGGCGGTTTTGCCGGTCTCATCAGCTTCATCATGCACGTCCTTATCATCGCCCTCATCGTCTGGCTCGTGCTCTTCCTTCTGCGCGGCGGACGTCGCGGCCGCATGGGTATGTGGCAGGCACATTCAGCGCTCGGCATCCTGAACGAACGCTTTGCGAAGGGAGAGATTTCCAAGGAAGAGTACGAGGAGCGCAAAAAGGCACTCATGAGCCACTAGCACTAGGCTGAAAATAAAAAGCCCGGTGAAAACCGGGCTTTTTATTTAGAGGACGTGCACCAGGTACAAAATAACGATGAGACTGACCGGGACCCCGAGCAACCACAGGACGACACCTTTCATAGAATGGATCGTGCAACTTATGAATATACCTCCTATGGTGTCCTTCGCCGGATGAGGAACACATGAGGCTACTCTGAATCGTCATCGATCGTGAACATCTCGATGATGCGGACCCGGATCATGACATAGAGAAGGATCGCGACCACGATCACGAGGGCGATCACTCCCATCATGAGAAGCGCGTTCATACATTCATATAAGCACACTGGGCCGAAATGCCAATGAAGGCCTTACCATTCGATGGGCATCTCGCCCCGCTCCTCCAAATACCGGTTCGTCTTCGAGAACGGCTTTGAGCCGAAGAAGCCGTTGTTCGCCGAGAACGGCGACGGGTGTGCGCTCTCGATCACGAGGTGTTTCGTACGATCAATGTGTGCGCCTTTTTGTTTCGCATAGTTGCCCCACAATATAAAAACGAGATGCTCGCGCTCGTCGTTGAGCTTTTTGATCGCGGCATCGGTGAAGCGCTCCCATCCCCTGCCCTGGTGCGAACCGGGAGAGCCTGCGTTGACCGTGAGCGTCGCATTGAGGAGGAGTACGCCCTGTTTCGCCCAGCGCTCGAGATCCGGATCGTGACTCACCGCGTGCCCGAGATCGCTCTCCATCTCTTTGAAAATATTCTGGAGCGAGGGCGGAGTACGCACGCCGGGATTCACCGCAAAGCACAAGCCATTGGCCTGCCCTGCACCGTGATACGGATCCTGTCCGAGGATGACGACCTTCACTTTTTCGAACGGCGTCTCGTCGAGCGCGCGGAAGATATTCTTCGGATTTGGATACACCGTCGCTCTCTGATATTCCTCGCGCACGAATTGCGAGAGATCTTTGAAATATTCCTGCTCGAACTCGCCGGCGAGTCTTTCCTTCCAGCTCGCCTCCATTTTTACCTCTACCATATCGGCATCCTATCAAAACTGCTGAAACATGGCGCGAAGCGCTTCGATGGCAGAGATTTTATCGGTACTGGATGGATTGCAGGAACGCCATGAAGAATTGACGATCAGCATCGCTCCGTATCCCTGTCATGGACACATCGAGCTCACCGACACTTCCATCGGCATCCGTGTGCGCAGCTTCCACTGAGGTCGTCGTGCTTGTTTCCCAGACGCTGGAATGCATGATCGCCGGTGCTCCTGCGAGCGTAATGGTTTCTGCTTTTGAACAATTCGAGCAATCTCCCATAAAACTGTTTTCAAAGTCGACAAAGCCCTGCGGTGTCGTTCCCCGGCTGATATGCGCACTTTCGTAATTGATACCGATGCTGTGCCCGCTGATCACTGAATATGCCTGTCCTCCCGATAAATCAGCGAGACTATCGCGCACCGCATAATCGGGCGAGTGGAACGAGATGTAATGATCGGTATTCGCATCGATCACCCAACCGCTCGGGATACTGAACGAGACGACGGAGATCTTCGGCGGACCAACAACGGAAGCAGGCTGCGTAGCGGGTTCGAGCTGACGAATCGCGATGACGTTTGCGTATGTTCCGGAGCCGTCTTTCGGCACATCGGTCTCACCGAAGCTGTTGATGGTTGCTTCGACGAGATCGCCGTTATGGACGCTCGTCGTTCCCGCCATAGCATCGCTATAGCTGATGGCAAAACCGGAGACGAGCGCACCTGCGATATGCGGAAGATTCACGGCACTCGAGGTTGAGATGTCGTACATGCCCGGACCGCCCATTCCGTCATTCACATCGAGCCGTCCGATAACCGTCGTCGTCCCGACAAAGTCGATAGTGTGGTACGGGTCTTGCGCAGTCGGCAAATCCACGTGCGTCACAGTAAAAGCTCCGTAGTATTGACCCGGTGCGAGTTCGCTCAACGTATATGTCGTGTCGTCGGAATTATGCGCTATCGCGGTAGCCGGGTTTTCGACGGGATCGAATACATGCACGGCTGAAAGCATCCAGGGCGCTTTCAAAAGGAGCAGCACGGAAAGACACGTGAGTATGTATCGGGATATAAACATGCTCGAATAGTAGCAAGAAACCGCCCGAGAGGGCGGTTTCTTGCTTTCGTTTGTTTGGAATTACCAGGCGAAGTGGGCAAAGGCTTTGTTGGCTTCGGCCATACGGTGGGTCGTTTCTTTCTTGGTGACCGCAGCGCCCTCTCCCTTGTAGGCAGCCTTCACTTCGTTGAGAAGCGAGACATCCATGGGCTTTCCTTTCGTACCTTCGGCGGCATCGACGATCCAGCGGAGACCGAGCGCAAGGCGACGATTCGGATTCACTTCGCGCGGCACCTGGTAGTTGGCGCCGCCGACACGGCGAGAGCGGACCTCAACGGTCGGAGATGCTTTGTCGAGCGCTTCTTCGAGGATCGCGATCGGATCACCTTCCTTCTTGAGCTCGTCCATCATTTTATAGACGATCTTCTTGGCGGTGTCCTTCTTGCCGCGCTCCATCACGTAGTTGATGAGCTTGGAGACTTTGACCGAGCCGTAGATCTCGTCCGGCGCGGGGATATTACGATTTTTTACAGGGCGTCGCATAGAAGTTATTTGGCAGCCTTCGGCTTCTTGGCACCGTAGCGCGAGCGTCCGCGGCGGCGCTTGTCGACACCCGTCGCATCGAGTTTGCCGCGCACGATCGTGTAGCGGATACCGATGTCCTTCACGCGGCCACCGCGCACGAGCACGACCGAGTGCTCCTGGAGATTGTGGCCCTCTCCCGGAATGTAGGCAGTGATTTCCATGCCGTTGGTGAGGCGCACGCGCGCGATCTTACGGATAGCGGAGTTCGGCTTACGAGGGGTCTTGGTGGTCACACGCGTGCAGACGCCGCGTTTGAAGGGCGCCGCGTAGAAGGTCGGGCGATTCTCCAGCGCATTAAAGCCGCGCGAGAGCGCGACGGTCTTCGACGGGCGCGTCTTTTTCACGCGGCCGCGTTTGGTGAGCTGACTGATGGTTGACATTGCAATGAAAAATCCCTGGACGGGATGTGCGAGGAGTCTACTATAGAGCGGTATAAGACGCAAGAAAGGGCCGATCGTCCGCGAACGCGGGGTTGGTGGTCTAAGCGCCGAACAGGGGGCCCGCGAGCGCGCTCCCGATCGCATAGATGAAATTCGCGTACGCGTCGCCGAGCACAAAGACGAAGATGAGCACGATCGCCATGCCGATGAAAGGGTTCCGCTCAAGTGCGCGGCGCCACATACCGTAGCGATGCTGGAGCGCGCGCGGCAGGAGTGCTTCGAGCACCTTCGAGCCATCGAGCGGTGGGATCGGGATCATGTTGAAGATCGCGAGCATGACGTTCACGAGGAGGATGGTCGAGAACGCGAGATCCATCGCCTCTCCGAAGGCATTGCTACGAATAAACGCAGCAGCGAGGAGCGCAATCACGAGATTGGAGAGCGGCCCCGCGAAGGCGACGATCGCTTCTGAGAAGCGGCCGGGGCGCAGGTTATATGGATTGTACGGAACGGGCTTCGCCCACGCGAAGAAAAACGGCGAGTGCGAGAGGATGAGGAGGCCCGGAAGCAGGATCGATCCGTACAGATCGATATGCGGGATGGGGTTGAGTGTGAGACGCCCGGCGTAGCGCGCTGTGGGATCCCCGAGCCGGTCGGCGGCAACGCCATGCATCACCTCATGGATGATCGCCGAGAGAATGAGTACGAGGAGCGTGAAGATCAGCGCGACGGTGTCCATGCAGGAACTATACAATAGAGGAGCGGGATTTTTGACTTTTACGGCCCTGCGGGCTAGTATGCGCCCACGTATGGCACGCGTATGCGACATAACGGGAAAAACTTCGCAGGTGGGCGGAGGCTATTCGAATCGTACCCGCGCGACCAAATTCAACCCGACCGGTAAGCGTCGCCGTCAGGTCAACATGCAGAAGAAGACCCTCTTCATCCCCGAACTCGGCAAGAAGGTCACCGTACACGTTTCCGCCAAAGGTTTAAAAACGATGAAGAAACGCGGCGCCTTCCTGACACTCAAAAAGGCCGGTCTCGTCTAGATATACGGAATGTGGAAAAGCCCTGGCGAAAGCCGGGGCTTTTTTGTTATCTGCTTCGAGTGGCAGAGAGCAAAGGAGGCCGCCCGGAAGGACGGCCTCACTTGATGCAATATGCTCGGTCAGCCCGAGCTCTGCTCGCGAAGGTACTCGCGCACCGTACCGAGAAGCACGGTGGCGACCGCGCGAATACCAACCTCGTCCGACTGGGTCCCGTTCTTGACCGACATCAGGAACCAGTCGAATGCGATGGGGTGCACTTGTGCCGCGATCACGATGCGGAGCGTGTTGACCTGATCGGAGCGACCCTGCTCGAACAGCTGCTTCAGCTCGACCCTGAGGAACATACCGGTAAGGTGGTCGAGTGCCGCGTGAAAGCGCATGGCGGCAGCTTCGGCGGCTTCGTAGGAGCGCATTTCCTCCGGCCGGCAAGCATCCTTTCGGCGAGGCTGCTGCTTGAACGACCACAGCAACTGTGCCTTCTGGGCGCTCTCGCCGTATGCCTGCTTGAGTGCCTCGAGCATGGCGTCAACCCGGGCCTGAAGGGTATCTTCCTCGGGCCGCCGCGTCAGGGCACCGATTCTCTCGATGCATGCATCGAGATGAATGCCCCGCACCGCATTGGTCAGAACCTCGATGGTGCGAAAGTGCTCGAAGATGTTGCGCTGCGAGACGCCGGAGCGCTTTGCGACCGCAACCATGGTGAGGTCTTCGTCGTCCGCGATGATCACGCTCGCGGCATCGAGAATCCTTCTCTTCGTATCCAGGCCGCGACGACGGCGACCGTCATTCGCCGGATAAGTCATTGCGCCTCGTCGACCCGGAACGGGAGGCAGCGTTTGCGACTGCGCTGGCATGTGTCTGTTCCTTTAGTTTTACCCCGCGACGCAGGGCTCCTAGCCAAGACCCTATGCTGATTTCACGCACGGGTCAACTCACTTTTTTACGACGTTCATACCGTCGGTGACGAACGTCACCGTCCCCTCTGTGCAAGTGTCCGAAGCTGGGATGCCGAAATCAGTGAAGCGCTGTACGACTTCCGGTGCCGGATGACCGTACTTGTTATCGCACCCGCGCGAGAAGACGGCGTAGGAAGGATTCACATCGCTGATGAACGCGGCCGAGGAAGAATTCTTGGAGCCGTGATGCCCCGCCTTCAGCACGTCGGCATGGAGCGTCGCGCCGTCGAGGCCGACGAGGTAATCCTCGCCCGCCTGCGGGAGGTCGCCCGTGAACATGAATGACGTCTTGCCGTAGACGAGATGCACGACCGCCGAAGCGTCGTTGGTATCAACATCCGGCAGAAGCCGGTCCGGGAAAAGGATCTCGGCGTACGCGCCATCACCGAGATCGATCACTTGCCCGCGCTGCTCGATAAGCTTTTGTGCAGGCGTGGAGCTCGCGGCCCGCAGGGTATTCGCCCAATCTGCCGTCACGCCCTTCACGCTCGGCAGGAAAATGTACGAGACGCGGTAGCGCGCGAAGACATCCGCGAGTCCGTTGGTGTGATCGATGTCGGGGTGCGTCGCGAGCACGACGTCGATCGAACGGTCCCACCACGGCATCACTTCGGCGAGCCGCTGCAGGACGATGCCGTTGGGCCCGCCGTCGATGAGCATCTGTCGGCCTGACGGCGCATCAATGAAGATCGAATCACCCTGTCCGATGTCGAGGAAGGAAACAGTGAGGAGCCCGTGCCGATCTTCGCGATACGAGGCGAAGAGCGTCCCGAACGCAAGTACGCCGAGGATGAGGACGCAGACGCCGAGCAACTGCGAGCTCCGCCGCATGCAAAAAAGTATGTCACATCATCTTCATGAGTACCTACGGTATACTGTTCACATATGTACGAAGCACAAACATTCTCTTTACCCGCGCTCGACGGTATCTCGCAGAAGTCCGTTGAGGATCACCTCGCCCTCTACCAGGGCTACGTGAAGAATTTCAATGCAATCTCGGCGCTCCTGCCGGAATACGCCAAGGATTCCGAAAAAAACGCCCATGCGCTCGCGGAACTCATCCGCCGCCGCTCGTTTGAATTCGACGGGATGCGCCTCCACGAGCACTACTTCACGCAGTTTGAAGGCGGGGCTTCGCCCATGCCGACGAGCGGAGCGTTCGCAGATGCACTGGTGAAGGAGTACCACGAGCCGAAGAACCTCATTCCATACCTCACCGCGATCGGCAATATGCGCGGCCCGGGCTGGGCATTGCTTTCGTGGGACCCGGTCGGCAAGAATTTCCTCGCCGGCTTCGTCGGCGAACAGCACCAGGGCCACTTCGCCACGCTTCCGATTATCCTCGCACTCGACGTCTGGGAACACGCATACATTCTTGACCAGGGTGTCTCCGGCAAGGGCAAGTACATCGAAGCCTTCTTCAAAAACCTCAACTGGTCCGTCATTGAAAAGCGTTTCGCGGCCGTGGCTTAAAGAGCGAGCAGAGGGCGTTGTTCGGAAAACCTCAGAGGAGAATCTCAAGTGAGCGTGACCGCACATACCAAAACCTCCCGCAGGCGACGGCCGAGGGTGGAGCGATTTTTCAACAGAAAAATTGCGTTTTCCGAAACACTCCGTCCCCGAGCGAAGCCTTGTGGAAAAGCGGTTTGTAGCTCCCCAGAAGTAGGGTATCGTTACCCCATAACCAATTAGCAACCTATCTCTTCTTAATTTATGAAGTGGGAGCGTTCCATACTGATCTCGTTCTTGGGCAACTACATTAATAACAACATCGTCGCGGGTATCGTGGCGCTGCTCCCGGCATCGGCTTCCGGCGGCGTCTTCACGCTGCAGTACATCAGCTACGTCGTGCTCGCAGCGATCTGCGTCGCGCTCCTGACCTGGTGGCTCGGCGCACGCGGCTGGATGGCCGGCCTCATGTTCGGCATCCTCGGCTTTGTCGTCGCGGTCTTGACCGCCTTCGTATCCGGTATCGCGGGCGTCCTCACCCAGACGGGCTCGCTCTCGCAAATGGTTGGGATTCTCCCGAACTTTTGGCCGTTCCTCGCCAACTGGTCCACGCTCGTCCTGCTCGGCTACTGGGTGATCCCGGCGGTCCTCGTCGCCTGGGCGCGCGGCATGAAGATGCAGAAGCGCGCAATGCCGGCAAGCGCGGCAATGTAATTTTCTCCTCGACACAAAAGCGGCCGGCACCTCGTGCCGGCCGCTTTTGTTATAAGCGCTACAAGATTGCCGAGCCCTACTGCCCGGCCACTTTCCTTTTTGTATATGAGTACGCCGCGAAGAGAAAAACGTATGCGCCGAACATCCACCACACATTGAAAGCCGGCACGCCCACACTCGCGAACGGCAGCGCCGCAAAAAAGGTAGCCACATGGATTTCGTACCAAAGCACCGCGTATGCCGGGAAGCCGAAGATCGGCGCAAGCGGGCCCGTGAGGAGCCCGCTGAGCGCGGCGACGACCGAGAGTGCCATCGCGGCGGGAACGGTGACGAGCGCAAGCACGTTCGCGGGAAGCGCGACAATGCTCAGCGTCCCGTTCTGGTAGAGGAGGAACGGCAGCACCATCATCTGCGTACCGAGCGTCGACGAGAGAATCTCGCGTACACCGAAACGGGCCGGCACCCACGCGAGCCACACGGCAAAGAGCGGTGTGAGGAGCACGAGGCCGAGTGTCGCGAGCGCCGAGAGCTGGAAACTCGGATCGAAGCAGAGCGTCCACGGGTTCCACAGCACCATGCCGGCGCAGACGACCCCGAGCACGCGCTCCGCGAGGAAAAGGCGATGCGTGATGCGCGCATAGATCGCGATGAGGGCCATAAGCGAGGCGCGCACCGCGCTCGCGGCACCTCCTGCCATCAGGATGAAGAGTATGACGACGATCCCCGCCGCCCCGAAACGCACTGACTGCGCGGCAAAATTGAGAAGCGCCATCACGGCATTCACCACTACCGTGATGTTATAGCCGGAGAGCACCACCATGTGGATGAGGGACACTTTCTGAAAATCCGCTGAGAGCGCGCTGCCGATCGAACGCTTATCACCCACCGTGATGCCGCCCGCGAGTCCCGCTTCGGGCTCCGCGAGCGAGGCACGCAGCCCTGAGAGAAACAGCTGCTTCGTATCGATCGCGAATGCAGTCACTACATTGCCGCGATTTTCTCCCGCCGTTCGCACTTGCGCGAACGAAACGGTGTAGAGTATGCCATCTTTCGCGAGATATTTCGGATAATCGAATGATCGCCCAAGCGTCGTGTCGAACGCTTCCGGCAGCGCAAGCTGGCCTTTCACCTGCACACGATCTCCATAGCGCACATCGGTATGGAGCGGTGCCATCGCGAGCACGCGCGCATGCACCGCCGTGCTCGTGCCGAGCGTGCGCACGTCGATTGTGAGGAGCGTGCTCGAATCGCGCTGATCCGGCTCCGCATTCACGACACCGCTGAGCAGTACTGTCTTGCCGACTGCCGCCGTAAGCTGCGGATCGCCGGTGCGCGTTGCTGCGTGCATGCGGGCAATGCCGCACGAGAGCGCGATGCAGGCGACCGCGACGAAGACGAGTTCACTCCGATGCTCCCGTTGCTCCCGTTGCGCAAAGATAAAGAGCGCACTGATGATGCCGAGTAAAAATACAAACGCGGCGAGCGCATACCCGACTGCGAAACACGAGGCGATAAAAACCCCGCTCAGAAATCCCCCGATCGCGGCCCACAAGACCCTCACAGACATCCGTAAATCGTATCAAAAAACTCTTCACCCCCGGCGCGCTGGCCGGGGGTGCGAATTTGGACTGAGGGGTCAGTCTAGGAACACGCCGGGCGCACTACGTGCGCTTCGGGATCAGGACGCCGGGGTTATCGGCGATGGCGCGCAGGCGGGCGGCGATCATGGCTCCGCTGATCTCGCGACCCTTCGTGGGCACGCATTCGCAGAAGACGTAGTCGATCCGCGCCTTGCTCAGACCGGTGAGGCGCTTGACCAGCCCGACCGTGATCGTGGACTCCAAGGACACGGTTCCCCGGTGATTGGCCGAGGCCAGCACCTGGTTCGGGCCGATGCGGCCGCTGGTCTTGAGGTCGTCAACGACCGGCACGAGTGCCGAACGCTCACGGACCGGGTGGCGCTTATAGACCTCGCAGAAGGCGATCTCGGGCTGGACGAAGAAGACCGTTTCCTGGTGCCGATCATAAAGGAGTGCGAGCTCCTTGAGCAGATCGGGTTTTGACGCTTCAGGCGGTACTGCCGCCGTGCCGCTTGGTGCGGTTTGCAACATCTGTCTTGCTCCCTTTCCCGTCAGAGCGCGAACAACGGGAATATACTGCTGAAAAATGAGCGCTCCTGGGAAAACCCTAGCGCCGCAGTACGAAAAGCGCAAGCGTTCATGAGTGTCTTAAAAAGAAACCGCCTCCCGGGCGAGTCCCGGGAGGGGTAGGTTTTCGACGAAGGCAATAGGCCCTCGAGCCACCGCAGTGACGGCGGTTACTGCTGGTCAGCCAGACCGCGCAGGTTCTTGGCGAGCTGGGTCCCGGTGATGGTGTCGCCATTCGTGCAGTGGCACAGCTTCTTGTCGACCTCGTGCTGCTCCAGGCCGATGCGGTCCATCATGTCGCCGACCGTCGCACTCTCCGGCATCGGCACGCCGCCCGCCTTGAGCGCCTCGACGATGGGCTCGACCACGGTGCCGGCGACCGGGGTAGCGCGCAACGCGGCGAGTTTGCCTTCGACATTGCGCAGGCTCTTGAACGAGCTCGTGCCGACACGCTCGATGATGGCAGCGGCCGAGCACAACAGGATGGCGCGCGGCGCATCGGTCGGGATCGTGATTCCAGCCTTTTGCATGGCCTGGAGGTCTTGCTGATGCATGACGTACTCCTCAACGACGTTGATGGGCAGCCCCGAGCACGGCTCGAGACCGAGAGCGCCTTCATAGCTATGGAAAAGGGCACCCTGCTTAAAACGTTACTCCTGTTTTCAAAACGCGCAATACGTTAGAGCTGCTCGTCGAGCGCCTGATTCACGAGCGCATCGGCTTCGGCGTTCTCCGCGCGCGGAATATAGACGAATTGATAGTGCGGAAAATCCGCAAGCAGCGTTTTTACTTTTGCATGCTGCGGTTTGAGCGTCGGCTCTTTGATCTTCCAGTTGCCCATCACCTGCTCGACGACGAGCTTGCTATCCATCCGCACTTCGAGCTCGCGCCCGGCAAGGCCGCGCTCTTTCGCTTCGGCGAGCGCGAGCGCGACGGCCTCGTACTCAGCCCAGTTGTTGGTCTGCACCGGGCCGAGGTACTTCCCGAATTCGAATGCTTTCTCGGCACCGTCGAATGCGACGATACCCGCAGCGGCCGGCCCCGGGTTTCCCCGCGCGCCGCCGTCGGTATAGATGATCAGTTTCTCGGCCATCGAGCCGAGTATACCAGCTAGAGTGCCGGCGTCGGGTCCTGCGTGGATGAGTGCGCGGTGCCGGAGAGCACGCGGTAGGCGTGTACGGATGCGAGCGTGCAGATAGGCAGCACGACAAAGACGCCGACGATGAGGCAGATGAGGCCAAGGAGTGTCAGGCCGCTCACCGCAAGCACGAGGAGCAGGAGCTCAAGACGATTGCCCTTGGTGATGCGCGCGCTCTCCTTGAGCGCTGCGATCGGGCCAAGTCCTTTATCGATGACGAGATAACCGGCGAACATAAACATCGTCAAAGCGATGATACCCGGCACGATAAAGAGGATGAGGCCGATGACGAATGCAGCGCCGGTCAGAAGTCCCGCCCCGACATACCGCCAGAACGGATGCGGATGCCAGAGATCCGCGATGCGGACCGCCATCACCTCATCATGCGCCTTGAGTGAAAACGAAAGAATGCCCAGACCCATGAAGGCGCTGATCGTATAGCGCACGAGCGTCTCGAGCGCGGCAGCACTTCCATGCGTACCGATCAACACCGCGAGAATGTCGGTTACTACGGCCGAAATAATAGTGTAGCCGAGCGCGGCAAGCATGAGCGCTCCGATTAAAAACCACGGCCGCTTCTTGAAGGTCTCCCATCCGAAGCGAACACATGAACCCGCTGAAAATGTATTCATGAACGAAGTGTAGCATTTCACTCCGCCGCGACAATGTCGAGGATGCGCAGCGCAAGCCCGCCCCGGAAGGTATCGCGCTCGATCGTCGCGAGCAGGGAGACGCCCACGCCTTCCTCCGGCGCGCGGGTGAAATCCTCCGGCGCGCGGAAAAAATCGAAGGCGCGGGCACGGGCGCCACGTTCCCCTTCCAGTTGGAGCTCGAAGTGGTTCTTCTCTTTGCCGAAGCGTTTCATCGAGACCGCGCGCGAGCCCCGCACGAGAAAGACGGGCTTTTTGTTGCCGACACCGAACGGTGCCAGCTGGGAAACATCTTTCAAAAGAGTCGAGGAAACTTCTTCGAGCGCGATGAGTGCGTCGTGCGGCGCATTCTCTTCTGCGGTTTTAGCGGTGAGTGCGGATGCCGCGCCCGAGAGGGTCTCGTGCAACGCATGCACTTTTTCTGTGACGAGCGTGAAACCGCCGGAGGCGGCGTGTCCGCCGAATTCTTCGAAGCTTTCGGGGCACGCGGAGAACAGCTCGACGACAGAGAGCGAACCGTCGGAGCGACACGAGCCTTTGAGTTTGCCGTTGCTATCGCGTCCCCAGAGACACACGAGCCCGCCGCGGGCACCCACGATCGAATTGGCCGCGAGCCCGAGAAGTGCCGGCTTCCATTCGGGGTCACCGAGCACGACGACACGCTCATCCGCGGCGAAACGCGTACTGCGCTTCTTAGCCTCGCGTACAATGCCAGCGACGACTCCCTTGCGCTGCGCGTTCAGATGCTCGAGCTGTTTCGCGAGCGCCTCTGCTTCGGCGCGGTCCTTCGTAGTAAGAAGTGAGAGCGCGAGGCGCGGTTCATCCATGCGTGAAGCAGCGTTCACACGAGGCGCGATCGAAAAACCGATGTCGTCCTCAGTAATCTCCGCTTTGCGCAGCCGCAGTTCGCTGCAGAGGGCGCTCACGCCATGGCGTGGCGAGCGGCGCAGGACCGTGAGGCCCCAGTACACTAGCGTGCGGTTCTCGCCGACGAGCGGTACCATGTCGGCGACGGTCGCGATCGCGACGAGATCGAGGAGCCATTTCTCCCAGCCCTCCTGTATCGCGAGAAACTGCGGCAATTGCCGTGCGCGACCCTCGGCGAGGAGCGCCTGCGCGAATTTGAACGCGACGCCCGCACCGCAGAGACCCGTGAACGGGTACTCGCCGAGTTTGGGATTAAGGACCGCGACGGCATCCGGTAACGCTCCGATGACCTCGTGATGATCCGTGACGATGACATCGATTCCGTGTTCCTTGGCGAACGCGACGCTCTCACGCGCGCCCGTGCCGACATCCACCGTGATGATGAGCTTCACGCTGCGCTCTGCGAGCTGCGCGATCGCCTCTGTATGGAACCCGTAGCCCTCACGGTCGCGGTGCGGGATGTAGACCTCAACGTTCGCGTACCCGATTTTCGCAAAAAGATCCGCGAGGAGCGCGGCGCCCGGAATACCGTCGCAGTCGAAATCAGCGTAGATCGCGATCCGCTCGTTCTTTTCAAGCGCGTCGAGCGTGCGCACGGTCGCACGATCCATCCCAAGCATCAGTTGCGGCGCGTGGAGCGAGGCGTACTCGGGCCGCAGAAACGCGGCAACGCTCTCCGGAGTTTTGATACCGCGCTTTTCGAGAAGCTGTTGCACGAGATCGGAGAGGGGCATCGCGGATGATTCTATCACCACCGGGAGGAGTGCAGAT
>Ga0206927_1071_pt1 | contig 23614 bp, 28 predicted proteins | sample Alteio_BWOrgHeat_60_FD_153249 | JGI IMG/M metagenome (GOLD analysis project Ga0206927, IMG submission 153249) | Enriched cells from forest soil in Barre Woods Harvard Forest LTER site, Petersham, Massachusetts, United States -... | ecosystem: Environmental > Terrestrial > Soil > Temperate forest >... | reverse complement strand
ACCGCCTGATTGCGGCGGCGGATGAAAATACCCCGGGTGGGATAAGAGCGCTGGTTTTGCTGGAAATGGCCTATGGCTCGGGCCTGCGCGTTTCCGAGTTATTATCCCTTAAAACATCGGCGCTCAAGAAAAACGGCACGATCGATTTTCTGCTGATAAAAGGCAAGGGCGGCAAGGAAAGAATCGTACCTCTCAGCGCTACAGCGGTAAAAAATCTCACCCGTTACATGAAAATGCGGAAATTTTTCCTGCCTGCAGATAAGGATTCACCATTCCTGTTTCCATCAGAAAAGCAAGGGGGAAAGGCAAAAAACCGGCATCTCACTCGCCAGCGGTTTGGCCAGATGCTGAAAACCATAGCTCTAAAAGCCGGAATAGCACCGGATAAAATCTCACCGCATGCACTCCGCCATTCATTCGCCAGCCATATGCTGGCGCACGGGGCAGATTTGCGTTCGCTCCAGGAGTTACTCGGACATTCCGATATTTCCACGACACAGATTTATACGCACATAATGCAGGATAAATTACAGGAATTGGTTTACAATAAACATCCTCTATCGAGAAAAAATTAAGACGCTATTACCATATTATTTGAATGATTGCGAAAGAAGGATTTTTTATGAAGAAAAGCACAAAATTCGACAGCGATATTTATGTATCGGTGGAGGATTTTTTGCTTTTCTTCATAAAAAAGCATCTTTCCCTTCGGGTTGTGCAAAAAAGCTTTGCCGCGGCGTCGCAAGGCTTAACCGATGTACCAGCATCGCTCTTCGCCTTGCTCATAGCGGAAAAAGCTTTTTTGCTAAAACGCAATGCTCAAATAATATGGTAATAGCGTCTAAGAAAAAAATAATATTGTCCGGCCCGGAAACGCCGCCTGCTTCCGGCAGGGAGGCAAAGCAATTGATCGTTTTTCTGCATGGCGTCGGTGCTGACGGGAATGATCTTATTGGTCTGGCCGACTCATTCGCTGAAAAATTCCCAGATGCGCATTTCATCTCGCCGAATGGGCCGTTTTCCTACGATATGGCTCCGTTCGGCTATCAATGGTTTTCGCTTGCAGAAAGAACTAAGGAAAAAATGCTGCAAGGTGCGGCTATGGCAGAATCGATAGTAAATGATTTCCTCGATACGCAGTTGGCGAGATTTTCTCTCACAGAAAAAAATCTGGCGCTGATCGGGTTTTCGCAAGGCACGATGATGGCGCTTTACTCTGCATTGCGCCGGAAAAATCCGGTGGCTGGGATAGTCGGCAATTCCGGCGCTTTCCTGCATGACGCAAAACTGAATAGTGAAATAAAATCCAAACCGCCGGTCTGTCTGATTCACGGCATGGATGATCAGGTGGTGCCGCTCCTTGCTATGATCGACGCGAAGCGGCAGCTAGAAAATCTTGGGGTCTCGGTGGAAACCCACGAACGCCCGGCCTTAGGCCACGGCATTGACGCGGAAGGAATCGGTATCGGCATAAAATTTCTGCTGCAGCATCTTAAGAAATGAAAATAGTAAATGCGATGTTCGGAAAAGGTCTGGGCGGGATCGAGCAGGCGTTTGTTGATTACACGGCGGCGCTTAAAGCTGAGGGCCACAGCGTAATAAACCTGGTGCGCCCGGGTTCTAGGATAATCGATGATTTATGGCCAGTCGCCCGGCGGATTTACCGCGTGCGGAGCTTAGGCGGATGGGATTATCTTTCGATTTTACATATCAAAAAAATTCTGACTGATTTCCATCCCGATGCCATCATCACCCACGGCTCCCGCGCTTTCACTTTGCTTAAAAGGACGAATTTCCAGCATACCCCCATCATTGCTGTCGTGCATAATTATAATTTCAAGCGGCTGCTGAGCGCCGACGCGTTCTTCTGCATCACCGCACATCTGGAAAAAAGCCTGATCACCGAAGGAATTGATATGCAGAAAATCCACCGCATTCCAAACATGGTGAAAACCGAAAACACCGTGTTCAATTTTTCCGGATGGCAGGGCAGAAAGCCGATTATCGGAACGATGGGCCGGTTCGTGAAAAAAAAAGGATTCGATAATTTCCTAGAGGCGTTGGCGATTTTAAAATCTAGGTCAGTGGATTTTTCCGCCGTCATCGGTGGAACCGGTGAGGAAGAGCGGTATCTGAAAGAGATGGTCGAAAATCTAGGTCTCGCCGACAATGTCATATTCGCGGGCTGGGTGCTGGATAAAAAAGCGTTCTTCGCGGCGATAGATATTTTCTGCCTGCCCTCGCTGCATGAGCCTTTTGGCATCGTGCTGTTGGAGGCGTTAGCTCATGGAAAACCAGTGGCAAGTTCGGATAGCGAAGGACCTTCCGAAATAATCCGGCATGAGGAAAACGGGCTGATTTTCCGCCGCGGCGATGCCGGGCAAATGGCCGATGTGCTGGAGAAATTGATAAAGAACCAACAACTCGCCGAATGGGTGGCCGATGGTGGATATAAAACCGCACGGCTGGAATATGACCAGAAATCAGTGGGCGGAAAAATCTCCGTCGCCCTGGCACAAATAATGGAAAACCGCCGCTATGGATAAATTTTACATTCCACTTGAAAACAGGGCGATCATTAGTGTTACTGGTGATGACCGCAAAAATTTCCTGCAAGGAATTATCAGCAATGACGTGAATAAAGTTGATGCGAAAAATGCGATATACGCCCTAATACTGACGCCACAGGGAAAATTCCTGTTCGATGTTTTCGTGGCAGAAATCGGCGATATGCTGCTACTTGACGCGGAAAAATCCCGCTCTGCCGAACTGCTGAAAAAACTTTCCATGTATAAATTGAAATCCCAACTGGAAATCCTGGAGGCTACGGATTACCAGCCGCCAATCGCGTTACTCGGCGCTGATTCATTGAAAGGAAATCCCGGCGAAGTCAAGGCTTTCGCTGCTGACGGCATCGCCTTTATTGACCCGCGCGATGCTGCACTCGGCAGTCGCATCATCGGTAAATCAGAAAAAATACTCGAACTGCTGGAACGCGAAGGTTACACGAAAAAACCATATGAACTTTATGAAGAAGTTAGGGTGGCAAGAGGAATTCCGGCGGCCGGAATCGAATTGGTTCCAGAAAAATCCTTCCCGCTGCAAAATAATCTGGATGAATTACATGCCATCGATTTTGACAAGGGTTGTTATGTCGGACAGGAGGTAACGGCGCGTACGAAATATCGTGGTGTAGTGCGGCGGAAATTATATAAGTTGGAGATAGTGGCAGGCACATCCGCCAGCGACAATGTGGTAATGTTTGCGGGGAACCAAATAGGCGAAATTAAATCAATTGCCGGCAAGCGCGCTATCGGGTTATTGGAAGTGGAAGAGACGGAGAAAATTCCTTCCGGCGCGGTTATAAATGCCGGAACCGCGCAGTTAAAAATAACTTCTTAAAATCCCGGGATTTCCTTAATCTTCGGCGAAACTGTCGCCATAACTTTAAAAAGCTCGCCCATTTTGTCGGCATCCAACAACCGCGCCAGGGCGGAATCGATTTTTAGGCGCTGCGAATCGTTCGCATTTTTTTTTAGCGCTTCCGCTCGTATACGAATCCCGATATTTTCCAGGAAATTTTTCTGCGTTACCGCACCGGAAACTTTTAACCCATGTTTTTCCGCTGCCGTTTCTAAATCGAAAAAATTGACATGCGCGGTCAAATCGGCCGCGCCAGGACCTGACAGAAAATCGTGGAATTTATGGTTTTTTACTGCCTGGAGCGTTGATTTATTGGTAGGCTCCGTGTAACCATAATCTATAACCAAAATCCCACCGGAATTTTTCATTATTTTTGCTGCGAGTGACTCCATTATTTCAACACTCTCCAATGAATGTTCAGAGATATTGCCCTTGCCCTTAGAAAAATAAAATTCGCCGCTTTTCGCACCAATCGTCACCTCTTTACTCCCGGCGAACTGGCTGACCGGTAGCGCATCGAAAAACTCATTGGCAAGAATCACCATCGGTATTTCCGGCAATGTCTTAATACTGCGATGCCAAGATATTTTCCCAGCATATTGCCCCAGATTTTCCCGCTGCAATTTTTCTAAATACGGACTGATTTCAACCAGATGGATTTCAAGCGAATCGTAAACCGGATATTTGCGGATGATACGGAGAATATCGGCAATCATCGTACCTTTGCCGGGGCCGAGTTCCACCAGTGCCGCACCACGCGAAACATCAATCTGTTGCAAAATGCCAAGCGTCCATACACCAATCATCTCGCCGAAAAGTTGGCTGATTTCCGGGGCGGTTATGAAATCGCCCTTGGCGCCGAATGGGTTTCGCGTGGTGTAATAGCCGAACTCGGGATGGCACAAACATAGTGCCATATACTCCGCAACGGTTACGGAGCCGTTTTCTTTTATTTTTTCAAGCAGCAGGTTTCGCAAATCTGTCATTGCGAATGGCCCAGATTATTAGTCCGATTCCGAGCAGCACCATCGGAACGCAAAGCAACTGACCCATGGTGAGGGGGCCGAAGATAAACCCAAGCTGGCTATCCGGCTCGCGGAAGAATTCGGCGAATGCCCTGAATATTCCATAAAGGCACAAAAACATCCCGGAAATTAGCCCCTCTTTCTCCCGCGCTTTGGTGAAATTGGCCACGATAAAAAGGATAAGGAAAAGCAGCGCCCCTTCCAGCAGTGATTCATAAATCTGGCTCGGATGGCGCGGGATTTCGCCGCCGCGCGGGAAAATTACCGCCCAGGGGACGTCGGCCGCCCGGCCATATAATTCGCCGTTGATGAAATTGGCGAGGCGGCCCAAACCCAACCCAATCGGCACGACGCAGGAAACCACATCTGTCAGCGCAAAGAACCGCGTTTTGTGCTTGCGGCTGAAAAAATATAGTGCTGTCACCAGCCCGATCATTCCACCGTGGAACGACATCCCACCCTGCCAAACCGCGAGCATTTCGGCCGGGTTTTGCAAGTAATGCGGCAAGTTGTAGAACAAAATATAACCCAGCCGCCCACCGATGATGATGCCAAGAATCACCCACACCAATACGTCATCATAAGCTTTTTTGCTGAAAACCACTGGCGGTTTTTTATTCAAATATCCAGCATACCACCAGCCGAGCAGTATTCCGGCGATGTAAGAAAGTGAATACCAGCGAATGGCGACGGGCCCGAGCTGCAATAAAACCGGGTCGATCATCGGGAAGGGAATTGCCAAGAAGGAAAACATGGTTATTAATATAATCAATCGTCGGCGATTAAAAAGGATAAAAATATGAAAGAGGAAGGCAAGCAGTTTTTCGAGGATTTGGGCCGCATGGCAGGCAATGCGTTCGGCTCGCTGGCTGGGCTCCGCCAGGAAATCGAAGCGCGGGTCAAAGAACAATTCGAGAGTTTTGCCGGCAAGCTCGATATGGTGCGGCGTGATGAGTTCGAAGCGGTAAAAGCGATGGCGGCCAAGGCGCGCTTGGAGCAAGAGAAATTGGAAAAACGGATAGAAGAATTGGAGGAAAAACTTGGTAAGAAAACCGGCGGGAAAAAGTAAGAAACTTTTGCTCAAAGGAGAAAAATCCAAAATCCTCCTCGTTGGCGGCGGGAAGATGGGGAGAGCGTTGCTTGCGGGATGGAAACGTGAAGGAATAAGCTCAAAAAAAGTTCTGGTTGTCGAACCTTTAGACCTTAATAGGGACATTATTAGCAAAGAAGGGTTCAGCTATTCCAAAACCCTTCCCGAAATTGAGAAATTCAATCCAGATGTAATTATTTTTGCCGTTAAGCCGGATCAAATAGCGGGAGTATTGCCTTGGTATTATGAGCGGTTTGAAAAAGCACTTTTCATTTCCATCGCTGCAGGAATAACTATCGAGTTTATAAAAAAGCATTCGGGAATTTACGCGAGAGTGGTTAGGGCAATGCCCAACCTTGCTGCTACGATAGGGCAAGGAGTAACAGTGGTTGCTGGTGATAACGTTTTAGAAGCTGAATATGGCGATTTCATCACTAAACTTTTTAGCTCGGTGGGCAGCTGCTACTGGGCAATAGAACAATATATGGATGCAGTTACCGCTGTTTCCGGCAGTGGCCCGGCGTATTTTTTTTACCTGGCGGAGTGTCTTATGGAAGCGGCAGAGGCACATAATATACCAAAAGAACTGGCTAAAAACCTTGTTTTGCAAACCATGAAAGGTAGTGCACTCATGGCCTATGATCCAGACAGGCCTGTCTCGATTTTGCGCCAGGAAGTCACCAGCCCAGGTGGAACGACAGAAGCAGCACTGAAGGTCCTAAATCAGGATAACCGGTTTAAAAATCTTATAAAAGAAGCGGTTAAGGCCGCGGCGGAACGGGCGGAAAAGCTAACAAAATGAGGTGGTTATGTGCGGTTGGGGAATTGCGCCAGCCATGAGCTTACGAAGCTATACTCCGGTAAAAAGTTCATAAACTTTTCAGGGCACATTAAACCAAAATGCTGCACTGCAACATAGCTATTGACAACATATTATGATTCTGCGATATTCCCCGCGTCGGACTAAAGAATATCAACATAAAAAGGAAAAATATTTATGGCACAATCAAGTAACAAATTCGCGGAAGGCTGGAAAGCTCTTTCCGATTTCAAGGTACCGTCTTATGATTTTAACGCGCTGGTTTCCATCGGCCGCCGCAACATTGAAGCCTTAACTGCCGCCAACCAAGCGGTTGCTGAAGGCGCTCAAGCTATTGCAAAACGCCAGGCGGAAATCGCCCGAGCCGGAGCTGAAGAAGCAATTGACCTTTTCCGTGAGGTTTATTCTTCTAAGACCCCGGAAGCCGGTGCTGCTAAGCAAGCTGAATTTGCACGCAGTGCTTTCGAAAGCGCACTGGGCAACGTTCGTGAGCTTTACGAAATGGCACTGAAATCAAACAGCGAAGCTGCGGAAGTTGTAACCAAGCGCCTGACCGAAGTATTGGGCGAAGTGGCTAATGTTGCCCAGCCGAAGAAAAGCAAGAAAAGCGACAGCTAAATTTTCTTAAATATCTCTTTAAAAAAGGCCGCGTAAAAACGCGGCCTTTTTTAATGGATATTCCGGCCAACCCCGGGTATGAAATAAAATTATGTTTATCTATAGCAAATTGCTGAAAACGGTTGAGGAATTTTTCACTGGCATCTTTGCTAGCCCGGAGCTTTACCTGCAATTCGTCCTGGCTTTGGCAGTTCTGGCGGCAGCCTTGATTTTTTCCTATTACGCAAAAAAATACGCCGCCGGTTTTCGCTTAAAAAACGAAAGCCTGGATCATTTCCTGAAAGGCTTTTTAAAATTACTGATGCCGATATCGGCCGCGCTTTTCCTCACCATCGCCACGGTTATTTCCGAACAGTTTTTCAAGGATTCCCAGATCATTCTGCACATCGCCCGCCTCGCCCGCGCTTGGCTGATTCTGACGCTGGTATGGCGGCTGAGCGAAAATAAATCGTTGGGTCGGCTGATCGTCATAATGCTGATTCCAATACTTGCGCTCCGCATCCTTGGGTTGTTCGAGCCCACGGTTTCCTACCTCGACGCCATAGATTTCAACATCGGCAAGCTCCGGCTTTCGCTTTACCTAATGATAAAAGGCGTAGTTGCCTTCACCATGATGCTGTGGTTGACCGGGATAATATCGGAAACCGGCGAGAACTATATCAGGAAAACTAAGGCACTGAGCTTCAACACCAAGGAACTGTTGATAAAATTCTTTGAGATAATCCTTTATTCGATAGTTTTCCTGACGACACTGAACATAATCGGCATTGATTTGACAGCGCTGGCGGTTTTCGGCGGCGCGCTCGGCGTCGGCATCGGATTTGGACTCCAGAAAATTACCTCAAATTTCATCAGCGGTGTGATACTACTCGCGGAAAAATCAATCAAGGATAACGACCTGGTGGAAATTGAAGGCGTGACGGGATTCGTGCGGCGCCTAGGCGCACGGGCAATACGGATGGAAAGCACCGACGGCCGGGAAATCCTGATTCCGAACGAGGATTTCATCACCCAAAAAGTTACCAACTGGACCTATACCAACACCAAAGCCCGCGCCGAAATCAAAATCGGCATTTCGTATGATTCGGATGTGGAGAAGGCTATTACGTTGATGCTCACGGCAGCGAAGGAAAATTCAGGCTGCCTTGCAGCGCCTGCTCCAGAATGTTTTGTCACCGAATTTCAGCCAAATGCCGCCGAGCTTACTTTATATTTCTGGGTAGCCAATGTCGCCAAGGGCCGCGCCAAGCCGAAAAGCCAGATCATGACTGAAATTTTGAAAAGATTTGCCGAAAACAGCATAAAAATCCCGGTGACGCCGTGAAAAACCCTGGCTTGATTACATAGCCTCTAAAACACACCACATAATCTCTATCTCTATAAATTAAAATTAGAGATAATTTATATTGAGATATATACCAATAACCTTTTGATTATTCGGAATATTATTTTGCATACTCTTAAGTATTTTTACCTAATAAAAATAGCTTAAATCTGGTAGAATACTGCCATGAGCACAATGAAGATTATAATACTGATGATGGCATTGTTTCTTGCGAGTGCTACGCTGACGTTCTTTGTGTTTAATCATAATCCTGCCGACGATGAACAGGCAGCAGCGCTCAAAGACAGGGAAGAGCTGAATGAAAAACGCAGCCAAATCATCCATAATATGTCCCCGGAAGCCAAAACATATATGGAGACTGAGAGGAAGATGCAGGTCAAGGCCTACCATAAAGCTTATGACAGCCTGACCCCGGCAGAAATTGAACAGTATAAGGCAGTGCGCGCGAAGATTAAGGAAAACAGCGATGCCGAAAGAGCATTCTTTGATAGCCTCACACCCGAGCAGAAAAAAGCATTAAAGTCTCCCCCTAATCAGGATAACATGTACCACATGACAGTCGATCAATCGGTGCGTGATAAAGTGAGGGGATTTGCAAACAGGAATGTTGAACTTGAAGGCCAGATACCGGAAAAGATTCAAAACATCGAACTTGATCCGGCGGATAAGGAAACTCTGGTTAAGATGCGAGCACGAGCTTTAACGACAATGGGAATCAAAGGTGACGATCCCTATAACCATTAGATGTAAAGAACGCAGCGGGAGGCTTAATTATTTACCCCCTCCTCTAACTCCCTTTCCACCCCTAGGTTCAGGTTCAGCAAGAACTCCGTGCCTTCCTGCGTGATGGCCTGGTTTCGTATTTACTATTGGACTTTTTTCAAGCGTAACTTCAGCTTCAGCTAACAGTGCAGCAGTTCTAGCTCTTGGCTGCTTAAAAAGCACGGCCTTCAAATCCACTATTCCACCTTGAACCTCCGCGGTTATATCTACTCTATTAGTATCAATAGTAACCCCTAAGCTATCCAGCACAGCGCCTACGCCGGGCGCGTCCTTTACTATCAGCACTGTTGGACCTTCAGTTTTAGGTGCGCTCGCTTCCTTAATACGATCTCTTAGTTGATTATTTTTATTTTCTACGGTCTCGACCCGACCATTAGGTTGGTAGCTCAGATGTTGTTTCATACTATTTTCAACCATCGCTACACCTTCACCTGATGCAACCACCGCTACAACGAAATCACCCATTTTTTCCTCCAAAAATAACTTATTGGCTATGCCAGACAATTATTAACAAAGTATTAATAATATGGCAAGTGAAATAGCAAAGATCTCGCAAAAAAGGTTGGTTTTGCAAGGGTTTTATGAAGATATAGCAAGTTATTTAGAAGATATTGAGGAAACTGATAATTTATAATAATATGATATGGTAACTGGAACAAATGTATTATTTCATTAACTGCTAAAAGCCTAAAAAATTATGACTGAAATCAGCTTTTACCAGCTCACTTCTTCCTCGATGGAATCGGCCTTGCCGCGGCTGCTCGAAAAGGCTTATGCATCCGGCAAAAGGGCGCTGGTGCTGGCAGCGAACGACGAAAAGGCCGAGGAATATAACCGCGTTTTTTGGACATACCACCCCAACCGTTTCCTGCCGCACGGCTCCGCCAAAGATGGAAACGCCGGGGAGCAGCCGATTTTCATCACCACCGATTTTTCGCAGAACCCAAACGGCTCGGAGATATTGGCGGTGACTAATGGCCATGAACCGGCGGATTTTATTGGCTTCTCCCGCATCCTCGATATTTTCGACGGTAAAGACGCCGCCGCGCTGGAAAAAGCTCGGGCGCGTTGGAAAACCTATAAGTCACGGGATTTCACCCTTTCCTATTTCCAGCAGGACGCTGCGGGAAAGTGGGAGAAGGCGGAGATTTAAACTTTGAAGGGAGAAGAAAAAAGACCTGAGCCTGTTTCTAACCTTGAGGTCATAATCGCCTCATATGGCCGCATGGCGGAAAAGCTTGGGCCTTCTCCGGCTTTGAAGAAAAATGAATTCGATTTTTATGACCTGGCCGAAGCCGTAGCGATAATCGAGACGGGAGGGTTGGCAGTGCATAATTATATGGTGAAAAAAGGCTTTGTGCCGTTGCTTCCCAAGTCGCGTGGGGGATATCTGCCTACCGAGGAACGGCGTCCGACGCCTGATGATGTGGAAAAACGTATGCTGGAGTTTATTGAAAAACAGCTAAGAGACGACCCGGAAGGCCTGGCCAAGGCCTTCCAACAAGATGCCGCTTATAATGCGACAGTAGAATCTTTTGTGACGACAGTTCAGGAATTCGCGGCATCCTACAGTAAAATCCCAAAGAGAAAAGATAGCCACACGGCAAGGGTGGTTTTCGAAAGGTCGCTCACCGATACCGTAGAATCAATAGGCAGTAAATTGAACAAGAAAAAAGAATTGCGCGCAGCGCTAGGCAGCAAGGAGATTTAAATTCTCCTTGATTATCATCTGATTGCTGGCTACCCTGCCTATCCCTTAATCAGATAAAGGCAAAAAATGGCGGTTGAGCGCACTCTTTCCATCATCAAGCCGGATGCAACGAAGAAGAACATCACCGGCAAGATAAACACCCGGTTCGAGGAAGCGGGCTTGCGCATAGTCGCGCAGAAGCGGATTTTTTTAAGCCGCCGCGAGGCCGGGATCTTTTACGAAATCCACAAAGATCGCCCGTTTTTCGGCGAATTGGTGGAGTTTATGGTTTCCGGCCCGGTGGTGGTACAGGTGCTGGAAGGCAAGAATGCGGTTGCTAAAAACCGCAAAATCATGGGCGCGACCAACCCGAAAGACGCTGCCTCCGGCACCATCCGGCGTGATTTTGCGGCTTCTATCGGGGAAAACTGCGTCCACGGCTCCGATTCCCAAGAAAACGCCAAAAACGAAATTACATTCTTCTTTTCGGGATGTGAAATAGTCGGTTAATTTTTTTCTCTAATTAAAACCCGCTCATCCTTAATCTCCACCCTTCCTTCCGCAATCAACTTCACTGCAGCCGGGTAGCATTTATGTTCCTCCGCCAGTACCCGGGCGGCGATTTTTTCCTCGGTGTCGCCCGAGAAAACCGGCACTTCAGCCTGGGCGATTATTGGCCCGGAATCCATCTCCGGCCTAACAAAATGCACGGTGCAGCCGGTGGTTTTCACACCTGATTCCAGCACCCTTTTATGCACGTCGATCCCCTTGAACGCGGGCAGTAGCGAGGGATGGATGTTGATTAATTTATTATGCCATTTTTCCACGAACCAGGGCGAAAGCAACCGCATGAACCCGGCCAGGCAAACCAATTTTGCGCCAGATTTTTCGATCTCGGCACTCATAGCTTTATCGAATTCCTCGCGCGAATCATATTTTTTGTGGTCGAGTATAGCCATTGGAATTCCGGCTTTTTTTGCAAAATTGAGTCCCGGTGCGTTTTGTTTGTTTGAAATTACCAATGCGATTTCCGCCGGGAAATCTTTTGCAGCACAGGCATCGATCAGAGATTTTAAATTCGAGCCGCGCCCGGAAATCAATACCGCTAGCTTAAGCTTCATCGAAATGTTTTAAATTGGTGAACAGGATTTTTTCATTCTTTCGCTGCACTACCCGCCCGATGATATGATGCGGCTCGCGCGCCAGCTTCAGGGCATTCGAAATCTTTTCCGCCTCGCGGCGGGAGACCACCATCACCATGCCAATACCGCAATTGAAGGTTTTAAGCATCTCGTACGAATCGATTTTGCCCACGGCTTTCAGCCATTTGAAGAGGCTTGGCAGCCGCCAGGTGTAGCAATCTATTTTTGCGGCGAGATGGGCTGGCAGAATACGCGGAACATTCTCCAGAAGACCGCCGCCAGTGATATGTGCGAAGGCTTTTATCTTGTGTCGCCCAAGCAATCCTAGGCAGAATTCAACATATATCGCGGTCGGTTCCAGCAATATTGCGCCAAGCTCTTTTGTCGAAAAAGTTGCGGCCTTGCGCGAATCGATACCTTTTTTTTCCAATATGTGATTAACCAGGGAAAATCCGTTGGAATGCAGGCCGCTTGAAGGGAGGCCGATTAATATATCCCCGGCCTTGATGTCTTTTTTCGGCAATAATTTCCGCCGCTCTACTGCACCAACCGAGAATCCCGCCAAGTCATATTCACCCGGTTTATACATCCCCGGCATTTCGGCAGTTTCGCCGCCAATCAAGGCGCATCCGGCCATTTTGCAGCCTTTGGCGATGCCTTTTATCACGCTGGCGGCGACTTTATTATCCAGTTTCCCGGTGGCGAAATAATCTAGGAAAAATAACGGTTCCGCGCCATGCACGACGATGTCGTTCACGCACATGGCAACCAGATCGATGCCAATGGTATCGTGGATTCCCAGCTCTTGCGCCAGTTTCAATTTAGTGCCGACGCCGTCGGTGCCGGAAACCAGCACCGGATCTTTGAATTTTTTTATCGCCTTGAGATCGAATATCCCCCCGAATCCGCCGAGAGCACCATCTGCACCTTTGCGTGCAGTGGAGCGGGCGAATGGTTTGATCATCTCGATCAGCCGGTTGCCCTCATCGATATTCACTCCGGCCTCTGCGTAAGAAAATCCCTTTGACATACACACTTCCGGCGCCAATATAGTGATTCACGATGCATAGAGTCAAAAAAATTCTGCCGGTGCTGATTTTTCTATTTCCGCTGCTGGCAGCCGGGGACGATGCTTTCACTATAGCCAATGTTGAAATCAGCCATGGCGGTGAGGAAACCGCTGTCTCGAAAATCAAGGCGATAGAAGCGGGCGAAATGGAAGCACTACGCAGTGTATTGAATAAACTGGGCGCCGCAGGCCAGCCACAGAATCTTAACTCCGAACAGGTTGGGCTATTGGTGGAAAGCTACCAATTACAGAATGAAAAAACCACGGCAACCAGCTATAGCGCAACTATGACGGTTTCATTCAACCAGGTTCAGGTGAGGGCACTGCTTGGCGGTGCACAGAATGTTCCACCGGGCAAGCCGGAAGTTCTGGTTGGTCAGCCGATGGTTTCCGTTAAGGCCATGTTCCGCGATATTCCCGGATGGCTAATAATCAAGGATAAATTGCAGAAAATGAATTTCGTGAAGAAAACCGAAATCAAGGATCTTTCTGCTGGATCCGCCAATTTGGATATTTATTACCAAGGCGCTCTCGCCAACGATTTGCCCCAGCTATTCGAGAGTTACGGAATGCACATTTCCGGCAGCCCCGGCGGCTGGATTCTGCAGGACGGCAGCGTGATGCCGCAGATGGCGCCGCAACTTACACCAGCCGGCGCACCGGTCACAGCTAAAGCAGGAGGAAACTAGCAATGATAACCAACCGCGAAAGGGCGCTGTTCTGGATCATCACCTTCATGCTGTTCTGCGTATTCATTCATTCGGTGCGGAGCGTTTTGCTGCCCTTTGTAGTCGGGATAATGGTGGCATATTTCCTGAACCCTTCGGTTGATCGGCTGGAAAAATTGCACCTACCGCGCGGGCTCGTCACCGCCCTGATAATATTGGTTTTCTTTTTAGTACTGATTCTTATCGGGTTCTTCCTCGTGCCGCTGCTTTATAACCAGACGTTGGAATTTTTCCGCAAACTTCCCGATTATTACGAGAAGGTAAGGGCGGCACTGCCGATGTTTGCCGAAGAATATCTGCCGTTCTTAGATTCCCGGAAACTGCCGAGTTTCGCTCATATTTCAAAAGATTCCTCAGATTATATTTTGAAATTCGGCACAACTATACTTGGCAGCCTATGGCTTTCAGGCATGGCGATTCTGAACATCCTGGCGCTACTGGTGATAACGCCGTTAGTGGCGTTTTACCTCCTGCGCGACTGGCACATAATAGTGCTAAAGCTGAACAACCTGCTTCCCGCTTCATATGCCAATAACATCCGCAGCCAATTCAAGGAAATCGACAAGACGCTTTCCGGGTTCATGCGCGGGCAGGTGAATGTCTGCATCATTATGGCAGTGGTGTATGCCACGGCGCTTTCGTTGCTCAGGCTTGATTTCGGGCTGATCATCGGGATTGCCTGCGGACTTTTGATATTCATTCCGTTCGTGGGCGTTTTGTTCGGCGCGGCGGCGGCTTTCATTATCGCGCTGCTGCAATTTAACACCTTGCCGCCGTTCATAATGCTCACGCTAATTTTTCTGGCCGGGCAGTCGCTGGAAGCTTATTTCCTGACGCCCAGGCTGGTCGGGAAAAAAGTGGGCCTGCATCCGGTATGGGTGATTTTCGGGATGCTTTGCGGCGGCGCGCTGCTGGGGTTAACCGGCATCATCCTCTCGGTTCCGCTTACCGCGATAATCGGGGTGCTGACCCGGTTTTTCCTCGCCCGTTATCGGGAAAGCGATTTATACAAGGCATGACCCAGTTCAAATTCGGCTTCACCGCCAAACCGGCGTTTTCGGTGGAGGATTTTGTGATGTCAGAGGCCAACCGGGAAGCATTTTCCTGGATAATGGAATGGCCAAAATGGCCGGGAAATGCGCTTCTGCTGCATGGCCCGGAATCTTCCGGCAAGACACATCTGGCGCATATCTGGGCGGCTAAATCCGGCGCGGAGTTCTCTAATGATGCGGAAAAATCGGCGCTAGTGGTAGAAAATATCGAATCGTTTGCAAATCAAGAGAAACTTTTCCACCTGATAAACCGGATGAAGGAAAAAACCGTAAATGGAAAGGGGGGCTGGCTCCTGCTCACCGCCAATGTTCCAGCAGCGCAGCTGCCACTTACCCTCCCGGATTTGGCATCAAGGCTGAAAGCCATCCCCAGCGTCGTATTAAATCCGCCCGATGACCAGCTGCTGAAATCGGTATTGATGAAATTATTTTCCGATCGGCAGTTGAAAGTTCCGGCGGTGGCGATTGATTTTATTCTTTCGCGTATGGACCGCTCCTTCCCGGATGCGGCAGTGCTGGTGGAAAAACTCGACCAACTTTCCGCCGAGGAAAAACGCGGCATCACTATACCGTTAGTAAAGAGAGTGATGAAGTAAAAGTCGACAAATAGGAACGGCAACACGCATCTAGGTTACCTAAATTTTGGCAATTTATCCTATTGTAACTACGGCTATTTTTGAAATATTGCCGTCGTTAACCTTTTATTAACCATTTTATATAATAATTATAAGAATACTCTAGTAAGCATAAGCAGTATGAAATTGGGGAGAGTATGAAAACAACTGAAGTTAGCCAAGCATCTTTAGAAGAAGATAACCGTTTACATATTATTGCCAAGCTTGCAATTGCCGATCCAAAGGTAATCGCGCAAAACTTACTTTATGAGGCATCGAATAATGAAAAGAATATTTTTGAAGCTTTTGCAAGGTTATTAGAAGCGAATAGAAATGAATCAGGAAAAAATATTTCCTCTTATGTTGCAACAGCCAATTTGGAAGTTAACAAAGTTGAAGGTTATCTTTTTGATGAAATTCAGTTTGCCAGAGAAATTTGTCGCAATCTATCAGAAGAACAAATTGATTGTTTATTACAACATAATACTCAAAAACTGGGGAACTGTGAGCCAAGTCAGGAAATTCAATTAGTGAGAGAGGTTTTTGGAACACCAGAAATATTAAAGCCTGGTGAAGGAAACAGTCATATTAAAGCCTTCCTAGAACAAGGAAGAGCTTTTGCCAATAGCCAATCCCTCGACGTTCCGCCATCTAAGCCACAAATAAAAGCTGTAAAAGGCTCAACCATGGCTATTTGCATGTTATCTATGTGCGTAAGCCAGGGCTTCCTTCCTTTAAGGAGGCATGATGGATCACATGTAAACTCAGGCATGAATAATACTGTAATAGGTGAGATATATAATCAAACTCATGACTTAGGGCAAAATAGTCTAGCTCAGTATAGAGTTATTCCAAATATGCGGGAACAAATCCTAAATAGGAAAATTATATACTCCTTCCAAGGGTTGCCACAGAAGTTAAAAGGATTATCTAACTGGAGATCTTATGTAAACGATGCCTTAGAAACGTGGCGAATATTTCTTGTAGAAAACCCAGAATATATTGAAAAATGGAAGCTTACTGGTCTAGTTGACGATCAAATGAGGATGATAAAACCTGATGGTAGCCCCATAATTAGTACGCAAACTAAGCAACAGCAAATTCCAGTAATTGACTACACAGATTTAGCCGTTATACACCATTTAGAGAAGCAGATAGACCGTCTATTAACAGATACAGAAGTCTATAGTGCATTACCATATGATAAGTTATATGAACACTCACTCCTATCTATAGATTTATTAGGGATGGAATATATTCTTAGAGATGGAAGGCCTGAAGTGATGGTTAATGGTATGCTTGATTCTAGTGCGACTTATAAAGACGTCCGTTATGGTAATTTTGACGGACGTCTTGAATTATCTGATTTATCATCAACTGAACATCACGTTAATTTCCAAAATGAAATTGCTGCCATGGAAGAAAGGCGATCCATTTTAGCAAGAGATGGTAAATGGTGTGGTTACTTAGTTGATCTTGGTCAAGATAGTAACAGGGAAATATGGGTTACTGAAAAACCACCGGCTTTATCTTTTTTATACCCCAAAGCGTTAACTGTACACAGAATCACTTTACCACAAGAGAGAATTGATAGCGCTAAAGACTGCAGTTATTTTCTTGGTAGTGATGCTTATTTGGTTGATGGCAAAACAATGCGGGTTGAATCGCAACTCTCAATTAGAGATGATAGTCAAATTCCTTGTATTGAGAAAAAAACAGGAAGAGTCTTAAAATAAACTTTTTAACTATAAGTTGGAAAGTAGGTACTCAGGCACCAGTAAAACGAAAGCAGTGCTAACAAGGGAAGATAGAGCCATCCTAATCCACCCCGGGCGTAAGATTCTTGGGGGTGGTGAATTCAATGAGCGCGCCGGATTTCCTGCCAACGTCAGACCAGCTTTTTTCATCAATCTCATAAACGGCAAGCGAGCCGGGTGGAAAATAACTCTGCACCGCCCTTATCAGCGCCCTATCGCCGCCATCGGCAAGCTCCAAGCAAAGCTCATGCAATCCCGGGTTATGCCCGATTATCATCAGCGACGGGATGGAATCATCGACCTCGTTGATGACCGTAATAATATCCTCGGCGCCGGCAAGATAAAGCCTGGGGTTGAACTCGATTTCCGGCGGTGGCGGATAACCTTCAAAAACATTCTCGAAAGTTTTCCTGGTACGCTTCGCCGTGGAGGAAATCACCAGCGCTGGCTTTTCCTTGTGTTTTTTTAAATGCCTGGCGATCAATTTGCAGGAATCCAGGCCTTTTTTGCTCAAAGGGCGATCGTGATCATCCAGGATCTTCTTGGTTCCCTTGCTGCCAGCCTTGGCATGACGGAGGATGTATAGTTTTTTCATGGAGTGGAATTTATAGCCGATTCACCCGAAATAAGGCAATATTTATAAAAAAGACATTATAAAGTTTTTAGGCATTTGGTGCTTAGAGCCTGTCTTGAAAGTATTCATGGATGCGCCGTCAAGCAAATTTCGCCAAGGCGCAAGGGAAAATGTGAGGGCATAGCTTGTCCTATGGTCGAGCATTTTACCGTAGCGGATTGGCGAAATTTGCTACGGCCCGAAGGGTTGCGTTGAAAATGCGCGCCTAAAAGCAAAAAACGCTTGTAGGTAGGATCCCGCTACCTGCCACGCATTTTTTCCTTTTATCCATCGCATTTTCAAATCGCAACGCATCTCATGAATATTTTCAAGACAGGCTCTTAAACCAAGTATATTGGCGTTTGGCATAGTTGCGGGTGGATTGTTGGGCGTTTTTTATAGCTTCATCACGCGAAATTTTTCCATCCAGATAATTCGATAGTTCCTTCACCCCTAATGCTTTCAGCGCCGGAGAATTTTGCGGCAATTTTAGCTCCCGCAGGTTTTTCACCTCATCCAGCGCCCCGTTTTCCAGCATTTGCAAAAATCTGGCATCGCACCGCCGGTAAAGTTCGGCACGGTCGGGCAGCATCAACGAAATCGAAAAATATTCCTTCGGATAATGCGGCTTAGTGTTTTCCCGCCAATAGAGGATGGATTTCCCGGTGGAGAGAAAAACTTCCGCAGCGCGGATCATGCGCTGTTTGTCTGACGGCCGGATTTTTTCTGCCGCCGCCCGATCGATTTTTTTCAAATATTCATGGAATTTTTCCTTGCCGGTTTCTGCGAACTGATTACGGACTTTGTCCCTCACTTCCGGCGATATATCGGGGATGGCGGCAATACCTTCGACCAGCGATTTCAAATACATCCCGGTACCACCTACCACTACCGGCGTTATTTTTTCCTTGAGCGCCCGGTCGATTTCGTGTTTGGTGAGTCCCAGCCAGCGCCCGGCGGAGAACTCCTCCTTGGCGGAAATAAATCCATATAATTTGTGCGGCACGGCATTTCTTTCCGCGTTGCCCGGTTGCGCCGATAGGATGGGAATCTCACGGTAAATCTGCATGCTATCGGCATTGATGATGACAGACGGTCTTTCTTTGGCTAGCCTCAGGGCTGCTTCAGATTTTCCGGATGCGGTCGGCCCGGCGATTATTATTATTTTACCCATGCATTTCAAATATGAACGATATCGGCCCTAATAAAGTCATAACCCTGATTTCGCCGGTAAAAAAAAGGAAGCTGAACAGCCGGGATGTTGATAGCATCACTGCCGCGCTCCTGGCAACCGGCATTGAGGTAATCGGGCATAAATGGCTTTCGATGTCGGAGGCCTGCGACTTGTTTTTCACTCGAGGGGAAATCGCACAGGCCAAGGCTGTGCTTCTAAAAAACCTCGCTGGGGAGGAAATAGATTTCATCGTACAGCCGGCGGCGAAGCGGAAAAAAAAGATGCTGGTGAGTGATATGGACTCGACCATGATCAGCGTCGAATGCATCGACGAACTGGCCGATTTCGCGGGCTTAAAAGCAAAAATTGCGGCGATAACCGAAAAGGCGATGCATGGCGAAATGGATTTCGCGGAATCTTTGCGCGCGCGCGCGATGATGCTTAAAGGCCTTCCCGAATCGCTGCTGGAAACGGCTTATCGCGAACGGGTGAAATTCACTCCCGGTGGCCGGGCTTTAGTCCAGACAATGAAGAAAAACGGCGCGTTCTGCCTTTTGGTTTCCGGTGGATTCACCTTCTTCACCGCAAAAGTTCGCGATGCTTTAGGCTTCGATGCCGACGAGGCAAATATATTGGAAATAGAAAACGGGAAACTTTCCGGCAAAGTCAAAGAGCCGATACTAGGCAAAGATGCGAAGCTAGATTTTCTGCTAAGTTATGGCCGCAAGCATGGGCTGGAATCTACGGAAATCCTGGCTGTCGGCGATGGCGCGAACGATCTGCCGATGCTGCTTGCCGCAGGCCTTGGCGCCGCCTATCATGCCAAGCCGAAGGTGAAGGAACAGGCTGCTACGAAAATAGATGTTTGCGACCTGACGGCATTGCTTTATGCTCAGGGCTATCATGCGGAAGAGATAGTTAACTATTAAAGACAGGTAGTTTTTAAATGCTTTACCTAATGCGGAAAATCGGCGAGTCGATCATCATCAACGAGAATATCGAGGTGATGGTGGTTGAAGTGAAGGGCAAAACGGTGAAGCTCGGTTTTGAATCACCGAAGGGTGCGTCGATCCTACGCAAGGAAATACAAGAAAGAATCATCAGGGAAAACTTGGCGGCGTCCCAGTCCCGCCCGGAGGGCGATATACAGGCGATGGAAAAATTGCAATTGCCGCGTTCCGATTCCGACCCTGATCCCAACAACAGATAAATGTTCCGCAACGCTCTGATAATTGGGCTGGGGCTGATGGGCGGGTCAGTCGCCCTGGCCTTAAAGCAGAAAAAACTGGCCGAAAGCATCTCTGGCTATGACATAGTGGAAGCGATGATGGATAAGGCGCTCCGTTCAGCCATGATCCATAAGAAGGCCGGGGATTTGACCGCCGCCGTGGCCGATGCGGATTTGGTTGTGGTCTGCTCGCACCTTGCCGCGTACAAGGAAATTGGCAACGCCATTTCGCGGTTTCCGAAGGCCGATGCGGTCATTACCGACGTTGGCTCGGTAAAGGCGCCGGCCTTTTTGCTTGCAAGTTTCCTAACCTCGGAGCAGAAGCATAACTTCGTCTCCAGCCATCCGGTGGCGGGTTCCGAAAACAGCGGTATTTCCGGTGCCCGTGCCGATTTATTCGAACGCAGGAAAGTTATAATAACTCCACTTAGCAATACCAAGCCTAGAACCGTCCAAGCCGTGGCGAAAATGTGGAAGGAGCTCGGTGGCGAAACCGAAGTAATGGTGGCAGAAGCGCATGACGCAATATACGCCGGGGTTTCGCACGTGCCGCAGTTTTTAAGCTGGTGCTACGCCGATTTCCTGAGCCGAGTCGGCAAGCTCATTGAAAACCCGGAGGAAAATTTCACTCGGTTCACTCGCATCGCCGCATCCAACCCGGCATTGTGGCAGGATATTTTCCTGGCAAACAACAAAAACATTTCCAGCGTGATAGCTGATTTTTACCTGAACTTCTCAAACATCATGCGCGAGGTGGAATCGCCGCAGAAGGCAGAGCTGCAGGAAAGATTCGCCCGGGCGATAAACGATAGAAAGGCGCTGAAAGACGAATATTCCGGCTACCGCGAAACGCCTTGGGCTGCGGCGGATTTCGATGCGACGGTGATGGTGCCGCGGGTGATTGCGCTGGCGTTGTTGGAAGTCACTGCCGATATGAAATATGCCGGGCCGGGTTTTTTGGATTTCAGTAGGCAGATAATTTCCGACCCTGAGAGAACCTCCGGATACTTGGTCGGGAAAAGACGGGAAATACTGCCGCTATTGCAAGATTTTTTCGACTGCATGGATAATTTTTACAAGATCGTTGAGCGCAACACCAAACCCGATATTCTCCTAAAAATGGCCGAATCGAGGAATAATTATTTGAAGTGCGTTGGTAAAAATCCCTTATAATTCAACGTTGTAACAAAAGTTTAACAATTCTTTCGTTTACTTCTTCTTCTTCTTCTGGGAAAATCAGGATGGTTTACTTTTTCGAGCAGGGCTCTGTAACTTTCATCCCCGCTCGGGGAAGTTATGGGACGCTTGAAAAAGTGACCTGATGGGAGGACGCGAAGGTGTTCTACTTGTGCAAGGCTAATCGGCATGTGACAGTCCGACGCCGCCGGCTGTCACAAAGGAAGCTGGCCTTCCTGGAGAAGAAGGGATACTCTGTCGGGCATACCATGGCTTCCTCGGATGAGTATGAGCCTCCGCCTGGCACCATCGAATTCAGCTCTTTCGATGCCATGATCAGCGCGATCGAACGCAACGAAAAGTAAAAGAAAAACCCCAGGCGAGACACCCACTCGCCCGGGGTTTTTCATTTTAAAGCCCCCGTCATGTCCCCCTCACCCTACCCTCTCCCCCAAGGGGGAGAGGGATGCGAAGGCTTGGCGAATGAAATGAGCCTAGCCGCAGCTGGGTGAGGGGGCACTCCTCGCAATGACGATTACAGTCCTCTCTCCTTCGCGGCATAATAAACACCCAGCACCTGAACTTTTTTGCTGAAAAACCCCAGTTCCTCGAGAGCCAATTGCACGTTCCGCTGCTGTGGGCTGCCCTGGAAAGTGGCAAAGAACTGGGCGGCTCCAGAAATACCGCCGGGAATGTAGCTTTCGATTTTGAGTAAATTCACCCCGTTAGTGGCGAATCCGCCGAGCGATTTATATAGCGCCGCCGGGATATTGCGGATGGCGAATAATAACGTGGTGATGACAGCGCCCTTGGCCGGATCCGGGTCGGCCGGTTCCTTGGCAATCGTTATAAAAACCGTGGTGTTCTCGCCCGAATCCTCCATGCCGTCCTTTAATATTTTTAACCCATATAATTCCCCGGCGAGGGAAGATGCGAGGGCTGATTTTGCTGGGTCGTTCCATTTGGCGACATCGGCGGCGGCGGCGGCGGTGTTGGAATGTGGCTCCGCATGCAACTTCAATTTCCTGATGTTTTCCCGGCATTGCATCAGCCCTTGCGGATGCGAATAAACGGTTTTCACGGTTTGCAAAGTCGCGGACTCAGGCGCCAACAATTGATAATGAATCTTCTGAAAATATTCGCCAATGATATGCAGCTTCGTGCGCGGTAAAATATTATGGATTTCCGCGACCCGGCCAGCTTGGGAATTTTCAATCGGAATCAGCCCCAGCAGCGCCCTGCCCTCCTCAACTGCTTGGAAAACATCCTCGAAACTCGGCACCGCCAGCGTATCCATGTAGGGATAAGCCTGCCGGCATGCCAAGTCCGAATTCGCCCCTGGCAACCCTTGAAAAGCTATGGTATTGTTTTTGGTCATAGAATCTGAGAGTCTAAGAATCTAAGAATCTGAGTAAGAAAGTAAGTTCCTTCTTCACTCAGACTCTCATATTCTCAAATTCTCAGACTCTCTCCAAATATGCAACCTATGAAAAAAACTGCAAGCGAAAACAACTGGAGCCCGAATAGCTGGCGGAAATTTCCGATCAAGCAGCAACCGGAATATCCGGATAAGCCGAGGTTACAAGAAGCAGAGGATAAGCTGAAAACCCTCCCGCCGCTTACCGTTCCGAGCGAAGCCCGCCGCTTGACCAGGCAATTGGCGAAAGTGGCGGAAGGCAAAGCGTTTTTATTGCAGGGCGGCGATTGCGCCGAGAGCTTTGCCGAATTCAGCCATGAGAATTTGCGCGCATTCTTCCGGGTTATATTGCAGATGACGGTAGCGCTGATGTATGGCGCCGGGCGGCCGGTGGTGAAGGTCGGCCGGGTCGCAGGCCAATTCGCCAAACCCCGGAGCGCCGATACCGAAACCGTCGATGGCCGGGAAATCCCGAGTTACCGGGGCGATATGGTCAACAGCATGGATGCGAGCGATGAAGCGCGCGCGCCCGACCCGGAAAACCTGCTGAAAGTATATTATCAATCTACAGCAACGCTGAATTATCTGCGTTCGTTGGCGCGCGGCGGTTATGCCTCCTTGGAGCGCATCAATGAATGGAACGCCGATTTCGTCGCCAAATCACCACAGGGCAAGCGGTTCCAGGATATCGTCAACCACATCAACGAATGTATATCGTTCATTGAGGCCTGCGGGCTACCATTGAACGAGATCGAGCAATTGCGCGAGGCAGAATTTTATACTTCGCATGAAGCGTTGCTGCTCAATTACGAGGAAGGCTTGACTAGGCGCGATGACATCACCGGCAAAT
>Ga0206927_1070_pt1 | contig 23894 bp, 26 predicted proteins | sample Alteio_BWOrgHeat_60_FD_153249 | JGI IMG/M metagenome (GOLD analysis project Ga0206927, IMG submission 153249) | Enriched cells from forest soil in Barre Woods Harvard Forest LTER site, Petersham, Massachusetts, United States -... | ecosystem: Environmental > Terrestrial > Soil > Temperate forest >... | reverse complement strand
GGGCGCCATGTACCAAAACCACAGTTATGGCAGGGACAGCTCCCTCTCGTTGAATGAGTATCGACCCTGGGAATGCAGTCGCCTGACGAGAAACCGCAGAAATCCATTCCTGCTTTCAAACTAGCACAAATTGGCGGCAATTGCAAATCAGCGGCTTTTACGTATAATCGCCCGATGCGAAGGATTTTAACAATCACCTTAATACTTGCTATTTTGCTGCCCGGCCCGGCTCAGGCTTTAAGCATTATTCGTGATGCCGAGATTGAAAACACTCTAAAAATCTACACAAATTCAACGTTTAAAGCCGCTGGCCTCAACCCAGATGTAATGCATATTTATATTATTAATGACCCATCCATCAACGCTTTCACGGTTGGGGGTTTAAACATTTTCATCAACACCGGTCTGATTTTACGCACTGATAATTCCAACATGATTATCGGTGTAATTGCGCACGAAACCGGCCACGTTGTCGGTGGGCATATTATCAAACGCATGGGTGAAATTGATGATTTAACTGTCCAAACAATTCTTACAACGCTGCTTGGCGCGGCAGTAACAGTTGCCGGTTTGCCGGATGCTGGCATGGCGGTGATGGCTGGTGGCCAGCACGTGGCAGAGCGCAACTTCCTAACCTATTCGCGCGAGCAGGAAGTTGCCGCCGATGCTGCCGCAGTCAGATTTTTGAATGCGACTCATCAATCAGTCAAAGGCATGCTTCGCCTGTTTGATATTTTGCGTCGCGAACAAACTTTGGCCTATGGCGATATTGATCCATACACAGTCAACCACCCGTTAAGCGAGGAGCGTATTGAACATATCCGTTCGTTAGCGATGAGCGAAGATATTCCTGATACGGATAAATATGCTTATCTACAATCACGCATGGTTGCTAAACTGCACGGGTTTTTGGAAAAACCTGATATCACATTTTTAAAATATACCGATGAATCAGAGTTCTCGCTCTATGCGCGCTCAATTGCCTATTTCCAACAATCTGATTTCAAAAATTCATTCGCCGAGCTTGATAAATTATTGGCGCTAAAACCGGAAGATCCGTTTTACAATGAATTAAAAGGCCAGTTCCTGGTTGAAAGCGGACATCCGAGAGATGGCGTTCCATATTATGAAAAAGCCAACAGGCTCTTCCCAAATTCGTCACTCATAAAAAATGAACTGGGCAAAAACCTGCTCGGCGAGAACCGTTTGGATGAAGCAATTGCTGTGCTCTCTCAGGCCGCCAAATTGGAACATACCAATGAAGAAACCTGGCATTTGCTGGCAACCGCTTATGGCAAAAAGAATGACGAAGGTATGACAAATTTAATGCTTGCTGAGGAAGCTAATATCTCCGATAAAAATAAAGATGCGCGGAAATTTGCCCGCATCGCTAAAGATAAACTGCCGAAAAATTCGCCTGGCTGGCTGCGCGCCAATGATATTCTTTCCGATATCAAGCTGAACAAGAAAGATAAAGAAGACAACGATAAAGACAAGGATGACAAATGAAAAAATTATTTCTGATTCTATCCATATTCCTGTTCTCTATTAGCGCGGCACGAGCTGATGAAAATTATTGCGATCCAAGTGTAAAATACAAGCCGATTGCCGATCGTTATAAGACTGGTCTATTTTTTAAAGTCACCAAGTGTGGTGTGCCGCCGAGTTATTTGCTTGGCACCATGCATTCGGATGATCCGAAAATTACTGAAATGCTAAGCGGCGCATTTGCAAAACTGGCTTATGCCAAATCAGCAAGTTTTGAAATCAAGTTTGATCCTGATGCGATGAAAGTCACCATGCAGGCAATGTTCCTTGATCCGGGTTCGATCGAAACTTTGCAGAGTATCATCGGGTCTGAATTATATTATAAGTTTAAAGCCGATATGACGCTGGCTCATCCTAAAGAGCAGGAAAGCGGATATTATCGCTTAAAACCATGGGCTGCGGCGGTTATGTTAGAAGAACCTGATAATTCAGACGATGGTGTTGCGCTTGATATTAAGCTAGAGAATTTTGCCAAGCAACGCAGTGTGCCGATTTTTGGCTTGGAAACTGCAGAAGAGCAAATGGCAGTTTTTGAAAAAGTTCCACAGCCCAAACAAATTGAGTTTTTGCGCGATTCGGTAGATCACTATGATGAAACCGCGGCTGATAATAAGGAAATGTTTGATATTTATTACCGGCAGGATTTAACCGCGCTGCAAAAACTTTCCGATAAAAGCTTTGATATGATAACCGATAAAGAATTTGCGCATCAGCTTGAAGTTGACCTGGTCGATAAACGCAACCGCAAAATGGTTGACCGCATGCAGGAAAAAATCGATGCGGGTGGGGCGTTCATTGCTATCGGTGCGCTGCATTTAACCGGCCAGAATGGTATTTTGAAACTGCTTGAAGATAAGGGTTATTTTATCCAGGTGGTTAATGATCCAAATAAAACAATGGAATAAAAATGAAAACTACAGTTACAGTTTCGGTCAATTTCAGTGGCGCACATCGGTTGGTTGGCGTTAATAGTGTTTGTGGCAATTTACATGGCTATTTTTATTGCGCTGAGTTCACTTTCATAGCTGATAAATTAAACAAAACCGGCATGATAATCGAATTCGAATCAGCCAAGCAGAAGCTGAAAAAATGGCTCGACGAAAACTGGGATCATACGGTTATCTTGCATAAATCAGATAAAAAATTGGGCGAAGCAATTGCCAAAATTACTGGCCAGAAAATATTTTATCTAGATGTAAATCCCACTACCGAAAACAAAGCTGAGTATCTAATCAAAACCGTTTGTCCGAAATTATTCAAAACCAGCGGCGCGAAATGTGTGAAAGTTCATTTGCAAGAAACACCTGAAAACTCGGTGAGTATAGAACATTAGAACTTAGAACATTAGAACTTAAAAATCTAACATTCTAAGTTCTATAATCTAAAGTTCTCTAGTGCTTCGTGATATAATCCACAATATCTTCCGCGGCATTCGTGCTGTTGAAGTGGTAAATATACTTGCCGTTCTCATCCATGTAATAAATCAAATCTGAATGGCCGACATTGTAACCTTTATCGCTTGCTTTCGCGGCAGCTTTTTCAGCATAAACTTTATATTCCTTCTCAACCTTTTCAACTTCATCTTTCGGGCCGGTTAATGCAACGAAGCTAGGATAATAATCTTTCAGATATTTTTTCAAAACTGCAGGCGTGTCGCGCTCAGGGTCAACGCTAATAAAAATCGGCTGCACATTTTTGACGTTAGCAGTTTGCAACTGGTTCATGACTTCAGTAATAATTGCCATTGAAACCGGGCAAATATCCGGGCAATTGGTAAAGCCAAAATAGACCAGTAGTTTTTTGCCGGCAAAATCTTTGTTGGTAACTTTCTTGCCATCTTGGTTGGTGAGCTCAAATGCTCCGCCAATTTCACCCGCTGTTGAAGCAGGGGCAGGGTCGGCAGCAAAAGTGCTGGAATTAATCAGCAAAATAAAAAGCGCGGTGAGAATAAATTTTTTAGCCATAGATAACACCTATATCCTTGCGGTAAAAACCTTCCGGCCAATTGATTTTGGCGGCCTCATCATAGGCGATTTTGCGTGCTTGTTCAAGGGTTTCGGCAACTGCTGTAACGCCCAGAACCCGCCCACCTAGGTTCACCAGGTTCTTTTCTTTACGCGCTGTTCCGGCATGAAACACCAGTGCATTCTTAACGTTTTCCACGCCTTTAATTATGGTATTTTTCTCATATTCTTCAGGATAACCCTTCGCCGCATATACAATTGTTACTGCTGTTTTATCCGAAAACTTCGGCTCGGCATGGCCTAGCATCACATCAATAATATCATTTTCCAAACGTGGAATAATGCTCTGCGTTTCGGGGTCGCCCATGCGTACGTTATATTCAATCAGCTTCGGCCCCTCAGATGTAATCATCAATCCGGCAAATAAAAAGCCTTTGTAAATAATTCCTTCCTCGCGGAGCGTATCAAGTGTCGGATTAATAATCTGGTCCATGATCTGCTCGCGAAGATCATTATCGATCATATCACCTGGCGAATAAGTTCCCATGCCGCCGGTGTTTGGCCCCGTATTTGCATCGCCAACGCGTTTATAATCACAAGCCGTGCCGAAGCGGTAAACCTTCTCGCCATTAGTCGCGATGAAAAAGCTCAGCTCGCGTCCTTCCATAAATTCTTCAACCAGAATTTCTGCACCTGCATCGCCGAATTTTTTATCCACCAGCATTTCATCAATTGCCGCCAGTGCCTCGTCCAAACTCATCGCAACAACAACGCCTTTGCCCGCTGCTAATCCATCCGCCTTGATAACAATCGGCGCGCCTTGTTCGCGCACATATTTTTTTGCTTTCTCAGCATCTTTGAAAGTTTCAGCTTTTGCTGTTGGTACGCCTGCGCGTTTACAAATTTCTTTGGTGAAAGCTTTTGAAGCCTCCAACTGCGCTGCTGCTTTTGACGGGCCAAAAACCATAATTCCGCGCTCTTCCAGAAAATCTGCAATCCCCGCCACCAATGGCGCTTCCGGGCCGACAACTACCATGTTGATATGTTTCTGGCGGCAGAATTCCACAATTTCATCGAAATCTGTCGGCTTGATTTTTACTCGCTCGGCAATTTTAGCAATGCCAGTATTTCCAGGCGCGCAATAAAGCTCCTTGCATTGAGGAGATTTTTTTAAAGCGTAACAAAGCGCATGTTCCCGCCCGCCAGAGCCGATTACTAATATGTTCATAGCTGCTCTTTAACGAAAACCGTGATAAAAGGCAAGTAGTTAGGGATTTTAATTGCGCTCAAGCGCCGCGCGCAGCTTTGCGGCCTCAATGGCCTTGCCTTCCCGTTGGTCAGGATCCATAGCAATACCATAGATATTTGTGAACAGGAGCCGTTAGCCGCGCCGCCAAAAATCAATATTTGGGCGCTGTTTCAAAGTAGCGCCCGAGCGCTGCCTTTGAAACAATTATAAAATAAACTTCGAAACATCCGTCTGTTTCGTAATATCTTTCAACCGCGCTTCAACATAAGCTGCATCAATCTTCACATTCTTCTCTTTCAAATCACTTGCCTCAAAGCTGATCTCTTCAATCAGTTTTTCCATAATCGTATGCAAGCGCCGCGCGCCGATATTTTCGACATTGCTATTGATAACAGTTGCCAGTTTCGCAATTTCCTCAATCGCATCCTTGCTGAAATCCACATCAATATTTTCAGTTTTCATCAGCGCGATATATTGCTTGATGAGAGATGCTTCCGGTTCTGTCAGAATTTTCACCATATCTTCCTGGGAAAGTGCTGAAAGCTCAACCCGGATCGGCAAACGTCCCTGCAATTCAGGTAATAAATCCGAAGGCTTCGCCACATGGAATGCGCCGCTGGTGATAAATAAAATATGATCAGTTTTCACATTACCGTGTTTGGTGGCAACAATTGTTCCTTCAATCAAAGGCAGTAAATCCCGCTGTACACCTTCGCGTGAAACTTCGCCGCCGCGCTCATAACGGCTGGCGATTTTGTCGATCTCATCAAGAAACACAATTCCGTTATTTTCCACTTGTTCAATGGCGTTTTGCACAACTTTTTCATTATCAGTCAGCTTGTCGAGTTCCTCCGCCAGCACAACTTTCTTCGCTTCCGCCACCGTCATTTTGCGCGGCTTCGTGCGTCCTCCACCCATTTTGCCAAAGATATCAGATAGGTTCAAAATCCCCATCTGGCCGCCCGGCATGCCCGGAATATCAAATGTCGGCGCAGCAGTTGGCGTTTCCTGCACGTTGATTTCAATTTCCTTATCTTCCAGTTTTCCTGCGTCCAGATCATCGGCAAATTTCTGCTTGGTAGCATCACTTGAAGTTTCGCCCACAAGCGCATCGATAATACGTTTTTTCGCCGCAACCTCAGCTTTGCTCGACTGTTCATTTTTGACAGTTTCTTTGATTTGCTGAATAGCAATCTCAACCAAATCACGGATGATAGATTCCACATCACGGCCCACATAGCCAACTTCAGTGAATTTCGTCGCCTCAACTTTAATAAACGGCGCTTGTGCCAGTTTCGCTAAACGGCGCGCAATTTCGGTTTTACCAACGCCCGTCGGCCCGATCATTAAAATGTTTTTCGGAACAATTTCTTCGCGCAAAGTTTCCTCAACCTGCTGACGTCTCCAGCGATTCCTAAGAGCAATCGCCACAGATTTTTTTGCCGCCGCCTGGCCAATAATATGGCGATCAAGTTCTTTTACAATTTCACGCGGGGTGAGGGTGGTGTTGTTAATTGGCATAAATTTACTTCGCTATTTCGTCGCTGAATCCAGCTCTTCAATGGTTAAATTATTATTCGTATAAATACAAATTTCCCCGGCAATTTTCATTGCTTTTTCGGCAATTTCGCGCGCACTCAAATTCTGGTCATACAGTGCTCGCGCAGCTGCCAATGCATAATTCCCGCCGCTGCCAATTCCGATTACGCCATATTCCGGTTCCAGTACATCACCAGTTCCGGTAATAGTTAGCGAAACATCCTTATCAGCCACTGCCATAATCGCCTCTAAGCGTCGCAAATATTTATCTGTGCGCCAGTCTTTCGCCAGTTCAACGCAAGCACGAGTAAGTTGCCCCGGATATTTTTCCAACTTGCTTTCCAAGCGTTCAAATAGTGTGAACGCATCAGCAGTCGCCCCAGCAAAGCCACCGATAATTTGGTTATTCGCGCCAAGCCTGCGCACTTTCTTGGCGTTTGATTTCACAACCGTGTGGCCAAGGCTTACCTGTCCATCACCGGCAATTAACACCTTGCCATTTTTGCGCACGCATAAAATGGTTGTGCCATACATTGTTCTTGGATCTTTTTCCATCATGGTTTTATTCCTTTAAGTGAGATATAGGGATGGTTTTTAACTAATCAAGCCTATTGCAACCCGGCGCAATCCGCGCCTTGCAAACTAAGCCTTTTTAAAGCGTCAACAATTTCGGGGTGCTCGGTTTTAAGTTCGGAAAGTTTAGCCGAATCACCATGTGCTGCTGCATTCCCTGCATCGGCAATCAGCATAATTTTGTCATCGTCTAAATATTTCTTCAAAACATTAGCTTGGCAGAGGCAAGTTTTTTGGTCTTTCACATTGGTCATACACGAAGCGTAATATTTCCTATAACCTTTATCACTGGTTTTAGTCATTACTTGCACCAGTGGTTTGCCATTATCTTTGCCACATGAAGTGAGCGGTAACAGCAAAGCCATGATGAGCAAGAATTTTTTCATGCAATTTTCTTTAATTTTGCTGAAGATAAAGCAGCAATTCCTGGCAAAGTTTTACCTTCCAGCCATTCTAAAAACGCACCGCCGGCAGTTGATATATATGTGAAGTTATCAATCACGGCAGCATGCGCAAGTGCGGCAACAGTATCACCACCACCGGCGATTGATTTAACATTTAATCCCGCCACAACCCGTGCCAGAGAAACGGTTCCACAATCAAAAGGCGATAATTCAAACGCGCCCATCGGCCCGTTCCAGATCACAGTTTTTACAGCTTTTAATTTTTCAGCCGCCAACGCAATTGTCGCCGGCCCAATATCTAAAATCATTCCGCCAGTAATTTTATCGACCGGTAAAATTTTTGAGGCCGTGCGCGCTTTAAATTCATTTGTCACTACTGCATCAACTGGTAACAATATTTCACAACCCTTATCTTTGGCCATTTTCAAAATCTTTTTCGCAGTATCAAGCAAGTCATCTTCACAAAGTGATTTGCCAATTTCATGCCCTTGCGCTTTTAAGAAAGTGTTCGCCATACCGCCGCCGATAATCAGCAGCTGCACTTTATTAATTAGGCTCTCCAACAATTTCAGTTTGCTCGAAATTTTCGCGCCGCCAATAATTGCCGCCATTGGTTTTTGCGGATTATCTAATAATTTTTCTAAAGTATCGAGCTCCTCTTCCATTAAGCGTCCGGCAACTGTTGGCAATAATTCGGCCACGCCAACAACGCTTGCATGTGCGCGGTGCGAACATGAAAATGCATCATTAACAAAAACATCGGCAAGGGCTGCTAATTTTTTGGAAAATTCCGGATCATTATTTTCTTCTTCCGGATGAAAGCGCAAATTTTCCAGCAACAATAACTGCCCATCTTGCAATTTCGCTACGGCCTTTTCGGCTTCTGGCCCCACGCAATCCACCGCAAATTTCACATCGCGGCCAGTTGCAATTGAAAGCCCATCGGCAATCGGCCCGAGCGACATTGAAAGATCAAATTTGCCTTTAGGCCGCCCGAAATGCGACATCACAATAACTTTTGCGCCGCGATCAAGAAGTTGGTGAATAGTGGCACAGGCGCGGGTAATCCGCGTAAAATCGGCAATTTTTCCGTTTGAAAGCGGCACGTTCAAATCCGCCCGCAACAAAACGCGTTTGTCGGAGACTTCAACATCATCGATCGTTTTGAAGTTTTTCATGTGCCTCAAGTTTTAGAAACTTGGACTTTAAGGGTCAAGAATTTAAATGTCGGAGATAGCTGCTTGTATATTTAGCTATTGATATATTTTTGCGCGATTTGCTGTTTTTCGCTCATGATAGAATCACCAAGTAGGGCGCGCATAAATTCTTCCTTGCTCATTTTGGCAATGTTCAAAATCACCGTTTTGCCATTGCGAACGGTGGTAAATGTCATTGAAACCACAGGTTTAATATTGCTAGGAGCTTGTTTTTGGATAGGGAATGATATAATTTGTGTCATACTTAATTATTAACACATGATTAATATTAGATCAAGTTTTATCTAATGTGTTAATAAAAATTTAATAATTACTAATGTTTCAAAGGCAGCGCCCGCATCTATGCTGCCGGTTAAATATGCGCCTTTGGCGCAGGCGCTACTTTGAAACACCGCTCTGCGGGCTGATGGCTCCCTGTTCTTAAAACATGCCAAAAGTGATGTTGTGGGCTTCCGAGCCCAACGGGCGAAGGCGAGGGCAAGGCCCGGTTAGCTGTGCGCGGCGCCTGAGCGCAATTATTCCACTTTATTTAGGCTATCTACTTCAATTCTAAGTCTTTTTAATAGCTCGTCACGGCTAAATACATAATTGTGGTCTTCCCAATAGCTTTCCAGCTTGCTCAAAATCTTGCCGATTATGCGGCCTTCTTTAACGCCCAGGCTAATAACATCGCCGCCATAGATCGGGAATTTAGGGATGCGCCATTTGCTGACAAAATCCAGCATTTCTTCAATAGGGTAAGGCAGGGTGCCACGGGCTTCGCTTAAATAAACCAGGTCAACAAAGCATTCACGCCCTAAGTGACGCAAGACTTTGCGCGGTTCACGCATATCAACATTAGTAGTAATGATTTTGAGCGTTTTATATTGCTCAGTATTTAAGCGCCAATGGTCAGTAAGAATTTGCAGATCATAGCCTTGGATTGCCGCTAAGCGCCTAATAACATTGATTTCTGGGTCAATTTCAAGCAAGCGTTTCAAAATACGAAAATCAACTTCGCCAGGGAAAATAAATGGCAAAATGCCGTAATTTTGCATATGCGTCATAACTTCGATGCAGTTTTTAAGCTCGAGAATTTTGAACATTTCCGATTGGATTCTTTCACCTGAGAGATAATTTACCTGCGCGGAATAACGTGAACAGGCGCGTGCTGCCGCATCATCAGGTGCCCCTTGTCCAAAGCGGCCAAAGAAGCGGAAATAACGTAAAATTCGTAAATAATCTTCGCGAATGCGCGCTTCGGCATCGCCGATAAAAACAACTTTGCCGCTGCGCAAATGGTCCATACCGCCGAAAAAGTCGAATAATTTGCCTTCGCCGCTTAAATATAATGCATTGATGGTAAAATCCCGCCGCTGCGCATCCAGCTCCCAATTATCGACAAAAGCCACTTCCGCATGCCGTCCATCGGTTGAAATATCGCTTCTAAGTGTGGTTATCTGGAATTGCTGGTCATTTACAATGGCGGTAATTGTTCCGTGTTTTATCCCGGTCGGCACAGTTTTAATGCCAGATCTCTTTAATGTCAGAATCATCTGTTCTGGGGTTAAAACTGTAGCAAAATCAATATCTTTTATCTCTGAGCCAACAATCAAATCACGCACACAGCCCCCCACAAAGCGGATATTATCAACGCCGATGGAGTTTATAATTGCTTGAGTTTCTGGGATTAGGAGCCGGTTTAACATTTTCTAAACTATTGTAGTGCAAAATATATGTATAAAGCAAAAAATGCTTTAGAGGGGAATATAAAGTGTCTAATAAAGAATTTGAAGATATTTCTATACCAAAATGGAAGCTTTCTATCGAAGGCGTAGCAAAGAAGGTTTATCGGGTATATTCAACCGAGAAAGAATTTGTTACGGTTGAAGCAGAAAGCGCAACAGAAGCTGCCGCAAAATCAAATTTGAAAAAAGTCATCATGATCAAATCCGGCGCGATGGATGATATGACAATGCTGACCCGTTCAATGTTGTTTGCGCAAACAGTCGCTGCCGCAGTTGTGGAAGTTTTGCCGCCGCCTGTTGAAACTCCGCCTGCATCTCCGGTTGCTTAATTTATAGATTTAATTTGCACCACCACTATTGGCAATGCCGTTGGTTACACCAACATTGATATAGCCTATGCAGCTATATGCCGTGCTAGTTAAATTATAATTGCTACCACTATTGCACGTACCATTGATGCCCTGAACATTTCCGGTATTTGCTATGCCATCATCCATTTTTATATCCAATGCCAAATTGTCTTTAGGCAACATAGCTCCGCCTCCAGTGGCCACAGCACCGCTTTCAAAACGCCAGTTCATTGGGCCGCTAGGAGTATCAGAATAAGGGATTAGGAAATTACCACTTGCAGGTGATGGTTGATCAATATTTAACCCCGGCATTTTGGTTGGATCATTAGTGGAAAAAGGATCAAACGGAACATAAGCCGTGCCTTGCGAATTCATCAAACCCACGCCTTGCGATAGATCAGACCAGAAATAACCTGCTTCATAATGTTCATCAACCAAGCCGTCATTACATGAGCTGACAGTTATACAGCCGTGAAGTAAAGTATTATCGGCAGGAAGTGCGTTAAATTTGGTTCTGAAATTGGCCACTGCTGCATCATATTGACCAATCGTTCTGATAACACCCTCAATTCTAGCAGTATTTATCATACTCTGCGCCACCAAAATGCCACCGATTAACAGGCCGATGATTACCAGCACAATTGACAACTCAACTAATGTAAAACCTTTGCGCATTATATATTTCTATGGGTTATTATATTGAAATCAAATTATTTCTTGCCTCAAAAGCGGCCGCGTCATAATTTAAGCGGCCATGATTCAACTAGATGACAGAGTTATAGAATTTTCCGAATATCTTGCCGATGAAGCGCGTAATGTCGTGCTGCCGCATTACCGCAACCAGTTTATAGTTGAAGATAAGGCTGATTCATCTCCAGTGACGGAAGTTGATAAAGCGGTGGAAAATGTCATCCGTAAATTAGTAGAAAATAATTATCCTGAACATGGCGTGATTGGCGAAGAATATGGGCCAGTGCGTGAGAACGCCGAATATGTTTGGGTAGTTGATCCAATTGACGGCACAAAATCATTCATCACCGGCCGGCCGCTCTTTGGAACGTTAATTTCATTAGTATATAAAGGTGTGCCAGTTTTGGGGCTTATTGATCAGCCGGTTTTGCGCGAGCGCTGGCTGGGCGCAAATGGCGTGACTAAATTCAACACTCATAAAGTCTACACGCGTAATTGCCCGGAAATTGAAAAAGCTTATTTTGCGACAACGTCACCATTTTTATTTAACTATAATGATATTCCCAAAATTGAGCGCGTTACCAAAGCTGTCAAAACAACTACCTATGGCGGTGACTGCTATTCTTATGCGCAATTAGCTATGGGCCTGATTGATGTGGTGATTGAAAGCGGTTTGAAAACCTATGATTTTGCGGCTCTAGTTCCGGTTATTGAAAATGCCGGCGGCAAAATTACTGATTGGAGCGGCAACCCAATTGATATCAATTCAAACGGTAAAATCCTCGCTTGTGGTGATCCGGTCTTGCATGCAAAATTATTAGATTGGCTGAGTTAATTACTTAACCACTTTCTCAATATTATATATATAGACCCGGCCTTTGCTTTCAGCATTGCGTGATGATTTTAAAATCGCTTCGGCAACTTCATCAACTTTTTCCTTATCGACAATTACTTCAATTTTTACTTTCGGCAAAAACTCGATAACATAACCGGCATAATTTTCGCCCAAATATAATTCCGGATCATCTTCCTTGGCATTGCCTGAGGCGCGAACATCCACCACAGTAATTCCATGAATGCCAATTTTGTGTAGGTTTTCCTTAACCTCATCAAGCTCGAAAGGGCGGATTAATGCTTCAACTTTTCTCATGCCCCAAGTTCTGGCAGAAGACTGCTTATTTTTCAATAGTTACAATTTTGTGAAGTTTGCAAAACTAGGGGAGTATTTTACGAATAGTTAATATCTTGTTAAGAATTATTACTTAAAGTTAGGTATCAAAGCTATTAATCAATAAAATGGGGAAAAGTATATATGGCTACACAAATTCCAGAATCATCAGGTGAAAAAAGTATCGGTCTCGGCGGAGCGGGGAAACATGAGGATGATTCTAAATTAAATATCGATTTTAAAGACAAATCAGGGAATTATATAGATTCTAAATCACAGGCAGCTGATAATGGTGGTAAGAATGGATGGATGTTTGGGGATAAGCCAATGACTAATCCAGATGGTAGTAAGTATACTGAACCTCAAGCTCAAGGAGCTGGCCAAACTGCGCCTAGTCAATCAGCAACTGCATCCAGCCCTAGTCCGTCAACAAATGGTGGGGCTCAAGAAGCAGGTAAAAATGCACCAGCACCTGCAACATCTGCTCCGGCTAATAGCCCAACAGCTTCGCAGCCAGTGGCTGATCACGGCACTGCGGCGTCACCACAAGCTGGTTCAAGTAGTCAATCTCCATCTGGTGTAAGTGCAGGGGCCAGCCCAGCAACATCACCAGTATCTGGCCAAACAGCTCCTGCTGCCAGCGCAGCAAGCCAGGCGCCAAACGTAGGTGGCGTAGCTTCACAGCCACCGGTGCAATTCGGCCAAACTATACCTACTCCTTCATCTACAGGCGCTGCTGCCCAAGCTCCGCACGCGTCACAATCACCAGCAGTTGGTACAGGTCATGTAACGCCACCTGTTGATAAAACTACCCCAACAAGGGCGGATAATCGTAATAGTAATAATAATGCAAACGGTGCTCATAATATAACCAATGATAAGGTAACCATAAATAATGCAAAAGCTGGCGAATTAATGGCAAACCTTACTAAACAAGGTAATAGCCTTGGTAGTCATGATTTAGGCAATCCTCAAATGGATAATGGTTCACCAGTATTAAATGGCGGAGTATCAAGCAGTCAAAGCCGCGCTGTATAATCCGTCTTAAATATCCGCAGCTTCTTCGGCAATTGGTGTGGGTGTGGCCAGGCTTTCCACTACAAACTCGTCTTTAATTGGTAAGAACACATTAAAAGCCGAACCTTTACCAATGGTGCTTTGCACCTGCAAATGGCCATTATGGCGGTTCAACGTATGTTTCACAATCGCAAGGCCTAAACCTGTGCCGCCAAGTTTTTTAGTGCGGCCGGCATCTACCCGGTAAAAGCGTTCAGTAAGTCGCGGAATATGTTCGCTGGCAATACCTTCGCTGCTATCAATTACTGAAACCTCGATTGCCTTATCATATTTTTCGCTGAGCTCGAGCGGCAGTTTACGCGAAATTTTTGCCTCAACCCGCACATCACTATCAGCATAACCATATTTGATCGCATTCTGAATAAGGTTGATGAACACCTGGCTTAGCTGGTTCTGGTCGCCCATGAGTTTTGGAATTTCACTTTTGACATCAATCACGATGTTGACGTTCTTCTGTTTTGCCGCCCATTCACAATGCATTTTGGCATCATCAAGAATTTTAACAATATCAACCTTGGTTTCCGGCGTAGAAGTATCTGCTTCAATTTTTGAAAGCGAGAGCAAATCTTCAATTAGCGTTTTCATGCGATATGCCTGCTCACCCATGATTTTCAAAAACTCGGCACGTGCTTCCAAATCATCTTTGGCTGAAGTTTGTAGAGTTTCAATTAACCCGATAATTGATGCCAGTGGCGTTTTCATTTCATGCGAAGCATTGGCCACGAAATCTGCTCGCATACGGCGAATTTGTTTCACCTCAGTGAGATCATGCAACGTCACAATCGTATCAGTATATGAAGGTGAGTTGGCTGGGAACTTCGTCACCTTGGCAACATATTCGCGTTTGATATTGCCCTCATTCAAATGAAATTCGATATCGCGCACCTGGCGCACATTTTCAACCGCATTGATCAAATCAGTCACTGGGAGAATTTCTTCCAACTTTCTGTGCAAAATCCGATGGCCAAAAGTGTGGCGCGCCATGCCATTAGTGCGGACAATTCGCTGGTCTTTATCTAAAATGAAAAGCGCATCCGGCAAAACCTCGATAACAATTTTATTTTCGGCAACTGCGGCTTCCAATTGGTTGCGGCGGTTTTCCCATGATTTGTGCAGTTCTTCCACTGCGAGTGAAAGTTCTTCCAAATTGTTCAAGAATGAAAGATCGGGCTCTTCGGGTTTTTTATCCTGCGCGAGTTTTTTTACATAATCGGTCAACGCCGAAATGTTTGAAAGATAAGGATGGATGAAAAACGTGGTTGCTGAAGTAATGGCTAAAAGCGCGATAATTGCATGGTCAAGTGCCAAGCGCCCCATGGCAGTATAAACAACTATAACCATCATCGGCGCGGCGGAAATCAACCCCACGGCCTTAAGTAATGTTAGCGCTGCATGCTTCTTTGACTGCATTGAAAAATATTATATTTTTCGAGCGGGTTTGGGAAGGGAATATTAAATTGGGGGCGGATAGGGCGGTTTATTTCAACGAATCCGCATCAAAACCATATTTTTCCATAAGCATAAGCTTGGTTTCAACCGGAACTTCATGGCCAAAGCCTGAGGCGACAATTACGCCATATTCGCTTAAATTTACCATTCCGTTTTTAATACTTTGCATGGCGCGGATTTTTAACTTGCTGGCCATTACGAAAAAGAAGCATTTGCGGTTATTATCGTCAATACTTTTCACCAAATGGATTGGCGTCTGAGACGATTTTATAAGTTTATCTAAATGTGAAATTGTGAACATTATGCCTGCAACTTTTGATGTTGTTCGCCTCTGTTTTCCCCTTCCTGAACTGTAAGAAAACTAGTATCAATAAATCTTTGGGTATTATTGGAATGGGCTTTTAACTCGGCCCACATAGCGTTTGTTCTTGCATTATGAAAATGAGTTAAAGCCATAGAAAGATTATCAGTTGGATTATTCAAAAATCCTTTTGCGTCAGCAAGAGTAGAATTTCTATCAACTATTACTATTGCTCTATCAGCAGGAAAATAATGCACTATTTCGGCATTGTTTTCCCCGGCATCATTTATCATTTTCTGAAAATCTTCGGGTGTTGCGCTTTTAGAAGTTATATTTGAAATTAGGACGGTTTTATTTGGATCTATATCCAGCAAAAATCTATGACCGAATGTTTGTGCTCTAACAACTGAATTTCCTATCGTCAGCACAACATCTTCTGTCCTCTCTATATCTTCATCAGGTAAGTGTGTGTAATTTACAAAAAGAAATTCATCTGGCGTTCTGATTTGTATGTGAGTTTCTTTTACTTCTTCCTCAGGTGCGGCTATTATCTCAACTTGAGCAGCTATTTCTTCAACCTGCGCAGGCTCTCTTTCAAGGCGATCAGTAACAATTTTGATCATCTCTTCTAATTCTTTTTTGGTTTGGTTACCTAAAACTTTTATAGTTGTATTTGGTAATACCTGCCTTACGTAGGTGACTATCTGATTAATAGCTTCAGACGGTTTTGGTTGATCTTCTATTCTTTTAACAAGCGTTTCGGCAATATTGTTTAGCGACATCTCAGTCATTTTATTGCTATTATTTTCTAATGCCATTTCTATAACCCTGGCGATAAACAGCTCAGCAACATTCTCTAATAGTGCGGCATCAATTTGTGCTTTAAAATCTTCTATAGTTGTTCGTGTTACAATTTGCATAACTCTCCTTATTGCCCACATATTTGCATAACTTAATTATTAACTCAAGTTAAGTTTTTGTGAAAAGTACTGTAAAAACAGATCCTTCAAGGGTTTAATTTGGATAAAACACAAAAAGGGCCGGTATTTCTACCGGCCCTATAAGTTCTAAAGATCTTAAGTTCTAATGTTCTCTTAGAACCCCATGCCGCCCATAGCGTCCATGCCGCCTGGCATTCCGCCAGTGCCATTACCGCTATCTTTCTCATCTTCTTCGTCAGCAACAAGTGCTTCAGTCGTGATGAGGAGGCCTGCAATCGAAGCTGCAGATTTAACTGAAGTTTTAACAACTTTAGTTGGGTCAATAATACCGGCTTTAATGAGGTCTTTATATTCAAGTGTTTGTGCGTCGAAGCCGAATTTTTCGTCTTTTGATTCGAGCAATTTGCCGGCAACCACTGCGCCGTCCAAGCCTGCGTTGGCAACGATCTGGCGGATTGGCGATTGCAATGCACGTTTCACGATGTTGATACCAGCTTTCTGGTCTTCGTTGATTGCTGTCAGTTTATCAAGCGCACGAGTTGCGTAAAGAAGAGTTGTGCCGCCACCTGGGACGATACCTTCTTCAACCGCTGCACGGGTCGCTGCCAATGCATCATCAACGCGGTCTTTTTTCTCTTTCACTTCAACTTCAGTTGCGCCGCCAACTTTAAGAACTGCAACGCCGCCAGCGAGTTTCGCCAAACGTTCTTGCAATTTTTCGCGGTCATAATCAGAAGTTGTTTCTTCAATCTGCGCTTTAATCTGGTTAACGCGGCCAGTTACAGATTTTTTGTTTTTCTCACCTTTTTCAACAATCGTAGTGTTTTCTTTGTCGATGATGATTTTGGTCGCGCGGCCGAGCATATCAAGAGTTACTGACTCGAGTTTAATGCCGATTTCTTCTGAAATCACCTGGCCACCAGTCAAAATTGCGATATCTTCAAGCATCGCTTTGCGGCGATCACCAAAGCCTGGCGCTTTAACTGCAGCAACTTTCAAGCCGCCGCGGAGTTTGTTAACAACCAGAGTTGCGAGCGCTTCACCTTCAACATCTTCAGCAATAATAAGGAGAGGGCGGCCGCTTTGTGCAACAGCTTCAAGAACTGGAAGCAATTGCTGTAAACCAGAGAGTTTTTTGTCGTAGAACAAGATGTAAGCGTTTTCCAGTTCAGCCACCATTTTCTCAGGGTTGGTGACGAAATATGGAGAAAGGTAACCGCGGTCAAACTGCATACCTTCAACAACTTCCAAGTCGAATTCGAAGCCTTTGCCTTCTTCAACTGTGATAACGCCTTCTTTACCAACGCGCTCCATTGCTTCAGCAATTTTTTCGCCGATTTCGCGGTCGCCATTGGCAGAAATTGTCGCCACTTGTGCAATTTCTTGTTTGTTTTTAACAGCTTTGCTGCGTGCTTCGATTTCTTTGATTGTTGAATCAACAGCCAAATCAATACCACGTTTCAGATCCATCGGGTTCATGCCGGCAGCAACCGCTTTGATGCCTTCGAGGATGATGCTTTGAGCAAGAACAGTAGCAGTAGTTGTACCGTCACCAGCATTGTCGCCAGCTTTGCTTGCAACTTCTTTAACCAGTTGCGCACCCATATTCTGGAATTTGTTTTTGAGGGTGATTTCTTTAGCAACTGTCACACCGTCTTTAGTGATTTTCGGCGCACCGAATGATTTATCGATAACAACGTTGCGGCCTTTTGGTCCGAGCGTTACTTTTACTGCGTCAGCCAAAATATTGACGCCTTTGAGGAACTCGGCACGTGCCGCAGATCCATGAATTACTTTTTTACCAGCCATTGTATTTTCTCCTAGTTGATTTTCGTTATCCGTTTTCCGTTATCCGATTAGTCGAAAAGTCGGTCAGTCGGAAAACGATTATTGTTACGCTGCTTTCGCAGATGATTTTTTGTCGAGGATCGCAAGAATGTCAGACTCTTTAAGAATAGTGATTTCCTTGCCGTTAATTTTCACTTCAGTGCCGCCCCATTTAGTGAAGAGGACAACATCGCCCAATTTCACATCCAATGGAATGCGTTTGCCAGATTCATCGCGAGCGCCTTCGCCGACAGCGATAATTTTGCCCTGAACAGGTTTTTCTTTCGCAGTATCCGGAATGATAATTCCGCCAGTTGTAGTTTCTTCAATGCGTTCAATCGCCACGCGGTCACCCAATGGGCGGAAAGCTTGAGCGCTGGAAGTTGAAGATGGTTTTACAGATGATGGTTTTGTGGCCATGTTTCCCTCTTATTATTGTTTAATTTTATTGTGAGCTGCGTTTTACACCCTAAACCCTGGCTTTTGCAAGGCCTATTACGCATAAAACAGCATATTCTGCTGGCTAGATTTAAGGGGGCTTATGTGGTTTTCAAGGGGGAGTTTTAAAATAAGTGGTTTGTGTGCTTACTTCACCAAAACTACATTCCCCTCAACATGGGTAATCACCACCTCGGCGCCACCGGCGATGGATTCTTTAACAGATGGGTCAAGACGGGCGTTCATTAAGGTGCCGCTCCATTTAACTTGACCAGTCTCACCTGGGAGTAAGCTATTCACCAATATAGCTTTTCTGCCCACCATATCTGAGAATGGTTTGTGGTCTTTGCTCATCTTAAAACGCGCCAATGGTTTATATAAAACTAGCAGCCAAACCAGGGTTGCGGCCAGGAAAATTATCCATTGCCAGATTTGCTCATTAATCAAACCCGCCTGCAGCAATGCGCCAACTGTAATTGCGCCGAGTCCGGCAAACAAAAAGCCGACGCCTGGGGCGATAAAAAATTCAAAAATTACCAGCACCGCACCGGCAATTAGCCACAGGTGATTAATATTTTGCAGAAAATCCATGCTTTTCATCCCGCTTGTTTTGGTTTATCGAGGTTGCCCATATATAATATCACAGTAAAGAATAAAGAAAATGAAACTTTCAAAGCGCATCTTAAAATCTAAATTTATCATCAGCCTAGGCGCGTGGCTAATTGCGGCTTACATCCGGTTTGTTGGTATCACCACCAAATGGCACAGAATTGAGCATACAAACCTTGAAGAATGGCGCGGCAAAGCATTTTTGCTCGCCTTCTGGCACGGGCGGCTGTTGATGATACCTTATTGCACACCCCGCAAAGTTAAGGCCAACATATTGATTTCAAACCATTCAGACGGTGAAATAATCGCCCAGGTGCAGGAACATTTCGGCTTTGGCAGTATCCGAGGTTCAAGCGGCAAAAATGGCAAACAGAAAGGCGGCTCGGAAGCAATTCGCGGAATGATCGCCGCAAAAGAGCGCAAAGAGGCAATTGTGATCACCCCGGATGGCCCGCGCGGCCCGGCCAAAAAAGTGAGCGCTACAACCGTGAAAATCGCTAAAATGCTAGATTTGCCGATTATACCTGTTACATTTTCGGTCAGCCGCTGCAAAATCGCCAAAAGCTGGGATAGTTTCATGATCGCCAAACCTTTCGGCAAAGGCGTTTATGCGGTGGGAGAGCCAATCCTGCCCGAAAATGCGCATGAGCTGGAAGCGATAATGAATAAGTTAACTGAAGAGGCCGATTTTGCTGTTAAAACTCTATAGACTGGCGTGGAAGCTCGGCTCGCCGTTTATCGGCCTTTACTTGTGGCGGCGCAAACGCCAGGGCAAAGAAGATATAGAGCGTTTTGATGAGCGTTTAGGTGTGCCGTCACTACCGCGCCCGGCTAGCAAACTGGTTTGGGTTCATGCGGCAAGTGTAGGTGAATCAGTTTCAGTTCTGCCGCTGATTGAAGAAATGCTCAACGGCAATGCGTGGATTCACATCATGGTGACAACCGGCACGGTAACATCAGCCAAACTAATGCAACAACGGTTGCCGAAACGCGCATTCCACCAATATGTACCGATTGATAAAAAGGAATATGTCGAGGAGTTCATCGATTACTGGCAGCCGGATTTGGCGATTTGGGTAGAGAGTGAATTCTGGCCGAATATGTTATTCGAAACCAAGCAATATGGTTGCCCGCTGGTTTTGCTCAATGGCCGCATGTCGGATGATTCATTCCACCGTTGGAGCAAGCGCCGCAAATTCGCCAAATTGCTCTTGAGCTGTTTTGATCTTATACTGCCGCAATCACGTGATGATGCAGCAAAACTGCGTGAGCTTGGCGGCAAGAATATTAAATATTTCGGCAACTTAAAATATGGCGCAAAACCGCTGCCGTTTGATGAAAATAAATTCCACGAAATAAAAGATATGATCGGCAGCCGCATGGTTTGGCTGGCCGCATCTACGCATGAGGGTGAGGAAGAAGAAATCGTCCGCACGCATATGAAAATTAAGGAAAAGAATTATACGGTGCTAACCATCATCGTGCCGCGCCACCCGCATCGTGGCCATGATATTCGTGATGCGATTCCGCCGCAGATTCATACAGCGCTGCGTTCTGATGGTGAGAAGATTTTTGATGATACTGATATTTACATTGCCGATACGATGGGTGAGCTGGGTTTATTTTACCGTTTAGCGCCAATAGTTTTCATCGGCGGTTCATTAGTTGATCACGGCGGCCATAACCCGATTGAACCGGCAAATGTGGAAAGCGCAATTATCTGCGGCCCGCATATGGAAAACTTTGCTGAGATTGTTGCCGAGTTTGAAGCGGCAGGCGCAATCACCCGCGCATATGATGCCAAAGATTTGGCGTTTAAAGTGTTTGAATTGTGGCAGAACCCGCAAAAACGCACAGCAATGTCGCGTTTGGCGATGAAATATGTGCGCTCGAAAGCAGAAGTGCTTAATAACGTTATTGATGAAATCGAGGCGTTGTTATGATGAATGCATCATTTACAAATTTTTGCGCAGAAAAAATTTGGCGCGCCCCCGGGGGCCGGGGGTGGGGGCGCGCGTGCTCACACAATAGCAGTGAGGCGCTTCTATGAAAAACCAAATGCCTAAACATTGGCAAAAAGGCGGGCTGGTTCCATTATTACTTTCACCGGCTTCATTTTTCTATGCGCGCGGAACAGCAACGCGTTTGAAAAAACCTGGATATCGCTCTAAGGCAAAAATAATTTGCATTGGTAATGTCACCGCTGGCGGTGCTGGTAAAACTCCAACCGCAATCGCGGTGGCGCAAACTCTGCAGCGCATGGGCAAAAATGTGCATTTCATTACTACCGGCTATGGCCGAAAAACTGAACATCTTTCGCCAATCCGCGTGAAGGGACAGCCAGCGGATGAAATTGGTGATGAGCCGTTGCTGCTCGCGCAAATTGCCCCAACTTGGGTAGGTGATTCGCGGGAACTAATGGCAAAACAAGCCGAAAAAGCCGGTGCCGAAATTATTATCATGGACGATGGTTTCCAAAATCCGGAAGTGGAAAAGGATTTTTCAATTATAGTTGTTGATGGCGGCTATGGTTTTGGCAATGGCAAAGTAATTCCATCCGGGCCGTTACGCGAGCCGGTGCAAAATGCACTTGCCCGCGCTGATGCAATTATGGTTATCGGCAATCTTAAAAAACCGCTGCCGGAATTTTCTCTGCCGGTATTTTCAGCCAAGATGGAAATCGAAATCCCGGAAATTTTGCAGGATGAATCAGTCGTTGCGTTTTGCGGCATCGGCAGGCCGGAAAAGTTTTTCGATAGCTTGCGCGACAATGGTGTGAAATTGGTAGAGGAACTCGCATTTCCTGACCACCATTATTATAACGAAACTGATTTTAAGGCGATTTTCGGCATTGCCAATTCCGACCAAGCGGTGATTGTGACCACCGAAAAAGATATGGTAAAAGTGCCGGAACGCTTCCGCAAAATCATTTACCCGATCAAAGCGCATTTAGAAATTGAGGATGAAGAGGAACTCGCCCAATTAATAACAAAGAAATTAAAATATGAAGCTTAACGTTTTTTTGCTTGCCGTATTTTTCGTTGTCTTAACAAGCTTTGCTGCCCATGCTGCCAATCATAATGAAACTGAGGAAGATGATTTAAACGTTGAATCAGTAACTATTCTTGCTTCAACTTCGATGGCAGTTCCCATCACCGAAATTTCCAAGAATTATTCACGTTTGAATAATATTGATATAAACACGGTTTATGACGCATCTGGCGAGCTGGTAAACAAAATCAAGGAAGGTGACCCCGCAGATATTATTATTACGCCGAGCAAATTCTATATTGACCAGATGAAAGAGGGTGGGCTGCTTGATCCGGCTTCGATAAAAATTATCGCGGCAAATAATTTGAGCATTGTAGCGGCGAAGGAATTTAAAATTAATAAATCAGATGATATCAAAAATATTTTAGAACAAATTCACAATAAAACTTTAATGGTAATTGCTAATCCGGAAGACACTTCGCTTGGGAGCTATACAAAACAGTCACTCGAAAAACTGGATTTGTGGAAAATTTTTGAAGGCCGTGTAGTGCCAGCACCAACTGCGACGAAGGTGGTTGATTTTGTAACCAAGGGGCAGAGCGCAGGAATTGTTTATACGACAGATGCAATATTATATGCCTCGCAATTACAGCTATTAGGCCAGATTCCGCCATCGGTGCACGAGCCGGTGAATTATTACGCAGCAATAGTAATTGGCGCGAATATGGATAAATCAAAAAAATTTATGGATTATTTGAACACTGCTCCGGCGAAAAATATTTTTACTGCGCATGGTTTTCTCTTAAAATAAAAATACGATAAAGATTGACTGTGCGGCGCAAATTTGGTTCTTAAGAACTAGGAAGGCTTTACGAATCAATATCCGGTATTTTTAGTTGAAGTTAATAACCGCATTTTTACTATCTGTTTTTATTTTCGGCATGGTCTGCCAGCCGCAGGAGGCTTATGCGGCCCGCCATAGGAAACATCACGTAGTAGAAACCCCATATCAGGCGAATTTGCGTTATGCGGCATTCGTGGTTGATGGCGATACGGGGAAAATTCTCTACCAGGAAAATGCCGATAAACTCCGCCACCCGGCCTCACTGACAAAAATGATGACTCTATATTTGCTTTTCGAAGCATTAGAAAACCGCAAACTTAGCATGGATACGGTGCTGACAGTTTCGGCAAATGCGGCCAATCGCCCGGCAACCAATATGCATTTCCAACTGGGAGATACAATTAGCGTGCGCGAAGCAATTCTGGCGTTGATTGTGCGCTCGGCCAATGACGTAGCAGTTGTAGTGGCTGAAGCAGTTGGTGGCACTGAGGAAAATTTTGCACATACGATGACGCAGCGCGCGCACCAGCTTGGCATGAAAAATACCTATTTTAAAAATGCTAATGGCTTGCCTGACCCTCAACAAATAACCACAGCAAAAGATATGGCGCTGCTCGGCATTGCTTTAAAAAAACATTATCCTGATTATTTCCCGTTCTTTTCGCGCACCTCATTTATTTATAACGGCACAACTTATCCGGGGCATAACCACGTAATGGAAAATTATCCCGGCGCCGATGGTTTGAAAACCGGGTATATCAATACTTCTGGCTATAATTTGGTGACCACCGCTACGCGCCGCGGAATTAGTTTGGTTGGCGTGGTTTTAGGCGGCCGCACACATCAGGCGCGTGATGCGCAGATGATAAAACTTCTCGATTATGCATTTGAGAAAGATGCAACGCTCCGCTCACGCAGCTACGCTTCATCGGATTATACGGTTGGTAATAAACCGGATAATGATGATAACGATGACGACACTAATAAT
>Ga0206927_1069_pt1 | contig 23960 bp, 18 predicted proteins | sample Alteio_BWOrgHeat_60_FD_153249 | JGI IMG/M metagenome (GOLD analysis project Ga0206927, IMG submission 153249) | Enriched cells from forest soil in Barre Woods Harvard Forest LTER site, Petersham, Massachusetts, United States -... | ecosystem: Environmental > Terrestrial > Soil > Temperate forest >... | reverse complement strand
AGATTGATCGGCAGGAGCCGATCCAAAAAATCGAAGTCAATAGTTCCCTTGTTTAACGTGAGGACAACCGTCGCAAAATGAACTATGCCCGCTTCGCAGGGAATTGACCTTCATCAGCCGATCTTTGCAATGGCCGCCACGGCCTTCTCCCGGTCCATCTCGGCATACGTTTCGGTCGTCACTATCGAACGATGTCCAAGTACGACGCGTGCAGTCTCAACGTCAAACCGGCGCCGAATATCAGTACCAGCGCCATGCCTGAGTTGATGCGGATGCCATTTTGGGACTGCTGCAAGCTTGCAAGCTCTTTCAATGGCGCGCCGATAGCTGGCGGTCGTGTAGCGCTCGCCCAATTTTCGAGCTGTCTTGCGCATATTGGCTTGTTGATTCGGTCGGCGATGCCCTTCAGCAGCCGTGTGCCGTTCGTGCTCGGCTCAATTGGAGAAAATAAATAGGAACCGATCGGCCTCGTCTCCATGAAATTTCTAACGAGCGCCTGCGCTTGCGGTCCCAGATAGACCTCGCGGTCGAAACCATGATGGGAGGATTTGTGATCGGCCGGCCTGAAGATCCACACGGTGCCACTGGTCTCAATATCTGTGGCTCGCATGATAACCAGTTCACCAGGCCGCGCACCGGTCAAAACTTGAAGTTCGACCAACGCACGCACCTGACGTGAAACGTGATTCTTTACGGCGTCAACATGCACGATCGGAACTGGTCGTACTGGATCTGTTTCGGTCGCCGCCGTTCTGCCACGACGCAACCCAGAGACGGCCTGCAAACCATGCCAAACTGAAGCTGGAACGATCTCCTGTTCAACGCCCCATTTGAAGATCGACTTTAAGCGGCTTGCGTACCGATTAACCGTGTTTCGACATAGACCGTGCTCCACCATCCGTTGGCGAACAGCCTTGAATGCAGTGGGGCCGAATTTCAAGACCAGTAGGCCGGCGTAGAGCGCCTGCACGTGCCGGATCACTTCCTTAAAGTTTTGAAGTTCGCTTGTCGGTAGTCCATCCGGCTTACGATAATACGTCTGGGCATGCTTCCAGAATTTCAAGCAAAGCTCAGCCACGATGAGTGTCTTGGTGTCGTCGACAGCACTGGAAAGTTTTGCACAACCGGCTGACCATTCTGCCAAGAGTTGGTGATACTTTTCTCGACTCTCAGGAGAGTCGTACGTTCCGAGATAATGTCGGACCCCCTCAAGCTCAACTAGAGCCAGATCGCCCGTTGATCGCTTCTGTTTCCGATAAGAAGGGACGTGTATTGCTGGCATGTGTGCGGCCTCCCCGTAGGGGAAACGTATACATGTATACGTTTCCGTCCATGGTTTGCAGCCGCACTGCCGCATGGCAGGTATCCTGGAACTCCAGGATCAGCTTAAACTTAAAATTGGTCGGGGCGGAGGGATTTGAACCCTCGACCTCTTGCACCCCAAGCAAGCGCGCTACGAAGCAAGCTGCGTACTTCCTATAGGTAAAATCAGCATTTTGCTACACGTCCGCCACATGCCTGCTACACGCGGCTGCTACACGCTGCCCACTGGCCTATTTCCAACTATCTCCTTGCCGCACTCCTGCACTTTCGGTGCCCACACACTGTCGAGCATTGGCGATTTCCACAATGTCCGCACGTCGAAAATGTGTCGCGAAGTCTACTGCGAGACAGCGGGATGTCACGAAGATTGTCAGACCAAGCCGAGCTATGACTTCAGCTTCTCAAGTTCCTTCCAAAGCGGGTAAAAGTTGCTCAAATATTTGTGATTCTTGCATCGTTCCACGTAATCTGCGCGCTCGACCGACAGATAAAACTTGTGCCATTTTTCATCGGTGCTGCGAACGTGCGCCGGAAGGTTGTGGATATGATAAGCCGAGAGGAAACATTGGCGACAGTCCCCTTCGGTTGCCGCGCGCCTGATATGGAGCAAGCCTTCGTACAAGATGTCCAAGTAGACATCGGTCCGTACTCGTTTCTTCGGTTTCGTCATTTCACGCCAGCCCCAAAAAGAGCAGTAGCCATAGCCGCGCCGTTGCTGCGCTGCGGGCAAGACTCCGTCTTTGTGCTGAGCATTTCCTCATGCGGCGTACTCGACCGGCGAAAGATGATGTTCAGGGCGGACTCAGAAATCTCAGGTTCAGCTTCGTCCAAACAAAATGTGTAATTTCTCAGCCGCACGAACCGGCGAAAGCAACCGTCTTCTCGGAAGCCATCACGGACCTTGAGACAATCAATAGGAATGGCACCCCCGGCAATTTGCATGAGCCGGTTTACTCGGGAAGTCTCACTTGCCAGCGCCGGATTTAGGCGAGAGAAGACCAAAAGCAGCATTGTGAGATAAAGCGAGTCGTCTTGTGCCATACTCGGACCCAGTGCTCGTGAAATGAAAGATTCGTTGTGTTCGGTCTGGCATTCCAAGGCACGCATTTCTGCGATGCGCTTATGAATCTCGGTGTTGACTTCGGAAAGCGCCCGCAAGAGAGCGCCTTTGACACTTTCGGAGCACATCATCGGACATAAGTCATGTTGGATTCGCAGTCGATTCATCGCAGCAAGGACTGTCGCCTTCCCCTGCATCAACCAAATGCCAGTGCGCTCGTAAAACTCTTGAGATTCCATTGTCGAGTCCCTTTCCACCTTTACTATCGGCGAAGGTCGCTCGGATTCTTGAAAATTGTGGAGAATTCTTGAATTGAATTGCTTATTCCTGTTTGGTCGGGGCGGGCGGTGTGGATGACGCCACTCCAGCGGTAGCCGCCTCAGATGCCTGTCGTGCACGTGCTGCCTGAATTCGGGGAAGTTGCTTTCGCATGAATCGACACTGCAACAACCACCGGCGTAAAGTTCGCGACGACGGCATGGGATTACCAATGGTCGCAAGGATTTCTTGTCGAAGTACCCCGGAACTGACCTTTCGATTCTGCACAAAAATCGCTCTGTAGACGTAATGAAAGGCCCCGCGATACTCTCCTTTCAGCCTGCCAAAATTGCCGTGGCAGAGTGCGCCAGCAAGGTCGCCATCGTCAATCTTTCTTACAAACCGTAATAGGGTTCTTCGAGTCGTGCATCCCAGCATTTCCTGAATTGTCATCGCGGAAAAATTTCCCGCGCACATTCGATAGCTTCGTACCCGATTTTCAATCCAAGGCGTTGGCTCCCGAAGTCCGGCTGCTTCCCTTAGCAAGGTATCAAAGTCTTGTCCGTCAGATTCCATTATGTCACTCCTTCTTGATAGGAAAACGGCCACGAATTTAGACATTAACAACGGGGCACAAGACTTTTGTTAAAGTCGTGGCCATATAAGTTGCCGCATATAAAGAAATTCTCAATGCCTCAGAACCAAAAAAAGCAAAAGTTAAAAACTTCGAAATTCAATTTCGTCCGAAATTGAAAATCACGAAGATGTAAAATGAGAATACCGACGCCTCAAAACTCGTTCGATTTACAGGTGCCTTTTTCGGGAAAGAAAATGACTTTTTTTGTTGTCCTATTTTCTTGCCAGATTTTCATAGAATCGAAGGTTGGTCAGACGATAAGAATAGTATGGACATCAACCGAAAAAGCTTGAGGGCGGCAATTTACTGCCGTGTTTCAACAGCCGACCAGTCCGCCACGATGCAGTTACAGGAACTGCAAGACTACCTGGCGCGTCGGGGTTGCGCGATAGTCGATGTGTACACAGACGAAGGTATTTCGGGAACCAAGGCGTCAAGGCCACAACTTGATAGGCTGCTGTCTGACGCAAGACGCCGAAAATTTGACTGCGTTGCGGTGTGGCGGTTCGACAGATTTGCGCGCTCAACGGCCCACTTGTTGGCCGCACTGGAAGAATTTCGCGCCCTTGGCATCGACTTTATCAGCTTGAATGAGTCAATCGACACGACTACGCCCCTTGGCAAGATGGTCTTTACGGTCTGTGCAGCGGTCGCCGAGCTTGAACGCTCGATAATCGTTGAGAGGGTCCGGGCCGGGGTCGCCAAGGCGCGCCGTGACGGGAAGCAACTTGGCCGACCCAAGGGCACGCGATTACCCGTCAAGGAAGTGCGCAAGTTGCTCGCGGAAGGACATTCAATGAGTAAAATTGCGGAACGGCTTGGAATTGGTATCGGCTCGGTTCACCGCGTCTCCAAAGGGAAATGCGGTTAGCTTTGTTAAAAAGTACGGCAGTTTTAGAGGGCAAATAGTGGAAAACACAAGCGATGGATACTGGAAATCCACGAAGATTGACGTGGAGCAAGACATGCCGTTCGAACAAATAGCCTTTCCGGACGTAGGCTGCACTGGCGGAATGGGACCGTGCATTGGTGTCGGTATTTACTGCAAGAAACTCAATAAAGGATTCTTAATTCACATAAGTACACCGAGCAATCCGAATCAATCCGATGACCAACTGAATAAAATGTGCAAGGCAGCAGTCGATGCGTTTAAGGACCAAAGGATAGAAATTTTGGTCGCAGGGGGAGAAGTAATGCCTGACGAAGACGGCGATACTAGATTTTCCGATGACAAGCGCGCGAGCGTCTTGTTTATCATTAAGAAGTATTTTCCTCGCCATAAAGCCATTGTAAACTGGACAGAGGTCGCCGATTCCACAGCCCTAACTACTATCGATACTGTAATGAGACGCATGAACCAAGAGGAAGTTGATTTCTAACTTGAAGCATCAATACAGAGCATCATAGGCTCACTTGAACCAAGTGAAGAGTATGCTATTATGACGCCCCACAACTATGATTGCGAGGTGTAAATGTCAAAGGTCAGCGATGCAATTACGAATGCGTTCAGCGGCCCTCTGAGGCAAGCGTTAAGTGATTGCTGGACTAACGCTGGCATTGCTGAAATGGCTAGGACCGCAGCTACCTACATCGACCTTGACCAATGCTCCTTTGCTCCCCATTGGAACAATCTTGATGACCCGAAGCAGCGTATCTTGCTTGTTCCCGCTGCGGTTACTGAGTCGCTTTGTATCACGAAACTATGCGAGCAACATCGAACGGAAATTAACAATGCCATAAGCTCGATAGTCTCACCGCCATCCCTTACCCAACTAAGAAAGGAGTTATCGTCGGTTGTCCGCTTGTACGCCACATCTCCTGCAAGCTCTTCATTTTACTCGGCAAATCCGTTTCCCAAGATTCTTCAGAGCATTGCAAATAGCCTTGCAGGCCCTACACACGATGGATTTCGGAGCGGAAGTATCACTCACGAGTGGAGATTACTCAATAGGCTATTTATCATCGAGTTTCTTATGGCATGTAGGCTGCCATCTGCGCGCTTAGTGTCTGCGCATATACTTGAATTGAGTAAAGGTCTACTATCAATTCGCGGAAAGCTTGTCCGCCTGCCAGAACAACTTTTAGCTATCGGGGTACACGGCACAGTAGTACCACTCTCGCCACGCAACAAACCTATTAAGCTGTCGTGTTCCCGGTTCAGCGACACACTCGACGGACTCGAAAGAGAGACTAAGAACGTGCTTTCACGTAATGGATTCATGCACCGAATTATACCGCCAGAAAAAAACGCGACGGTGCCAACGGCGTTGAAAAGTATCATTTCGAACAAAGATGTGATTGAGTCGCGACATAGAGCGTACTTGCAATACGAACACACTATCAATGGATATATGGCTCTTTGCGGTATAGAGCAACTCATGCGGTGTTGGGCATCGAATCGCGGAGTCGCCCATATCGACGCAAGAGGCGTACCTAAGAGCCTACCGCAATGGTTACACCAACTACATTGCAGTCAACCGCTAATGAAATCCATTGAGGAGTTATACTCAATGGTTCGCAATAGAATCGTTCATGGTGGACTTATCGAAATTGAATCCAAGCGTCTTGAGGCACTAATTGATATTGCGGACAAAGCAATAGGTCCTCTGCCTGTAGTAAACGGCACAGACCCGCTGGCTCCATTCAATATTGCAAGTTTGTGCTTGGACTGTTTGGAGTCTATTGAGAATGAGCTTAGTAAATCAATTTCTTTAAAGGAACAGGACTTCGACTGGATAAGCCAAATTTCGCTTACAAAGAGCGAGATAGACTTCGGTGCCAAATTGCACTGCGAGTTCCTTGAGACTGAGGAATTGGCGGAGAAATGGCGATTACAGATTGTGACCTATAATCGCTCGGTAGTTCCGATTGTATCACAGTTCTTCAATACGGGATTTCATGGATGGATTAGGAAGTACACCCCCGATGATTCGCTGGTACAGTTCTTATCACTCGGTTTTATATTCGAGGCTACATACAGACTGACGGCCCACCTCATGGGCATTGACATCTTGCAGATTGATAGAAAGAACGCAAAATTTCAATACAAGATGCTCGACGAGAATGGTCTTTGCGCTCAGCCTGTTCTTGACCGACTCTTATCTTCTCTTAACGTTTCAGATAGAGCGATGGCACAGCAGACATTGCTGTTACCGTCCGGGGAAAGCTTGGGATTCCTGATGAGCCGGGAAAGTTGCTCGGCGACTGTATTCGCGATGCCGTCATCGTTCGTGCCAAGAGCGAAGTTGGTGCCGCGCTTCTTCTTGTCCGGCTTGCGCGGGTCACGGAAAAAGAGAATGATGTTTCCGCCCGCAACACGTTGGACGAACGTAACACCGGGCTGTTTTTTGAGCATTGTGCGTGCCTATGAGACAAGTGCATATGCTACACGCTCGCGCTACACGATTCCAACGAAAAAACCCACCGGTAAGCGGTGGGTTTCTCCTATGTACTATGAGAAAATGGTCGGGGCGGCGGGATTTGAACCCGCGACCTCTTGCACCCCAAGCAAGCGCGCTAATCCAAGCTGCGCCACGCCCCGATAGGGTAAGTTATTCGTTTTTTCTGGACTTATGAGAAAAATCGCCATCCTGATTTTTAAGGTCTTCTCAATCTGGTATAGCCTCTTGGTATAGGGTGACTGGCTCTACCAAGGGGAACTGTACCGTCCAACAACATGAATAACCCGCGCGGAGCAGTTTCGCAAGCGGAAAGGGTTCCGTGTGCTCTCGCTTGTTTCAAATCCCGGTCGTAGGCAGTGGATGGTGGCGCGATGGCGCTTACCCCCCTCCAGCGCGCCCTCCGACCTCGCGTCAGATTTCACGGGTCTAGCGGATTAGCAAACCCTTCGTTTTTCAAGCAAGTCCGTCGGCAAGCACAGTGCGCCCCAATGGAATTCAGTCGAATTTCGATTCGTGCGAAAGCGGCTGCCATTCCGTGTCGCACGCGTTACGATGAGCTTTAATAAGTTTTCAGACGACCTTCTTGTAAACGTTTAAAACCGTCCTTTCAGCAGGTACTTGTTCGCGCACTATGGCGGTTTGCCGTTCTTGTAAAACGAAGAGCTGCGTCACGTCCGTGACGCGCATCCCTCATGTGGAGCGTCAATTGCGCTATGACAAATTAATTCTTTAACGAGTGCGACATCGCCCTCGCTATCCAAATAAACGTGTAACTCCCGGCTGAGCGCTGGGCGGAAAGCCTTTTGTATGGAAAACGCGACATTGGCCGGTAATCGAAGTGATCCGTCTCCCAAGCCTGAAGTTCCACATTCCAATTTTTTGATCGTCGGACTCGGCGCCTCGGCCGGCGGGTTGGAAGCCTTCTTCCAGTTCTTTGATGCCACGCCGGATTTGACCGGAATGGCATTTGTCCTGGTGACTCACCTCAATCCCAATCAGGAAAGCAGTCTTACCGAATTGATCCAGTCGCACACCAAAATGAAAGTCCTACTGGCGCGCGACGGAGTCACCCTGGCTGCCGATCAAGTCTACGTGATTCCGCCGGACGCGTTGCTGGCGATCAAGGGACAGGCATTACGCGTCACCAAGCTGCCTGCGGATCGGCGGATGCCCATCGATCACTTTTTCAATTCGCTGGCCGATGTATGCGGAGATAAAGCCGTCGGAATCGTGCTGTCCGGCACCGGCAGCGACGGCACGCTGGGCCTGCGCGCGATCAAGGAACACGGCGGACTGACGATCGCACAGACGCCGGATTCGGCCAAGTTCGACAGCATGCCTCAAAACGCGATTGCGACCGGCTATGTCGACCATGTCCTCAATGTTACTGAGATGAGCGGCAAGCTCGCTGAATACGCCGGGTTCCGCGCCCGGCGCGACGAATCGAATGGAGCAGCCCGCGGCGGCATACAGGTGGAGCTCGAAGGGCACGTGGCGCAGATCGCGGCGTTGCTGCAGCGCACTACGGGGCACGATTTCACGCACTATAAAAAGGGCACGCTGTTCCGCCGGATTGAGCGCCGCATGCTGGTGCGGCGCTCGGCATCCGTGGCGGAATATCTTGAGCAGCTCGGTCAGCTTCCGCAGGAAGTCATTGCATTATTCGACGATCTGCTGATCGGAGTAACCAGCTTCTTCCGCGATCCCGATGCGTTTACGGGCCTGGCTGCCAACGTCATTCCCAGGTTGTTCGACAATCGAAAACCGCACGATATTGTCCGCGTGTGGATACCCGCATGCTCGTCCGGCGAGGAGGCGTACTCGCTTGCGATCCTGCTGCATGAATATGCCGCCTCGCAACAACCCGGCGCTCAATTCCAGATTTTTGCGACAGATATCGAGGGCCGGGCGCTGGAGACGGCGCGGCGTGGAAGATATCCAGACGGCATCGCCAACCAGGTCAGCCCCGAACGGTTGGCTCAGTATTTCGAACGCAGCGGCAGCTCATACCAGGTGGTCAAGACCATCCGCGATACGTGCGTCTTTTCGCCGCACGACCTGATCCGCGATCCGCCCTTCTCGCGCCTGGATCTGATTTCCTGCCGCAATCTGCTGATCTATCTCGAGCCCGAATTGCAGAAAAAGCTCGTTCCCGTGTTTCACTACGCGCTGCGGCCAGGCGGTTATCTGTTCCTGGGCCCGAGCGAGGATGTGCCGCACGAGAACGATTTGTTTGTCAGCGTGTTTGAGCGCAAGCATCGCATCTTTCAGCGCCGTGAAACATTGCGGCGTACGGTCACTGAGCTGCCGTTGACCGTCGGACAATTTCCCGCGCGCGCCGCATCGGTCGACTACAGACCCAAGCCCCTGCACGAAGCCGGCCTCGCTCGCATTCTCGAGCACATTGTCCTCGATCAATGCACGTCGGCGTGCGTCTTCATCGACGACAAGGGAGACGTGCTGTACCAGGCGGGCAACACCGACAAGTACCTGCAGCGCCCCGCCGGGCCGCCGTCAAACAACGTCATCGAAATCGCGCGCAAAGGCGTCCGCCTGGACCTGCGCGCCGCCATCGCGGAAGTGCGTCGCACAAAAAGTCTCGTGGTGCGTCAGAATATCAGCGTAGAGACAGCAACGGGCGCACAACGCATCAATCTGATCGTCCGCCCGGCGCCGGAAGTCGGCGCGGCGGCAGGCCTGTACTTGATCCGTTTTGAGGAACTCACCACGCCCGCGACAACCGGTGAGTCCAAGGCCTCATCAGATGAGCATTCCCCTGATGAACCGGCAATGCTGTCTCTTGAAAACGAGCTAAAGAGCACGCGCGAGAAACTCGAAGCGTCCGTCGGCGACCTGGAGCATGCCAACGAAGACCTGCGCTCGTCGAACGAAGAAGTCCTGTCGATGAACGAAGAGCTGCAATCCTCCAATGAGGAATTGCAGACCTCCAAGGAGGAGCTGCAGTCGATCAACGAAGAGCTGGAAACCGTCAACAGCGAGCTCAACGGCAAAGTCGTGGCGCTGGTCAAGGCCAATAACGATACGAAAAATCTGTTCGAGAGCACCCAGCTCGCCACGATCTTCCTGGACAAGCGCCTCTACATCGGCAAGTTTACGCCGGCGGCGAAAAATCTGTTCAACCTGATCGACAGCGATATTTCCCGCCCCATCACCGATTTCGCGCCGCGCTTCATCGGCGCCAACCTGGTCGCCGACGCCGAGCAGGTGCTCAAGAGCCTGACACCCATCGATCGCCCGGTGCGGAGCGTCGATCAGCAGGCGTGGTATATCATGCGTGTGCTGCCATACCGCACGCTGGAGGACACGATCGAAGGCGTGGTGATCACGTTCCACGACGTTACGGCGCTGCGAAAAATGCAGATGCAGCGCGACGCAATTATCGAGTCGGCGCAGGAAGCGATCATTGGGGCAACGCTCGAAGGAATCATCACGACCTGGAATCCCGCGGCGCGGCGCCTGTACGGCCATTCCGCGGAGGAAGCGATCGGGCGCTCGATTTCCATACTCGTTCCGCCGGACCGGCTGGAGGAGCAGAGCGGCATATTCGCGCAGATCCGCAACGGCGACGTGATCCAGCCGTTCGATTCGCATAACGTGACGAAAAGCGGCGTGCTGCTGGATGTGTGCGTATCCATCTCGCCGATTCTGGACGATCAGGGAAAGATCCTCGGCGCGTCGTGGATCGTCTTCGATATTTCAGCGCGCAAAGCTGCCGAGGAAGCTCAACGCGCGTCCCTGATTCTGCAAGAGAGCGAGACGCGTTTCAGGCAGATCGCGGAGCTCATGCCGCAGATCAACTGGACCGCCCGCGCCGATGGCGTCATCGATTTCGTCAATTCCAACTGGCTTCAATATACCGCAACGGCGCCCGACGCCGATCATACGCGCAACTGGGACGCCGCCTTGTTTCCAGAAGATGCAGAACGCGCCCGAAGTGCGTGGCGCAAATGTCTGAACACCGGCCAGCGATACGACTGCGAACTTCGTTTGCGCCGGCACGATGGCGAATACCGGTGGCACGTGGCGCGCAGTACGCCGTTTATCGGCGCGGATGGAACGATTGTGCGCTGGTTCGGAACCTGTACGGACATTCACGATCAGAAAGCCGCGCAGGAAGCGCTGTTGGCGGCCGACCGGCAGAAGGATGAGTTTCTCGCCATCCTCGGGCACGAATTGCGCAACCCGCTGGCGCCCGTGCGCACGGCGGCTCAAGTCCTGCTGCGGTCGCTCGGCATCGATTCAAAGCTCCGACTGCCGTGCGAAATCATCCAGCGTCAGGCCATGCATATGACGCGCATCATCGACGATCTGCTGGACATCTCGCGAATATCCAAAGGCAAGATCGTGCTGCAAAAGGAACGCGTGGATTTGAATGTGCTGGCATTGCGCACGGCCGAAGACTATCGCCCCGAATTTGAGACCAGCGGCGCGACGTTGAGCATTGAGCCCGCTGTCGAATCTCTGTGGATTTCGGCGGATCCGACTCGAATCTGCCAAGTTATCGGCAATCTGCTCCACAACGCCCAGAAGTTCATGGGCGATGCCGGCAAAGTTTCGGTGCGCCTGTCTCGATCCGTTGATGGGGTTTGGGCGGAAATGCAGGTCTGCGATACGGGCATCGGGATGTCGGCGGAAACCATCGCATCCATCTTCGAGCCGTTTCAGCAGGCGCATCAATCTCTCTCGCGTTCCTACGGGGGATTGGGCCTGGGACTATCGATGGTCAAAGGCATCGTCGAAATTCACGGCGGTCGCGTGCTTGCGACGAGCAAGGGACTTTTGCAAGGCTCGGAGTTTTCAATTCTCATCCCGCTCGAACGAGAAACCAGAGTTGCCACGTCCTCCACCCTGGCGTCGGTCAAGAGCGCGTCGCGACGCATTCTCCTCGTGGAAGACAACGTGGATAGCGCCGAGATGATCAAGATGCTGCTGGAAATGGAAGGCCACCGCGTGGAAGTCGCCTATACCGCCGCAAACGGTCTGGTTGCGGCGCGCACGCGGCTTCCAAATATCGTATTCTGCGACATTGGACTGCCCGGAGATATGAATGGATATTCGTTCGCCAGAGCGTTTCGCGCGGATCCGGCGTTGCGGGCTAGAAAGCTCGTCGCGTTGACGGGATATGGTTTGCCCAGCGACCTGAAACGCGCCACCGAAGCCGGCTTCGACCTGCATTTGATCAAGCCGATCGATGCTGCGGCGTTGATCGAACTGATCAACTCCATGGATGTATCAATTAAAGACACTTGATCAAAAGATGGCCTCTGATTCGCATTGTTTTAACTGCGAATTAGGGAGAACGATATAATGCACGATTCCACTGAACTCCGCTCGAAATCCAGAGATCTCCGAGCTCACGGAAAATTGCTCGCACAGCAGGCAGAGCGGCTCAGGACGCAAAATATGGAATGCCGGCGCATTGTCGGCGAATTGCTGAGGAGAAATCAAACCACCGGCAAGAGATGAAAATCGTCATTGCAAGAAGTTATCAAGTGACTTTGAAGACACAGATTTCCCTTCGCAATATTCGGTAATATTTCGCGGGTTCCGCGCTCACTTGTCCCCTGAGTTAGAAATCCGTTGAATCTTCTCGATCTCTTTGGCCGAACTACTGGCACACGATAATTCCTTGAACTGTTGAACGCAGTATTGATCAAATGAGACTGCGAATAGTCTCCAGCAGTTTTTCCTGTTCGAACACGCTTTTTACAATATGCGCGTCGGCTCCCGCTTTGATGCCCTTCTCGCGGTCTTCTGAAGATGAAAGCGACGTAACCAACACCACTGGCGTATCCTTCAGGCGGGCGTCGGAGCGCACTTTGCGGGTCAGTTCGAAGCCATCCATGCGCGGCATGTTCACGTCCGAGACAATGATGTCGAATTTGTTATTCTGCAGCAGTTCCCATGCGTCCTGGCCGTCGTTGGCCAGCGAAACACTATATCCTGCGCCTTCAACGATGGTTTTTTCCATCGTGCGAACGGTGAGCGAATCGTCGACAATCAGCACGGCAGACGGCCGTTGGGCCTCGGTCGGCGTGTGCGCCTTGAAACCCGCGTTCTGCACGCCACGGGTCATGTCCGCGGGATTAAGGATGATCACCACCTCGCCAGTGCCCAGAATCGTGGCTCCTGCGATGAAGGGAACCTTGTACAATGGCTTGGGCAGATGCTTGGCCATCACTTCCTGCGTGCCCATGACGGAATCGACGATAAAGGCCATACGCTCTTCGACAAAACCGACGATGATCGCCAGATAACTTGATGCGTTGGTCGGCTCGGATTTTACCCCCAGGGTTTCGGCGAGCGAAACCAAAGCAATGTGCCGGCCATCGGCCTTGAGCACCGCCCGTCCGCTGGCTGTTCCGATCTGTTCGGGCTTGACGCGCACCACGCGGATGACATTGGCCACCGGCAGCGCGAAGACCAGGTTTCCGGCCCGAACCATCAATGAAAGCGTGGTCGCCACGGTCAGCGGCACGGTGATCATGAAGCGAGTGCCCTTGCCGACCTGAGTCTCTATATCGATGATGCCGTTGAGCCGCTCGACAACTTCGCGCACGGCATCCATGCCGACGCCGCGGCCGGAGATATCGGTGACGGCGGCGCGGGTTGAGACCCCGGAACGGAAGATCAACCAGATCGCTTCGCGTTCGGACATGGCCGCGGCCTCTTCCTGAGTGATCACGCCTTTCGCGACGGCGGAAGCCTTTACTTTTTTCGCATTGATGCCGGCGCCGTCGTCAGACATTTCAAGCAGAATGCTGCCGCCGCGTTGCGACGCGGACAGCACTAGTGATCCCTTGCGCGGCTTGCCAGCGGCCACCCGCACTTCGGGGGATTCCAACCCGTGGTCCATGCAATTGCGCAGCAAGTGCACGAGCGGTCCGCCGATCTGCTCGATCACCGAGCGATCCATTTCGTTGTCGCCGCCTTTGCATTCGAAATCGACCTCTTTGCCCAGTTGGCGGGAGAGATCGCGAATCATGCGCGGCAGCGTCTGGAACACAGTGGCGACCGGCAGCATGCGGATGCGTCGGACTTCTTCTTGCAGGTCTAGCACGACCTGCGCCATGCGGCGGCCGTCCGACCTGACGTTGCGTTTCAGCGCGTTCATCTGGCTGATCGCCATTTTTAAACGGCCTTCGCTATTGCGCAGATACGCGGGGAGATTGCGCGGCACATCGGACTTCTCCGGGCGACCGCTATCGTCGCCGATCAGTTCGCGCAAGACCTCGCGACAATCGGTGCGCATGCGGCACCAATCGGCGTCCCACGTTTCGAGCATTTCCAGAGTGGCACCGATTTCGTTCAAGCGACGCAAATTGCTGACGCGAGTGACCTGAATTTCGCCGACTTGAGCCATCAGCGAATCGAGCTTCGAAATCGCGACGCGGACGGTTTCCTCGTTTGCGCCGCGCCGAACTTCGATCCCGCCGGCCTTGGGCGCCAATTCTTTCTTGGACTCTGCAGAGTCCGGTTCTTTGGCGTCGGGTTCCTTGTACTCAGAAAGTTTTGACGGCTCCGGCTCCGGCGCCGACGCGGACGCGTCCGCGGCGTGCACGCCGTTGGACTGCGCGGGCGGGGAATCGTAGTGGCGCGCGGTGGTCGCCGAGGCAACTGGCGAGGCGGACGGAGCCGCCTTCGATTCTTCGGGCGTGGCTTGGATTTCGGTCACGACTACGTCCAGATTGATGCCCGTGCCTGCCGCGGCTTTGGGCCCCAGCAATTCCGCGCGTCGGATGGACGAGCGGCTGGCGCGGGGATTCGTGGAAACGGTCGGCGGCGCTGGCTCGGCCGGCGTCGGGACGGCCGGAGCGGCCTGCACTGCCGGAATTCCTTCGTGCGCGCCGTTGGCGGTGTGCGCGCCCCCGACAGCCCCACTGGGGTCGATCAGTTGCTCCAACAGTTTGCAAATGGCCGGGACGTCCACGCCGGGCGCCGTGTCCGTGGCCGCCGCCTGGACCAGTGCGCCCATGTCATCCAGCGCGCGGTAGACTGCGTCGAACAGCGCCGCCGTGTGTTTCAGTGCGCCGGTCTGGACGCGGCTGAAGACATTCTCCAACTTATGCGCGATCTTGCCGACGTCTTCCAGATCGAGGCCGCGCGCCGAGCCTTTCAGCGTGTGCGCTTCACGAAAAATATCGTTCAGCAGCGAGCTCGCCTCTTCGGCGGGTGGATTGTTTTCGAGCGACAGGAGGCTGCTGGTGATTGCCTGTAGACGCTCCTTGGCCTCCTGTTCAAAGGTGGCCATGATCTTTTTTCGAAGGCGCGCGTTAAAATCGTCGCTCATAGCGTTGGCATCCATTCAGGGTCGGCAGGGTCGGCAGAGAGCCTGCCGGTTGTGTTCATTTCGCGCGGCCGCCCTCAACAGCTCGGCCGCGCAACTCCCGCCGGATTCGGCGGGATGAATCAAACAATTATTAATTGATGGCGGCGAGTTCGTTTTCCACCGGCGCCGCCATTCTGACCTTGGGGTGCGCGTGCGACGTCTTCGTGGGATTGCGGAAGGTGTCGGAAACGGACTTGAGCTGTCCCGCGAGTCCATTGAGCCCCGTCGCGGCCGACTCCAGCTCCCTGGCGCCGTTTACGAACTGCTTGGTGGAAGTATCGATCTCGCGCATCGCCTGGGCAATCTGATCCATGCCCACGTTCTGCTGGTTGGCTGACGCGGAGATCTGCTGCACGGCGTGGGACGCGGAGCGAATGTTGTCGCCCAGTTTGCGGATCACATCGCCGGCCTTCTCAGCCAGCAACAGCCCCGACTCCACGCCTTTCGTGCCCTGTTCGCTCGCCATCACGGCGGCGTTGGTGGCCTTCTGGATTTCACCCAGGATAGAGCGGACCTTCGCGGTGGATTGCTTCGACTGCTCGGCCAAGTTGCGGACCTCTTCGGCCACCACGGCAAAACCCTTGCCCTGCTCGCCGGCGCGTGCGGCTTCGATTGTGGCGTTCAGCGAGAGGATGTTCGATTGATCGGCGATGTCGTTGACGGCGCTGGTAATTTCGCCGATCTGCTGCGTCTGTTCGGACAGCGTCAGGATGTTCTGCGCGATGGCTTCTACCTTTTCCCGGATGTTGGCCATGCCCTTGAGAATATTGTCGACGGCGAGCGCGCCTTCCTGGCCGATCTGCACGGCCGACTGCGCGATGGTGTTGACTTCCACAGCTTTGCGCGCGGTCAGTTCGCAAGTGGCGCGCAATTCTTCGACGGTGGAGGTCGTTTCCGTCACCGATGCAGCCTGTTGCTGGGCGCTGCTGGTCTGTTCGCTGACCGTGGCCAGGATCTGCGTGGTCGCCGACGAGATGCTCTGCGTGCCTTCCTGGATCCGGCCTTGAACTTCCTTCTCCGCCTTGGACGAGCGGCGCAGCTTGTCGGCCATGTTATTGAAGCTCACGGAGAGCACGTCGCGATCGGATTTGGGCGCCAGTTGCGTGGTCAGGTCGCCCTGCGCGATCGAGCCCGCTGCTGCCGAAACCCCCTTGATATAGGCGACCAGTTTTTGAAATGAGGCGGCCAACTCGCCCGCTTCGTCCTTGCTTTCCACGGTCACGGTCTGGTTTACGTCGCCCTCCGACAATTTCTGCGCGATGTTCGTCAGCGCGCTGATCGGCTTCGCGATGCCATTGGAAATTGTGCGCGCGATGAAAATACCAATCAGGATTGCTCCAATGATCGCGCCTAAGATCGTATACTCGCCGTAGCTATGCGCCTGTTCTGCTTCCTTGGCCACTTCGCCTGCGCGACTGTTATCAAGGGCAATCATTTCCAGCAACGTATTGCCCGCATCTTCAAAGTCTTTGCGTGCATCGTTCAGACCCTTTTCGGCGTTCTTGCTGGCCTGGCCTGTCGCATCGGTCGGGGTCTTTCGCGATTCGGCGCGGATAGCCGGCCACGCGTCCATATAGGACTTCCATTTGCCCTTGAAGTTCTCGTAACCGGACTTGTCTTTATCATCCATCGTGCTTTCAAATGACGCTTCATTCTTTTTCACTTTGTCCTGAATATCGGAGATGTTCCGTTCGAGTTCCTCCATCCGTACTTCCGAATCGGTAAGAATATGCGACAGTTGAGCAACGCGGATATCCGACAGATTGGTGTTGATGTCGGAGCTGGTTCGAATGCAATTGATGAATTTCGACCTGCGCATAATGCAGTCGTTGAGCCGCTCCATTTGCAGGTATGCGATCGCTCCGATAGCGACCATGATCGTCAATACAATTCCGAAGCTGACTGTCAGCTTACTGCCGATTTTTAGATCCTTGAACCCACCCATGTGACTCTCCTTAAAAAAAGTCTGCAACACAGTTTCAGAAATCCCGATTCAAGGCCGGGCTGCGCCCACGGCTAACCTGGGATCGCCCAGCAGCGCGTCTAAGTCCAACACAGAGATCAAATCCGATGTGATTCCCGTAACGACTTGCACTCCATGATTCAACACTTCCCGCACAGGCGGGCGGATGGCGTCAGTTGCGAAACGCCGGGAGCCTTTGACTTCCTGAACAAACATCGCCACGGTCAGATCCGAGCCCGTAATGACGACAATTTTTGAATACGCCGCCCCGCCACGGACCGGCAGCTCGAGATACTTGCGCAGATCCAATGCGGGCACCAACCGGCCGCGCAGATTGATCAGTCCTGCCCAGAAGTCCGGAATTCCCGGCACCGGCGTCAAACCTCTCAAGATTTGAATCTCCTGTACGTACTCGATATTGACCCCGAACAATTCGTCGCCCACGCCCAGAATCAGAAGTTCCTGGCTGGCGCCAGGAGCGCGCGTCTTCTGCTTCGGCAATCGCCCGAGGTCGCGTGCGCGCTCCTCAAGGATGCGCTGCACGTCCTTTTCAATTCGACTGAGCTCTAGTTCCATCGTGCGCTCTCCATTCCGCAATCCATCCCAGCAACTGTCCGACAGTCAATCCGTCTCCATCGCGAACCGCGACTTCAGGTGGCAGGCCCTGCAGTGCCGTGGCCGCTCGATCCATGGACTTGGCGGCGCGCCGCTCGACGCCTTGTTTGCACAAACACACTGCCATCAGGTAGTGAGCCAGCGCATGTTCGGGATCGAGAAATGCGCAGTGCCGAAAACTGTTCACCGCGTCCGCGAATGCTCCCTCCTCCTGGTGGATCAGCCCGAGCAGGTAATGCGCGGGAGCGTCCAGCGGGGTGAGCTCCACCGCGTGCTGCGCAGCGGCTGCGGCCGCGCGCCAGTGGGTCTGCTGCGCATGCAGGCGCGCCATCAAATAGTGGGCGCGAGCGAATTTGGGATGCGCATGACAGACGCTTTCAAGAGCGTGCAGCGCGTCGCCGTGGCGCTTGGCTGCAATCATCGCTTCAATCTCGTTCAGAACCGGCGGGCATTCCGGAACCGGCGCCGTAAGCGGAGAAAGCGCCTGCGGCTGCAATTCCAATTCCAGCGACATGGCAGGTTTGAACAACACCGCATCGGCAGCATTGCCGGGCAGCGGAGCCCATGCGACCGGTGTGGGCGTCGTCCATATTCCGTGGTCCGCAGCGGCTTCGATATTCTTGCTTTTCTGATACAGCACCGCTCCGGGAAATTCGCGCACGGTAAACGCTTGGTAAATCTTCTGCGACGGTTCGGCATGACCCACGATCAGCCAACCGTCGTCAGTCAGCGAGCCGTGAAAGTGCGTGACCACTTTCTCGGTCGTGGCTTCGTCGAAATAGATGAAAACGTTGCGGCAGAGAATCAGGTCGAACATCGTCTGCGGGCCGGATGCGGCTTCAACCAGGTTGATCCTCGCAAATCGGACCATGCGCAGAATGTGTGGGACGATCCTGAATTTTCCATTCTCGACAGTAAAGTACTTGTCCTTGTAGTGCGCGGGGATCTGGCGGAAGGACCAGTCTCCATAAAGTCCCTCGTGAGCCTTTTGCAGCGAACTGGAGTTCAAGTCCGACGCCAGCAGTTCGATCCTCCAGTTGACCAGGTCCGGCAGCAGGTGATGGAGCAGGATCGCGATGGTGTAGGGTTCTTCCCCAGTGGCGCACCCGGCGCTCCAGATGCGCAACGAGCGAGATTCGCGATTGCGCCGGATCAGTTCTGGCAGGATGTGCTGTTCCAGCGCGTCAACCTGCGGTTTGTTGCGAAAAAAGTGAGTCTCGCTGACGGTCAGGGCTTCGATCAGTTTGTCCTGCAACTCGCGGCCGCGCGCCGGCGCCTGCATCAGGTCGTAGAGCGCCCGGGCCGACGGAAGATGAAGTTCCTCGATCATGTGAGCGACGCGCTTGGCGAGATCTCCACGCCGAGTACGGAGCACAATGCCGCTACGCTGGTGAACCAGCGTTTCGAACAGCGTCAATTCCGATTCACTCGCCGCGGTCGTCATGTTCAATTTCCGGATGCTCCGGCCGTCTGCGGAAGCAGGGGTTGTCGCTTTTCCAGTCCCAGCAGCGCGCGAGCATCCAGCGTCAGGATCAAGCGGTCGCCGGCATTGGCGATTCCACTGAGGATGCTGGGCGGTCCTCCGGACGATTCAGTAGGGCGGATCGATTCGGGCGGCAGCGACAGGAATTCCGTGGCCTGGTCGGCGATCAGTCCCATCATGTGGCCGTCGATCTGAATGACGACGATGATCATGTCCAGCGCGTATGGCCGCGCGGGCGTTCCGAGCCGGCGCCGCAAGTCCATGACAGGAACGCCGCGGCCGCGCATGTTCATCATGCCCGCGATCCACGGCTGAGTGTCCGGCAACGGCCGCACAGCCACCATGCGCAGCACTTCCACGATGGATTCCATGTGGAGCGCGTACTCCTGCTTGTCCACGCGCAGAATGATCCACGGCAGCGACGACGATTGTTCGGTCATATGCGCCTTTCTGCTCCCGGGTCGAGTTGCGCGGCCGCGGGCATGGCGGCTGCGAAAATCCCTTCCAGGCGCTTCATCTTGTCGAGTGTGATCGAACGCGATGCGAGGAACGCCAGATTGTTCATGATCACCACGGCATTGCGTCCCGCGTCCTTCTTGCTGAGGGTGTTCAAGCGCTTGAAAAAATCGGTGTTGACCTCCTGGACTTCCTTGAGAATTGCCACCAGCCCGTCCAGGCTCCAATCCACTGTCTTGTCCCTTTTCTGCTGAAAGAATTTGCCCATGAGATACATGGACGTGAGCCGATAGGTCGCCTCGGTCGGCGTGACAAACGGCAGATGCATCTCCACCAGCGGACGGAGTTGACTCGCGATGGGACAACCGCTGCTGGTCATGTACAAGCCGAGCAGCGATCCGACCGCTTCTTCCATGGTCGTGTGTCTGGAATACGTGCGCGCTTCGGTGGTGACCGTGACATCGACTTCTTCGTAGGAAACCATGTTGCCACAAAAATCCAGCAGATCGATCATTGAGACCGCAGCCGGGCAGCGTGGCGAATCAGTGGAATTTAAAGGGCACGTTGAGCACTTATGAAAAGCCAGCAGCGTCCAGTCTGGCAGCGGCTCCGCCGGGCGATTGACCAGAGCCAGCGTCTCAAAGTCCAGCTCGACGACGAACTTGCGCTGGCGCTGGTCGGGAAATTTGAATTCGTACTCGATCGCGATCGTGCGGGACATTTCAACCTCTCTCCATGGCCGCCGTAACGCAGCGCCCCAGCAGCCCGATGTAAGGGGCTGCTCAAATGAGTTGACTGCGGTCGAACGGGCAGTCGTTGTATGATCGAGTCGAAAATTCAGGACAAGAGGTACGTTTCCATCGGGCCTTTGCCTTTGACATCAATGACGCCGCGGCCTTCGCACTGGAATTTGGTTTTCACCAGGTCGTAAGTGGCCGCGGAGATCTGCACGCGGCCGACAATCCCATGCGACTCCATGCGGCTGGCGGTGTTGACCGTGTCGCCCCAGAGGTCGTAGATGAACTTATGCGTGCCGATCACACCGGCGACCACCGGTCCGGAATGCACGCCGATGCGCGCTTTGAACGGCTCCGGCGCCTTGGCCGTCACCGCTTCCAGCACCTTCAGCATCTCCAGGCCCATATTCGCGACCGCTTCGGCGTGGTCCTCGCGCGCGACAGGCAGCCCGCCGGCCACCATGTACGCGTCGCCGATCGTCTTGATTTTCTCCAGCCCGTATTTATGCGTGAGACGATCGAAGCCGGAGAAGATTTCGCCCAGCAGACCGACCAGCTCCGACGCGGAGATTTTCGCGGAGATCTTGGTGAATCCCACCAGGTCGGAGAACAGCACCGTGGCGCAGGGGAAATTGTCGGCGATCATGTTCTCGCCTTGCTTCAAGCGCGAAGCAATGGAGCCGGGCAGCACGTTCAGCAGCAGCCGTTCGGATTTTTCGCGCTCGACCCGCAGCGCCTCTTCGGCCTTCTTGCGTTCGGTGATGTCGCGGATGAATACGTTGAACGTCGCCGACTCGTTCCACACCGCGCGAGAAATCGAAAGCTCGCAAGGAAATTCGACGCCGTCCACGCGCAGGGCCGTCGTTTCGATCGTATTGCCCAGCAGCGTCCAGGGCTTGCCTTGCTGAAAATCATTCATTCCCGCGGAATAGGCCGCGCGAAACGCTGGCGGAAACACGAGGTCAGCGAGATGCTGCCCCAGCACATTTTCAGCCTTTCGGCCAAAGGCCCGCGCGGCCTGCGGATTCCAAATCAGTATCTGGCCTTTTCCGTCTGTAACGATTACGGCGTCCAAGGCTGTTTCGACGATCAGCCGCACGCGCGCTTCGCTTTCCTTGCGCAGTTGTTCTTCCTGCTCTTTCGCGGTGATGCGGTGGAGAATCGCGCCGATGCGGGCCTTGAGCAACATCATGTTCAATGGCTTCGGTAGATAATCTTCCGCACCGTTCTGGATACATTTCAGCACGCTGTCCATTTCGTCGATGGCCGAGATGACCAGCACTGGAAGGTCGCGAGTGGCCGGATCGGCTTTCAGCGCCTCAAGCACCTGATAGCCGTTCATGATCGGCATCATGATGTCCAGCAGCAGAATATCGGGCATCTTTTTACGAATCTTGTCGAGGCCATCTTTGCCATTGGAAGCCTCAACCGCCTGGTGGCCCAATTCAACGATCATGGCCTCCAGGATCATGCGGTTGGTGGCTGAGTCATCGATCGTCATGATGGTGGCTGGACGTGACATATTGCTGCCTCAAAAAAGGCGCCCATGGAAACACAACAATCCGCACGAGAAACGCGCGATAAAACAGCGCGCTGAAAGGCACGGTCGACAAATCACCAGCAGGCCAAACTCGCACGTAAGCGAGCGACATCAATTCCTGCTATTCAACTCTGGATCATTCGGTTCAAACGGCCTTCTGTTTAGCGTGCGATTCCGACGCATTGAAATCTTTGGCTCGATACTTGATCTTCTTCTCGGCTTGTTCCTGTGAAGGATTGTTCTGCGCTTCCTCTTCACACAACTTGCGATACGCCGCCAGCCGCTCTTCTTTCTGTTCATCCGACGCCAGCGGCTGCTCAGGCGGCGCTACAACTTCCGCGACGGGCGGCTTGGATGCCTTGGGACCGCCCACAAAGATCTGCGTGACGCGTTGTAGGATCGACTTTCCCTCACTTGTGTTTTGCTCAGACATCGTCAACTCCTTCGCCATGAGAGGCGCCGTCGCAATTTTTTCCGCTAATCCTGCGATAATGTGTGAAGCGCAAGACTCGTACCATTCGATCTCAAGCGGATGCGATGGCTGCGGAGGGTTTGCGTGCAAGCTTCTGCACAGGTTGTGTTGTGGAGTAGAATTTAGATTGTGTGATTTGGGACAGGAACGATGAGTCGGCAAAAATTGATATCCGGATTCAGGATGCCCTGATCTTTATTGAGGTTGCGTAGAGTAGCGTTCTGGATCAAGCCGGCGCGCGGCAGACGCTGCTCAAGCGCACTGGAATATCCTTCAGCGGAAGACTGTAGTTCACCGCACCGAGTTCCACCGCTGCCTTGGGCATTCCATAGACGATGCAGGTTGCCTGATCTTGCGCCAGGGTGTAGCCGCCTGCGTCGCGGATGGATTTCAAGCCCACGGCGCCATCGTCGCCCATTCCCGTGAGCACCACGCCGACTGCCTGGTTGCTGTAATGCTTTGCCACCGTGTCAAATAAGACGGTGGCCGAAGGACGGACGAAACTGACCTTGGGAGTCTGCGTCAGGCCCAGTATGCCTCGACGTTGCAGGATCATGTGTTGATCGTCCGGCGCAAAATACACTTCGCCTGGATAGATCCGTTCGTCTTGTTTGCCGATCTTCAGCGGCAGGGCGCTTTCACCTTGCAGCCATTCGACCAGCCCTTTAGTGAAGCCAGGGGCGATGTGCTGCACAATCACGACCGGAACGGGCAACGTAGCCGGCAAATTTTTCAATACGACGTTCAAAGCAGCAGGCCCCCCCGTGGACGATCCAATCGCCAGAATCGCTGGCGAAACAGCACGCATGTAGCCCGACGTTCCCGCAACGGGAGGCAAATTGCGCGCGTCAGTCTGCGTGGCTGGCCGCAAACCCGACGATACTGCCGCACTGAACGACGAGGTCCGCGCCGCGCTTGGCAGTCCCGACACCGCCTGCATGCCGCCGCTGGAACTCCCGTCGGGAGATTGCTTGCGCTGCCTGACTACTTTTACTTCCGACATCAACTTGACCTGCGTGATCAAACGCTCGCGAATGGCGTCGAAATTGGCTCCAATGCCGACTGGCTTCTCAATGACGTCCAGCGCCCCCGCCTTGATCGCGTTGAATGAGATTTTCAAATCTGGCGAATCCACGCCCGCGCTGACGACGATGATCCGCGTAGGGCACTCCTGCATAATCCGCCGCGTCGCCTCAAATCCATCCATAATGGGCATGCGGATGTCCATGGTGATGACGTCAGGCTTGAGCGTGTGAGCCTGTTGGACGGCTTGCTTTCCGTCGTTGGCGACGCCAAGCACATTAATTTCCGGATCGGATTGTAAAATTTCGACCAGCATGGATTGCATGCTCGGCGAGTCTTCGACTACCAGGACGCTAACCATTGAAGTCACCCCATCGCCGCTGCAAGAACACCCGTCATCTAACAAAAAGTCGGTCGCCGATGCATGTATTCAAGGATTGTACGATAAAACGCTGCAATGAGCCAGAGCGATCAAACCGCGCCGACTCAATGGAATGGAGGACGGTGAAATCTTCCGGCGATACCACAAATATGTAACACGTGTCCGAACACGAGAATGTTTACAGCAAGCTCGCTGGTAGTTCGGACTTGCCTCTGCGCAGCTTGCGCCTTGCCGCCAGTCAATGCTTCAAACGAAGCGGT